>Ga0123355_10012636_pt1 | contig 13090 bp, 7 predicted proteins | sample TergutEmb28metaG_3_FD_89872 | JGI IMG/M metagenome (GOLD analysis project Ga0123355, IMG submission 89872) | Embiratermes neotenicus P1 segment gut microbial communities from Petit-Saut dam, French Guiana - Emb289 P1 | ecosystem: Host-associated > Arthropoda: Insects > Digestive system > Gut ... | reverse complement strand
TAGAGGTGGAGAACGCCTATGACGAACAACTACCGTCCACTCAAATGGACTCCTTCCTAGACTTGGTTGGTTACTGAGTTGTTATTCTGTTGTACAGTACAGCTGTTGTTTTAAATCATTTAATTACAGAAATTGTTCAACAATAATGACGATAGACGCTTTCTGTTACGTTAGGCAAGATGACTGCTTCTGCGGTTTATTAATTTCTGTGGTTTACTACGGTTCATGTGTTTTCTAGCTTTTGACGAATGTAATTAATTAATCAATCGATAACTTACGTTATACAACACATACACTATATACTACAATGTTTATTCAGCATTTAAACCTAACATTATGTGGTGACGGGACACAGCAATAAAAGGGTAAATATAGAAGAATTCTGCTAATGAGTTTAGCTTCTTTATAACAGATACCCCGGGCATGATTTAGTGCACATGCAAGCTAATACACTGCACTACACGTTGATACGGAAAAAGTTACTTGATGAAGTTTTATCTTCTTTTAGCAAAACAGACACCTACAGCATATTCTTTGCATTCCTTCAACCACTGGTTCTTTTTGCATCTCCAGATCCAACACACAGAAAATATCCACATGAAGCAAGGTTATGTCACGGTAACATTACTCAGGGGAGGAGTGAAAGGTTTAGAGTCTGGGTTGGTGTAATTCATGCGTGGGTATTTGACGCCGCTTCAATGTCACATAGTCAGCAGTGTCCAAAGGTAATGTAACTAGCGAAAAAGAAATTGGGAATGATGAGGAAGGATGTAGCGTGGCCTAATTTTAGGTGGTATCTCGGTATTTGCCTACAGAAGCTAAGGAAAATCGTAAGAACCTCATATAGGATAGTAGGCATCCGCGGCTGAACCCAGGACCTTCGAATTACGAAGAAGTAGTTGCCACTCGATCGCGACGGTCAGCAGGGTTACCAACTGTCTATACTTAAGTTATTAGTGGTTTTACTCTGGCAAACAGGGATACTGTAGAATACTTGGCAAGCAAACACAACCACCAACTTCATATCCTTCGTAAGTGTTTTACCATCATGATTCGACTCTTTACAATCACTGTATTTGAAATCGTGTTGTTAAACCCTACAAGGATCCATTCACGAAGTCCAAGAACAAAAACAATATCGGTATTGATACTTTAAACACAGTAAATTACGGCATACATGTCAATAGTCCTATGTACTGTTCTCATCACTTAAACTGCCTCGCAAACATTTTGCTTCTTCGTCTCGTTGGGAAAACACATACTGGAAACTATTATTTAATATCATATCCTCACACTGTCCCGACAAATTTCGCTGTGCTACCTCTGCCTGTATTCAGAGCTGAGCTTTCTTTCTATTCCGTCAGTCAAAAGAAAAAAAAAAGAATTAAAAGTATTTGACTTTATCGAACGCGATTACAATTGGCGGTGCAAGTATGAGATACGTCACAACAATCGCTCTTGTGTATCCCAACACTAAATCTCCCGGCTAGGACGAACACCCACAATCACTGCACGCGGACAGGAAATGCTGGGCACTTACCTTGGAGAATGCTGTCAAGTGCAAAACGCTGCTGACGGACCGAGAAGACCGAAGAAGAGTAGAGTGATGTTTGCAGTAGCGCCAGACGACCACGAGTAAAGGCGGATGCTGGCTAGTCTGGACTGAAACAGGGCACTAGCAGCAACGCAGCTATTGATCACCTTCTCCTGGACTACGATCTCACTCACACTCCCTGCGTGCTCACTCACTCTCTCCTGTGTTCCTCTGGCAGCTGGATCAACATGTCTGGACGGACTGCGCACTAGACTCTTCTGTAGAAAACATGGAGAGGACGCTGGCAGATGAGGATGCAAGTGTGCGGTGTGTTACGAGCATTTTAAAGGACGATGGACGGTGTTGATATTATCTGCAAGGTTCAATAGTCGCGCTCAACAGCTATGATTGCTGAAGTTTCTACTGTGCAGGTTGTGTCGTCGAAGGAGAACGAATTATTGTTGTGAATGACTTAAGTCTTGGTATGTTTAACGACGATTTTCGTCTGCATTTTCAATATGGTATCGAATGAATAAAATTCTGAAAAATGAATGATAATGTGGAGGGAGGTGGCCGTGGAGTATTTAAAACACTAATCCCAGGTTGAATCTGTATACAATGGGGTAAACTACAAAAATACTTGTAAAAAACCCCGTCGAATTCAGGTCCTCCAAAATGCGCGGTAGGAATACTAACCACTTAGCCGCAAAGTTCGTTAAATGAGTAAGTAAGGATATGGAAGAAGACGGCAGTGATGTTTTTCACGGTAAAAGTCGGCAGTGGTAGTGAAAAAAAAAAAAAATCCTACTAAGGTTATTAACCTGCTGACCCAGCCGAGATTCGAACCCGGTATCTTCCTAGTAAAAATCCAAACCTCACCAGTGCACCACCCTGCTCGGTTATATAGATCTGTTTCCGAAGATGTGATTTTTATTTTATTTAAAATCACGGTTTCAATTTCAGGTGAGGAACTGGAAATAAGCTGCAATGGCCATGTTCCAACAACACTTGGGGCGCTCGCCTGGAAATGCTGAATAAAACTACTAAATACTTCAGTCAGGATAGTCTTTCTGGCTTTTCAGTATCTAACCAGTCAGCAGAGTTGGAGGTTTATAAAGAAGCAGTGGATCTTCAGGCGTCATGTGATAAGGCAAAGTTAAAATTTTCCCGTTACCTGAATCATCCAGTTATACAGAAACACACGACTTTAAAATAAAGCTGTAAGCACTATAGATCAAAATAGAAGTGAATTGTCTGCTTCATGCTTCAGTCGCTTTATCTGTCGTAAAAGATCCCCCCCCCAAATATGCATTGGCGCTGCGAGTCCCAGGCCTGCTGTGGATGTGATAGCTACGCAAGAGTCCCTTTTCATGCCAAGAACTGAGCCCCGGCTATCCAGCCCGTAGCCATTCAAGCCTCTAAACTTTGCCCTTTTATGTGATCTTGAACTAAGATCTTACTGGATTCAACGTGCGTTCTACGCAATGCCTGTCTGTCACCCTGCGAAGGCAAACACGGTCGGAGTGTAACCAAATGCCACATTGGATAAACGGGGTCTCAGGTGATAGAAGGTTGTAGTCTACCCCAGCTCATCAGTCGTTTCGCACGTCTTAATCTCAGGGAATCTAAGTGTTCCAAGTAGCGGAACGGTAAGTTTATAAATAACTGGACACCATTAATACTCCTTGTATTATTTCACGATTGTTAGAGTTTACAGATGTTTACATGTATGGATGCGCCGTTCAAAATATATGCACCGCTAGCCTCGGTATCACGTACGCAACTTATCACATCCTGGGTAGAAAACAGACTTCTCGCTTGAGCTAGGTTTCCAAAACTCGTACCGTTTCAAATTCGGCCCCCCCCCCCCCTTGAATGTTCTTACTGTTCCTAATTGGCTAGATGTTAAATTTCACTATTTCCTAATGGGTCCAAAGTAAAAAATTAAGTAAAAAATGTGAATAATTTACCTCCATTGGCGCCCATTTATGTAACGTTGTTTGAAGTGCCGTAATCCGTGTGAACTCCTTCACGCGTCCTACTGGTTTACTCTTAATGTGCAAGATTTAAGATTTCCCAAAAGCTGTCGAAGTGTACAATGTCGACGTTTCAAAATTTCCCTAAGCCATTAAGTTTGACACTGACATATGAAGAACCTGCTAGCTCACTGTACCCAACATATCTCTCTCTCTCTCTCTCTCTGTCTTCTTTAGGCTCGTTACAGTAACCTTTCCAGCCTAAACTGAATTAGTAATTTTTAAACGAATATGTCATATCTACCAAATGTATGATTTTGACACCTAATAAAGGAATTAAACTCCACATACCGGTTATAAGGTTCGCAAATAATTTCTGATTTGCCTGGTGGTTTGTTGTTGAGACATTCTGGAAACAATTATTCCTCTTACTTTATCAACAATTTGTATTTATTTAAGCACTGCTTTAATTCCTCATGTATTTTCGCAGTTTCGTATTTTTCTTGTTTTCTTCTTGTTTACTGAAGGCTATATAACTAATGTAATTAACTATCTTAGCCTACTCATGTGCACTTACTAATTTATAATTCTTCTCTTTCTGCATAAAACGACTTCTAAGCTTGATAGTAGCTTATTGACGACTTTCGTTACTTGGGTTTGGTTTGCCTTCTTGTTTTCTTGTTGAGTCATTATTTCCAGAAGTGTAGCTCAAGCATCGTTTGTCACCCCTCTCTTGACCTTGTCAGAGTTCTGACCCAGGTCTTCTTCACACATCGCAATGCTGGTGTTGTAAACGTCAGAACAAGGCAAGAGCTACCATATGATAACTTATTTTTTGGATATGTACCCTTTTAAGAAGTGGACCTGGTAGCTCAGTCGGTATAGCGACTGACTACGGGCTGGACGGTCCGGGATGGAATCCCGGTGGGGACGAGATTTTCCGCCAGGCCAGACCGGCCCTGGGGCCCATCCAGCCTCCTGTAAAATGGGTACCGGGTTTTCTCGGGGGTAAGATGCGGCCAGGGCGTGCTGCTGACCACTCACCCCCTTCTAGTGCCGCGATCATGTAAGAGTAAAATTATACCTCTACCCACCCTCTTGGCCACACCAGGCCTGTAATAGGAAAAATTTACCTTTTTCTACCCTTTTAAGAAACTATCATTTTCTGGTCGGAAGAGAGTCTGAACCAAATATTAGAAACTGTAAGAATTCTTAGGGGTGTGGCTTTCTGGACTGTGATACCGTGTGGCCTTATGGACGCACATTTACGTTCCGAGGAACACACTGCCTTCATCTTCACTGTCGATGTTGCCTGGATCCTGAAGTTGGAGCATATCTGCATTAGATATGATGATATCTATGTAACACACTAAAAGTTGACACGAACAAGAAGAACGCAATCTGAACAATCATGGCTGTGAATAAGTGTGAACATCTTAAAGCTGCAACCATGCATTTTTCGTATAGTAATTATTTCTTTAATACACTAACACAATGCACATATACAATAAAATACATGTATTATTATCAACACTTTACTACATGTTTCGGCGCTTATCTCACCGTATTCAGGGAGAACTTTATCGTATGCTCAAAACTGCTGTTACATTGTTTGGCTACAGATCTTAAGTTATAATATACATGGATGGACGACTTTATTAACAATTATTTTAAAATCCATTTTTGGTTCAACCTAAGACTTAAAATTGTAAAATCGTTGTGTAAAACTCTTACTATATTTGTTTGTATAAAACGACTACTGTTATTTTTTGCAGGTATTGTGACATTATATGTTGGTTGATTGTTTCAACTTAGTGGGGTTCGCTAGTTGCCAAAAAATGACCCCCTGTCTATGAACAGATATGACCACATATACATCAAATTACATATATGTCTATACACGCTTATAAGCCATATTATACATTCATAAAATTCGCCCTCTTATAGCGTCGTTCTGTGCCTAGGTGGTCTTGGCAGTAAGTACCTGTAGCCACAGGGACTTGAGGTATGCATTCGCTTAATTCACACTTCTGTATGATTTATACGAGTACTTTTGTTTCCACGTGTGGCGTGTCTTTTCCTTTGGTGGTATCTTGTTTTTTAAATTTCACTTAATTTAGCTGTGTCTCCTAGTTTTGTTTTATTTTGTTTTATGTTTGCCTTATCGAAAAATGTTTAAACATTTCGTGGGTCTTGCTAAGATGGGATGTGAATTGTGTATTGCTTCCATATATGATAAGTCAAGCGGTTAGGGGAATCTTCTTGCATGAAATGATACTGGGCTTGAATTTCATTCGAAGAGTGTGTTAAGCCGACACGAACAAAAATTGTAATTCCCGGCCAATTGTCAGACTTTAACACCAAATTGTAATCTACATTCGTTTAGCGGACAGGAACAACCTCGCTACATGCGTTAGTTTTAAATATCTCGAATAAAGGAAGCACAATTGTTTACAAAATCTACTCTTATCATAAAAGCCAATGAGATGTACTATTTCTCAAATTTATTTGATAAAGTACTCTGCATGTTTCGGACAGGTCCACTCTCCATAATGAGTATTTCAACACTCCATACACAGCAGTTGGTATTTGTCATGCTAGTTCTGTTGGCTGTCTCCATCCTGACCACGCTAGCAGACGCCAACAGAACTAGTATGACAAATACCTATTGCATGAATACAGTGCTGAGATACTCCTGACGATGGACAGTGGACCTGTCCGAAACATGTAGAGTACTTTATCAAATAAATTTGAGAAATTGTGCATCTCGTTGGCTTTTATTATAAGAATGTATCACGATGCACTTTCCTCTGAATGTCAAAAATAAAAACCTACTCTGTTCGTAAATTTGAGTCAGCAGCTGCACATTTTGTTTCTGAAACGCATAATTTTGACAAGAATTTGAATTTGGGCCTATTTTCCTTAAGCATTTAAAATGTGATTGATTTGCTCTGCCGGTATTTGTGTTTATACATCACGTATGAATCACATAGTGTTATGATTCGTCAGAATCCAATTACGGAGCTGTCTGATTCGCGAACAGTGTGTAACAGCAAATCGACCTATGGAGTCCGATTCGTTTTGCGAAAGTGACAGCGAGGACGTAGACTGTTGGGATGGAAAATTTTCTCCTCCCTCTGCAAATCACATAAAGCTTTATAGTATCCAGAAGCAAAATTTTGCCCTCTCTCGGTGTACTTGTTTAAGCGGAAATGGAAGGCCAGCAGGGTTCCAACGATTATTGTGCTCTAGACAGTTTTGTAACATTATTTAAATGTAGTAGTCACTTGCTGAGTTTAGTCATTTATTCATTGTGCTGTTTGTTCAACACTTCTCCTCTGTATAATTGTTTTTCCCCTGGAGTACCACCCCAGTGTGCCGCACGAAGCTTTCATTTGTCGGTCAGTAGATTAAAGTGTAGTAATTGCTTCCTTTTTAGCATTTACGTATCGTATAATATTAATATTTTTAAATTCGCATTTCAGTAGGTTTGATGTCTATATATAAATATACAATGATGTATCAGTCAAACACAACAAAACTTTATTATGTTTATTATTGTATTAGGGCAACATGTTTCGATTCTTATAGAATAATCTTCAGGCCCTTCTAAGAATACAGATCCTTACTTAGCAATGTTTAAAATGCAGTGTGGGATCCCAAACGCTTACATTCTTGATAAAACGATGTATAAAATGCATGTGTCGTTATGTTCTTATTATACAATCAGGATAATTATTTCTAAAACTTTAACCGGTACACATAAAGGGGGTTACACGTATGTATTTGAGATGTATTTAGAAATAAATATCCTGATTGTATAATAAGAACATAACGACACATGCATTTTATACATCGTTTTATCAAGAATGTAAGCGTTTGGGATCCCACAGCCCATTTTTAAACATTACTAAGAAAGGATCTGTATTCTTAGAAGGGTCTGAAGATGATTTTATAAGAATCGAAACATGTTGCCCTAGTACAATAATAAACATAATAAAGTTTTGTTGTGTTTGACTGACACGTCATTGTATATTTGTATATGTGTTAAACACTTCGGGATGGCAAACATTAAATTTATGTCTATACGTAGGAGATCAGACAAAGTCAGCCATCGGAAATTCGTAGAGATACAAGTAATCTCAGCAACAAGCAAAGGACAATATCTAGAGGACCTACACGGCATTACTTTAAGGCGAGTTCGCAAAACTGCGAAAAGAGACTATTGCTTCTTCATATTTGTTTGTCCATCTGTACGTATGTTCACGTGGAACAACTCGGTTCCCTCCGGACGGATTTTTATATTTTATATCTGAAAACTTTTCCAAGATCTGTCTCGAAAATCCAAGTTCCATTAAAATCGGACAAGAGTAAAGAATACTTTACGTGAAGACCAATATACATTTTTGATCTTATCTTGATCATTTCTTCTTAGAATGAGAAATGTTTCAGACAAAAGTTGTAGAGAAAATCAAAACACACGTTTTGTTTTCAGGAACTTCGTTTCGAAAATTGTGCCGTTTATTAGATAATGTGGAAAAATATTGTAGAGCCGGTCTGGCCACAAATGACAGTATGGCGTATGCTCATTGTATGCTGGATAGATCAGGATATGTAGTACTTATAGCTTTTCCACTGCAACAAAGGTTGCACGAACGCACCTCAGTGTTACGTTATACGTACATGGCCTGTCTTATTGCTATACAAAACCTCAGTCTCGAAGTAGACTCCACCTTCATTGTACGATTCTGCAGTTGCTTCTAAGTGTCATGCAGCTGTGTGTTAACGCAATGTAGAATAGGCATGGGCGTTCATTTTCCATTATCGGAGATGGGAGTGGCGATCTTGGCTAAACGTTGGTAAACCACAGCAAGCGGAACAATATTTACTTAAGGCCTTCCCTTTTGGACCTATTACATGTCACTGTGGCTCTCAAATTACAAGCTTTAGTCCAGCGGTTCCCAATCTGTTGTTCGGAAGCCTCGGGCGAGTGCATACCAGTAGAGTGTAATTTCCAAAAGACGTAACGGTTTTGCGGACTATTTGCACTGTGTCCATAAATTACAGACACAGTCTAATGAAGCGAACGTGTCTGTCTATCAGGCAGAATGTATTAGCCAATAAGTTTTTGTTACATTTATTACTGACCCAGTTCTCCAACACGTTGCCTGTCACTGAACAGTAACGGAGCTGTCCTGACTCGTTTATATGAATAAATAGGCCCCATAGTTACCTTTTCAATGCTGAGCTCTGGAACTGTCAGAAGAGGGAAGGCGCATTATTTGAGTTTGTTCTATAAAAGCGTACCGCGCTTTACACAACACATCAAAGCCGGTGAAGAAAAGTTTTAGACTAGCAGTACCAGTGTTATAGACGATCCACTATACGTGCGTGTAGAAGTGGTTGCCTCACGTTGCAGGCGTTTCTCAGCCTTTTAGAAGCCGTTATGTGTCGTGAGATACATTTCATCTTTGATCATGAACTTTTTTCTTCTGTTGAGTTTCAATTTCCCTTTTAGTTATTTTCGTTCCATGTACTTTCCTTACCTTTCTCTGTGATTGAGTCTCGCAATTTGGTATAGTATGTCCTGTGTTATATGACGTTTCTTAGGCCTAATATCACACAGCAACGCATAAGCATGCATCCAGTACCAACAGCTAAACGCTACGGACTGTCACTTCCGAGGTCTAGAAGTCATGGCTTGTTCATTGTTTGGATTTTGTTATTTTGCGGATAAACAATTACTGTCTGTCAGTCTGTCAACACAACAATCCGCCGATTACGGTGCGCCTGAAAGAACTTATTGGCTCGAAGCATGTCACTCGGACAAATGGACAAAGAGCGATATAGCAAACAGTTGAATACACAAGCGAATGAGTTATCTGCAAAATGGAATATCTCCAGCGTTTGAAACGCGGAGATGTTCTATTTTCCAACTAAGGCATTCTGACGTACGCAGTAGGAACCCACTTACATGAAGGTCTTAACACGGCGAAAATACAAACATAGCCTGTTGTTTATCTTGCCTTTGTTCCCGTTTTATAGATTCCGTAATTAAACAAACTGTAAATTAAAATCTGTGTTAATGGCATTGAGTTGATTGATGTTGAATTAAATATATATTTTATAAACGCTGATTTCTAAATTTGGCCATTAAGAAGCAGCCTCGAAAATTATCATCAATAAAGGATACTTACGCCATAGGTAATATTTGTAGATGTCCAAGGGGCTATTGTTGATTTCTGAATTGTTTCTACAATAATTTCAGATTGCAGATATTTTACCTGATGATGGCAGATTCTGCCGAAATTATTGTGATAATAAGTGGTATCACATATTTGTATATCACTTATCAACAACAACATATACAGAAACATTTCTGAATGTACGTTCAATTTTGAAAACACGTTGTGGTTTTTTTTAACTGTCTCGAGTATGTAATATTACGTAAAACTTGAACTGCAAGCAAAATTTATGATTTGTTCTTCTTTGGAATTTCTGCTCGAAATACTTTTCATTCCAATCAACATTTAGCAAGTTTCGCCCGAGGCGTGTGCAGAAACTCATGTAGGTGTTCAATGAAGGGGCCTTAAAACTCTTCATTCTGAACTGAAGTTACAGTGGCTTAGGGAAACTTTAGTCAAACTCCGAAGCACCGAAATTCCTAAAAATTCCTTCAGTTATTTCGAGTTATATTATGCGTGGAGACGAAAGGATAGGTGCTTTACAGTTTGCATACACGCCTAAAAATTACTTGAAGTCTATAAGCTAAATAAACCTAATATACGAGACCGTTTTGATGGCGAATATCAAAGCAAATGAGTATGAAAACAAACTGTCATGCGTGATAGTTAACCAGACAAAGGAAAATATCTGCAGTTTTTTTTTAGCTGAGATATAAAACAACATAAAAAGAACTACTAATGAAGGGAACAACTAACATTTCGGACTGATTCCATGTTGTTTTCTTTTTAATACTAATGACAATAACAAGAATATTAATAATAATAATTCTTAGGTACGTAAATTGGCCAGGGCTTAAGGACAGTAAGTACTGTATTAGCGAGCGAAAGAATGATAAGAAATAATAATAATAATAATAATAATAATAATAATAAACAAGCCGCTCCAATTTATTTTACAGAAGGTAAAGAACTAAATCAAAATGACAATAAGAGCAATTACATTCTTTGAAAACATTTCTTTTTCTGTGGCGAAACAGCCCAAATAGGGCTTAGGCCTCCTCATTGTAAGGTTTCTAAATCACACACAATTACACCCACACACACACACACCCACACACACACACACACACACACACCAACACACTCGGTAAGACTTCTCTCCCCTCACAGGGGCCACTCACTACTCTTTCAGTATGTAATTAACATACTTAAGATAACGAATCATTAAAGAAAATATGCTTTTTTTTAACATATATCTTTGCAGGTGGTGCGAGCAGAAAGACAGTTGAGACGTTGGGAACAAACATGAAACAAACAACTCTGAAGATGCAAGTCGGCACACTTCGAAAATTATCAAACACAGAAGGGCAGGTTTTTTGTCGATAGTGAATATTAATGATTATGATGATGACGACGATGAAGATGATGATGACACGTAATAGAGGTAATGATAATAATTAGCAGTAGTGATGGTGATGTTGATAATGATTACATTAAAACTTTCAATAACTTGAGCACTTTGTTGAATTATTCGTATCTCGATTTTCTCTTCACTTTTTTCTTGGATTGTCTCTTCTTTCTTCCTGCAATTGGACTTCACTTCTATTTTGGGAGCTTCTCTCTCTGTATTTTGTTATTGTAGCTAATCAGTGTCTTTTATAACGTAATGTGATAGTAATCAAGACTGATAACGTAACGCTGGGGCGTGCTTGTGCAACCATTGTTGCAGTGCAACAACAATAATTATTGCATATTCTGATTGAGTGTTTGTAACCTTAGGTAACCAGCATGCAATGCGCCTTCGTCGTGTTATATTTTCATCTGTAGCCTGTCCGGCTGTGCCATATTTTTCCACATTATCTCCTAAAAGGCAGGAGTTTTGAAGAAAAAAATTTATTGCACTTAAAAGTGTGTTCTGACTTCCTACACAACTTTCATCTGAAATATTTCTCATTCTAAGAAGAACTGGGCAAATTATTATTAGAGTTATTTCTGTTATCTAGTGGTCCTATCATGCGATTAAATAAATATAAGATGAATACCTATGCATTTGCATGATGAAGTACGCATCATTACCTTTATAAATGTTGGCAACTTTTGCTAATCCCACGGTTTATGATGTAAGACAAGATCTCGTCCCCCTTCCAAAATTACCACACATACTGTATAGTCACTTAATAAGTTATTTGGACAACCTGATGATGGCCTACATACAGGGCCGAAACATGTAGTTGTATATTGTATATTGCTACCAACCGTAATATTCTTGTGTTCATGACTGTATGTATATGTAGTTATATACACACTACGGCTTTGTATTATTAACCTAACAAAAGGGGATGACACACTTTAAGATACATAGCCTATAGTTTCAAAACTAAAGAACCTACATTACTTGTAACTACATCAGTCCATATACGATCATGTTTTCAGCAATGAAATGAAAACTTGGCCACCACAAATTTAAGGTGATGGCGAGGTGTAAAGCTTTGTGACATGTTGGCTGATAACAGAGGACACGGACTGTGTCAACAGAGAGAAGAAACGCTCGTCCCACGATAAGAAATTGCCTCTTTTGTGGCGGCTACCGTATGCAAAAGCACAGGCACCGCGATAGAGTTGTGTCTGAACTCTTCTCATTACAGCTGGGGAGGGAGGACCGAAAATATATGCATTCGAAATCATATATTCTGACCTATTTTCTTATGTTAAAAATGCACAAAATGTGGGTACTTTTATTCATTCCTTAAAACAATTTATGGTATCACACCCATGTATAATTTTCACAACATTAGTTTAAAGTACCTCACGTAATCCTTCCCAGAAAATACGGGGAATGTACCTTCAAGCAGGTCACGATTGCTTTCTTACAAAACCTTACTTAGTATCTTATTGCATTGGTCCCTTCTCAGGCGCTACCTTTATAGCCAAAGGAAAGTCTTTCGATTCCTCTCACGTTACACAAATAGCATGAAACGTGATAGCGCAGTTAGCGTGTCGGCGTCATGTTCTTCAGCCAGTGGATTGAATTCTAAATCATATCACCATCTCCGCATTACAAGCATTCCTCAATCGATTCTGAAATTAATGGAACTCAGACAGCCGGGCACAGCGACCTTTCGATGGCAGGAAGCGCTGAGTGGCTCTAGGCTGTACTCTACCATCCATCCCAAATTTGCAGTTCTACACAAATATATGTCATAGAGAAAGATGGTATATATTTCGCCCCCGGTATATCGTGTCAACAATTTTTCAAAACTTTGTTACAAATTCGTGATTCCCATTATAGCTAAGACACTCCCAAAGCAATTGACGTATGCAAGTCGTCCTTGATAGACCCTGTGTACTGCTTAATTCATATTCGTAATTTCGTAAACAGTTTGCAGGATGTTCAG
>Ga0123355_10012635_pt1 | contig 13090 bp, 14 predicted proteins | sample TergutEmb28metaG_3_FD_89872 | JGI IMG/M metagenome (GOLD analysis project Ga0123355, IMG submission 89872) | Embiratermes neotenicus P1 segment gut microbial communities from Petit-Saut dam, French Guiana - Emb289 P1 | ecosystem: Host-associated > Arthropoda: Insects > Digestive system > Gut ... | reverse complement strand
TCTGGATTTTCCAATAAAACAAAACTAACTGATGTCATCGATTTTTCTTCTGCTTTTTCCTTAGATTTTTTGAATAATTTCATTATTTTCAACTCCATTTTGGCAGTTGTCAAGTAATCCTTGACGACTGAATTTTGAACTATTAAGTAATCCTTAACAGTTGCCATTTTGTCGATAAGAGCACCATGTTGAGTGGTTTGTAAGTAATACTTACTAACCACTTCTAACCTAATTTACTCTCTATCTTCCTTACCAGTGTCGCTCGCATTTCTTCGTCTTCGATTGCATCAATGAACGGAGTCAAGAATCCCGAGACAATCATTTTGCTCGCATCACGACGGCTCATGCCACGGCTCATTAGGTAGTACATTTGTTCTTCGTCGATTGGACCGATACTCGCTGCGTGTCCGGCGGTAATGTCGCCTTCGTCAATGAGAAGGAATGGATTTGCGGTTGCTTTTGCTGTTTTTGAGAGGTTTAAAATCCGGGTTTCCTGTTGCGCGTTGCTAGCTTTCATCCCTTTATGGATTTTTCCAGTGCCGTCAAAGGCTAAATGCGCAGTGTCTTGTACAACACCATGATTCACGATATTAGCCGTTGTGTGCGGTGCTAAGTTTTCAATTTTTACAGCAATTTTTTGCTGCTGGTCACCACTTGCAAGCGCCACGGTTTTTACTTCTGATTCTGCTCCTTGTCCAACCAGGGCAATGTTGCAATTTAATTCAAAATCACCATCACCGATTGCCATTTGCGCAATATTAAGCACAGCGTGCGCCTTGATTTCAACATTAATTTCTGATTTTGCGACATCATCATTCGTGTAGATGATCATTAGTGGCGACCGTACCACGTTGTTTGCTGGAACTTCGATTTTAATTTCCCCATCTATCACGGTCAAGCCAATGTTTTCAAAATCAGTGCTTAGTTTTTGCTTGATAACCTGTCCGTTATGGACGAGAATTGTATTTTCATTACTCATCGCTAACACCTACAGTCCTAATTTTTCTGACAGTCCACAAGAACCACCTAGTGATAACTGCTCTTTTTCGACCGCTTCTACAGTACTTTCATCTTCGATTCCGAGTTCGTCTTTAATCCAGTCGTATCCGTCCGCATCGATTTTTTCCATTAACGAGATGTCGCCTGATTTTACGATGCGACCTTGCATCATGACGTGAACGAAATCTGGTTTAATATGGTCAAGAATGCGTTGGTAATGGGTAATAATTAAACAACCAAATTCTTCACTACGCATTGAATTAACCGCTGATCCAACGATTCGTAACGCATCAACGTCTAGCCCTGAGTCAATTTCATCAAGGATGGCGATGTCTGGTTTTAACATTAACATCTGGAGAATTTCGTTCCGCTTCTTCTCGCCACCAGAAAAACCTTCGTTTAGGTAACGGTGCGCCATATCGGGATTCATGTTTAACTGGTCGATTGCTCCATCGAGTTCACGGATAAATTTAATGAGCGACTGCTCTTTTTCGCCTTCGGCTAAGCGTGCTCTTTGCGACATCCGTAAAAAGTCCGAGTTCGTCACACCTGGGATTTCCGACGGATATTGCATCGCTAAAAATAGCCCCGCATGCGCTCGCTCATCAACTTCCATTTCGAGCACATCTGCCCCGTTCATTGTAATTTCGCCACCAAGCACCTCATACTTCGGATGACCCATCACGACCTGCGATAAAGTCGACTTTCCCGTCCCGTTTGGCCCCATAATCGCATGGATTTCGCCACCCTTAATTTCCAGATTAACCCCTTTTAAAATTTCCTTATCTTCAACCGACGCTCGTAAATCACTAATTTTCAAAACTGGTTTTGCCATGTGCACATACCTCCGAATTTGCTTATATCCTTTGATTATAACAAATTTTCTGCTGTTTTGCTATAAATATCTTTAGATTTTTCGCAAAACATGGTATACTTCCAAAAGGTGAATTTTATGAAATTTTTAACGGTAAATGAAGCAGTTGAACTACTAAAACAAGGCGAAGTCGTGGCGATTCCAACCGAAACCGTTTACGGTTTGGCGGCGGATGCACGCAACGACGAAGCCGTTGCGAAGATTTTTACGGCTAAAGGTCGTCCAGCTGATAATCCGCTGATTGTCCATATTGGGGATATTGCGCAGGTTGATGGACTCGTTACAGCGGTTACGCCAGCGGCTCGCATTTTGATGGAACATTTTTGGCCTGGGCCACTGACGATCATTTTACCATCAGCTGGTACCGTTTCAAAGCTTGTAAGTGCAGGATTATCGACTGTTGGCATTAGAATGCCCGCTCATCCACTGACGCTATCGCTGTTGCGAGATTCAGGGATTCCGTTGGCAGCTCCAAGTGCTAATCTTTCCGGGAAACCGAGCCCGACGAAGGCATCCCATGTCGCAGCTGATTTAGTTGGTAAAGTGCAAGGCATCCTCGACGGGGGAACTTGTGATATCGGGTTGGAATCGACGGTCATCGATATGACGACCGAGGTGCCGACCATTTTGCGGCCCGGCGGCGTGAGCCGCACCGCAATCGAGTCGGCCCTCGGTCGCCCCGTGCAAATTGCAACCGGGATCATCGACCAACCGAAGGCCCCTGGGATGAAATATACCCACTATGCACCAGATGCCGAGGTATATATTGTTGATGGTAGTAATGAATATTTTACTAAAACAATAACTGAATTTCACAAAAAAGGAATGCGTATCGGCATTCTTTGTAGCGAGCCGGCGAGCATGGAAATTCCGGGTATAACGGTCGCAAAAGGCCTTGAAAAAGGAAAAAATCTTTATGCGGCATTACGGGAATTTGATGAGGAAAACATTGATGTTATTTTGTGTGAATACCAAAACGATGAGGCGATTATGAACCGGCTGTTGAAAGCCAGTGAGGAGCGAGTTTTACGTGAAGTGGAAAATTAGCGGAGTTGAAATTGATAATCCGGTTGTGTTGGCGCCGATGGCGGGGGTGACGAATGCGGCGTTTCGGGTAATTGCGAAGGAAATGGGGACGGGGCTGATTTATGCGGAGATGGTCAGCGATAATGCGGTTAATTATCGGAATCAGAAAACTCTTGAAATGCTTTATGTCGACCCAGCGGAACATCCGATGAGTATGCAGATTTTCGGAGCTTCAAAGGAAACTTTTGTCGAAGCGGCGAAGTATATCGATGAGAATTGTGCGTGTGATATTATTGATATTAACATGGGTTGTCCGGTACCAAAAGTTACGAAAAACGAGGCAGGCGCACGATTGTTACTTGAGCCCGAGAAAATTTATGATATTGTTGCAAGTGTGGTTGATGCTGTAAAAAAACCAGTTACCGTCAAAATCCGAACTGGTTGGGATCACAATCATGTATATGCGGTCGAAAATGCTTTAAAAATTGAAGCGGCTGGTGCGAGTGCGATTGCCATTCACGGTCGAACACGAAGTGACCAGTATAACGGGAAATCGGACTGGGGTATTATCCGTGACGTAAAACAGACTGTCAAAACAATCCCTATCATCGGTAACGGCGATATCACAACACCTGAAGAATTCGTCAATGCCATCGAAACAAGTGGTGTCGACGCGGTCATGGTCGGTCGTGCCGCTCTGGGTAATCCGTGGGTGCTAAAGCGAATGGCTCATTATCATGCCACTGGTGAACTGATTACTGAACCAACCTTCAATGAAAAAATGCAACTCGCCATCGCCCACATGGATCGCTTGATCGACCTCAAAGGTGAAAAAGTGGCCATCATGGAAATGCGTTCCCACATGGCATGGTACATGAAAGGACTTCCTGGTGCTTCGACTGTTAAAAAAGAACTCGTCCAAATGAGTTCTCGTGCTGGTATGGTCGAAACATTAATAAAATATGAAGACTACCTAATGCAGAAAGCGGCAACTCATCGATAGAGTGACGCTTTTCAACTACTGTTTTGATACTATATCTAATGTTAGACCTAACGCATTAAGATATTTTATTAGGGTTTTTAGATTTGGACTTACATCCGCACTCTTTTCAACCCTACTAATTGCCCGTTGATCTAATCCTGAAAGTTCACTTAGCTCTTTTTGCGTTAATCCCGCTTCCGTTCTCGCTAGAACAAGTTTTCTACGGAATTCATATTCTCTGTCCCACTCTTCAGCAAATTGTGCTAATTCAGGATCAGAATCAATTAATTCTTGCATTTTTTTTGTTCAGCTGCAATATCTGCTTTTACAAATGGCATATTCATCACTCCTTTTTATTAGAAATTATACTACATTTATCGATATTTTGCAACCCATTTATTCTTTTATCACCGCCAAAATATCTTTCACATTAACCAACATCTTCGCCCCATAATTAATCAACTTCAAACCACCCATAGTTTCCGCCCTTTTCCGATCTGGTAACACAAAAACTTCCTTCCCAACTTCTGTCAAATAACGTAAATATTTCCGCCTGATATCAAAGTCTCCCAACTCAAAAATACATACAACCTGTGCCAATTCCGTAATCAAATGATACGCCCGATAATACGCAGCTACACTAAAATCAGCCTGTGGTGGTAACTCGCTGATAACTAAATCATCTGCAGTAAATTCATGATAATTATCACGTTTTTGATAAACCCCATCTTTTTTGACCCCTGAACCCAGCACAACAATCCGTGACTTAGAATTTTGATTTGCGATGACTTCTACACCACGCTCAAAACCGGTAATGACACTGGTATTACCTGGTAATGAATCCATTAATTTTTTTATTTCTTTCTGCGTATATTTACTGGCTATTTTACCGCCAATTACCGCTACAACTGGTCGTGCCAATAAATCACGATTTCCTTCCAAATACACAACAAACGGTGGCTTCGGCATTTCGCGCCATGCTTCGGGATAATCAGCATCAAAAATCGTTAAAACATCACAATCCAGTTTGTCGACCAATCTTACAGCACGTTCTTCATCAATTGACGCCAAATTGTGGTCTTGTTGTAAAAAACGATGAACAGCTGTCCAATCACCTTTCTTAACGATACTTAATGCAATTAATTTTTCTCTCATTTTCATCTTCCTTTCCTACTAAAATTTCTAATTTAAAAAATCCCCCTCATATATTAAATACGCAAAAAGAGGTCGATTTTCTGCGAAAATTCTGATGAAAACGCCAGTCAAACACAAAAAAAGCCCAAATCATGCGATTTGAACTTATTTAATTAGAATATTTAAAATAATTTATGCTGTCGCTGGGCGCTTAATAAAGAGATTTTGTAGTAACATTACAATTTGGGTAACTAAGAAATATAGACCCATTGCTAATGGTGAACCATAAACCATAAATGCAAACATTGGTAACATTACTAAACTCATCATTCTTGGATTCATTGCCGGAGCTGGTGAATTTGGGTCTCTTGGTGCCATTGTCCGTTTTTGCATAAGTGTTTGACCAGCGTACATTAATCCCGCAACAATTGCTGCTAATATAACATTTGGCCATTCAGCTGCAAGTCCTAAGTTGAATCCTAAGAAATAACTTGGGTCGTACGTTGCAATTAATGGATGACGTGAAAATGCCGCAAAGAATGCCATCATTAGTGGCATCTGAATCAACATTGGTAAACAACCAGCCAACGGGTTAACACCATGTTCTTTATATAATGCTTGCATTTCTGTATTCATCTTCATTCGTGAATCTGGATCAGTTTTCCCTGCATATTTTTGCTGAATTTTTTGTTGTTGTGGTTGGATTACTTGCATTCTTGCGGTTGAATTCATCGACTTTAGCATCAATGGCATAATGGCGATTTTAACAATTAATGTCGCAATGATAATCGCAATCCCTAAACTACCAACAAGATTATAAATCCAAGTAATAAACTGAATTAACGGTAATACAACAAACGACTCCCAAAATCCACTGGCATTATAAACCGTGATTGCACGTTCAGGATCAGCATTAACTCCACAACCTGATAACGCCACAACAGCAATACCAATAAGTGCTACTAATAATAATTTTTTCTTCATCATCAAAACCTCTTTCTGTAAAAACATAAAGCCATTATAGACCTTTAATGTAAACTGATTATAAATATTTTTACTACGACCTATTGTACAATGAATTCTGCTAAATGTAAATGAAAAAGCGTTTTATTATTATTCTTCAACCATTTCGACTTCGACAGTTGTACAAGTAGCTCCATTTTCAATTAGCCCTTCAATGGCAGATGATAGATTAACATCTTCGTTGAAATCCTCAACGCTCCACAGTCGATTCAGGTCATCTTCACTAATACCACCATAATTGTATACACGTCTAATTGTAACATAATCACTAGTTAATTCGGAGATGTAAATGATGACTCCTGTAATTGTATGCAGGTTGTAATGAGCAAATAAATCATGAATTTCCTCATCGCTTAGGTAAATATCGCCAAGAAATTCATCGTTGAATTCGGCTCTTGTCATTGTTGTGCTAACGGTCCAAGTAATAATGGTCTCATCAAAACCTTCGATCTCTAAGATCGACTCCCCAACCCCTGGTCGAACCAGACCACCAGCTAGGTCGACGCAGCTCGTCAGCGTCGGCCCAGACATTCTACTACAAGCGGTCAAAAATAATAAAAGTACTAAAACACTTAATTTTTTCATGACATACCCTCCTCAAGTTCATCTGTTATATGTAGCGGTTTACCATCAAATATCTCAAAATGTTTCGTGGGTAATAAGATTAACAATGCGATAATGAAAAATCCAATGGAGACTTTGAAAAGTGTGAAACTACCGAACCATTCATAAATAACCCCGAATAATAAACTATAAAACGCCCGCCCGAGGGTCAAAATTCCCGCATTAATCATGAAAGCTGTGCCGGTTAAATTACGCTGGACGTGTTTCTTAATATACATGAAATTCCCGATAATTGCGCCAATCATCATGACTGGTGCCAACGTACTAGCGATTAAGAAGACCAATACATTACCCGTGAAAGCATAGATTGCAAAGCGAGCAATTAGCGTAAGAAGGGCGATGATATAAAAACGTTTGAAGCCGATTTTGTTCATCATTTTCGTCGCAAAGAAGAATAAAATGAATTCTGGTACGACCGCAAAAACATTCATCCAACCGATGGCTGACGCTTCAGCACCAAGGGTTACTACTAGATGATTTCCCGAAAAAGCCGCCACCGCATCAATAATTGAAACGGTCAAGAAATTGTAAATCATCAAAAAGATAAAGGCTTTATTTTTCAACAACATTTTGGCACTCGGTTTTTCCGTTGCAAGTGAATCTTCTAAGTTGTTGTCCTTCGATGCAGCATTCGGTAATAAAAATGTCAACAAACCTGCAATAATCATTAACCCGATTAACGGCACAAACATCGCAAGCGACAGGTCGAACAAGAAAGTCGTTACTAAAAAACCAGTAGCATAGGTTCCGAACACCCACCCCATCGAAGCCGCAATCCGTAGCTTACCGAAATCTTTCCCGGTCCGCTCGCAATAATCAACCGCCAGCACATCAAGCATCGGGCTCAAACCAATCCCGACGGCTTCCATAATAGTCGTAAATAAAATAACCCAGAAGAGTGTATTAACACTAAATAGCAGCCAAGCAGCAACGGAATATATGAACAAGAGGGCACGCAACATCAACTTATATTTCCCGGTCTTATCCGAAATTGCGCCCCAAAGCGGGCTAATTACCACGGATGTTAGTAAACTAATGGCAATTACGAGCCCAATATCACTACCAGTAAAACCAAGTTCCTGTTCTAAGTACACGTTAAAATACGGAAAAAAGAATCCACTTGCGGATACGAAGATAAAATAAATTACTTGAAATTTGAAATAATCATGATTTTTTTTCATCTGGGATAGAACATCCTTCACTATACCTTATTATGCTCCCGTGCGAAACTCAAAAACATAATCGATAACCCACAAAATACCTTAACACCAAGCAGCGCATCTGTCAAGATAAAATACGCAAAATATAGCTGTGGAAAGGCGTGCATTATCCCCATCAAAACATAAACCGCAATCACCGCAACAAGCAGTAAAAACAAGAATTTCTCAATCGAATTCAAAAACTTAATACTCACTGGATGGTCTGGCATAATGAGATAATGACTCACGAATGCCCCGGCTAGCAACGCCCCCCCTTGGAAGCCGCCCCCGGGGTTAATCGGGTCGGAAATAATTAAATAGATACTAATTAAAATTAAAATTGGTAGTGCAAAGGTAATGGTCATAACAGCGGAAGGATGTTTTTTGTGACGTAATGTAACAGAAGGTTCAGCCTTCGTTTTCGAGACCATCGGAATGAATTTTTGCGTGATGTGGCAAAATTTACTAGCAGCACCGAAATCGGGTAATTCATGCCATGGATCATCTTCCTCAATTTGCACTGCCTTTTTCGCCTTCGCAGAATTGACCAAATGGACCACCCCGAGCCCGCTGATTAATAATAATAAGGCTTCGAAAATCGTATCAAAAACACGATAATGAAGAACAATCCCCGTCACCGGGTTAATGCGCCGACCACCTGCGAAGAAGCTATCCATAACCATCATCCCGATTGTTGACTCGCTAAACGGCGTCGAAAAATGAGTCAAATAAATCACCAACCCGACACTGATAAACGCAATGGCATAAGTTACCACTTGCTTCCAACGTAATTTTGCATGCTTCGACCCGATGTCGTTGTAATTCTTAATCGTAACAACATATAAAATTGTGGCAAGAGAACTGGAAATTACCGCTTCGGCGAGGGCCACATCCGGAGCTTGATAAAACATATAAATAATCGAAACCCATAGTCCGAAAATCCCGGCACCAGCGATGGCACGTTTTAAGTTTTTCGCAAAGACGCTATAAACCGCAAAGACAATTAACAAAATATAAACGATATGCATAAATTCCATCGTGATGACCCTCCTTTCCCAGAATTGATTTTTAACTAGAAATCGTCGATTTCTGCTTCGTCCTCAATGTTATTATTTCGCGCACTTAAAGCAATTTTACTGGTTGACACAGGATTAAGAACCAAAATAATGCCGATAATTAATATTACTTTTAGCGAAAACCAACTTATTCCACTCCGCACGATTGCACCAATTAATACCGTTAAAAGTGCCATCGTATCAACGGTCGCAGTAACAAGTAGTTTAGCATAAAAATCTTTAAATTTATAGAAACCGAACATTCCAATAAACATAATGACAATCCCGATCCCGATAATGATATTTCCAATAATTACATTCATTTTTTCTGCCTCCCACGCCACTCGAGCATGTAGTTTGCAAGCACAATGACCCCAATGTAACTAAGGAGTGCATAAATAATCGCAACGTCAAGAAAAAACGCCGTCTCCGTCAACAATGCGTACAAGACGATAATCATCAGAATCTTTGCAGAAACTAAGGAAATTGACAGAAGTCGCTTCCACTTATTTTGGGCGAAAACAATCGCAAAACTAAATATAATCGATGCAATTAAAATCGCTCCGATTGCTATCTGTAAGAACATTGTTTACACCTCCGAGTCAAATCGTTTTAGTAGTTTTTCAATCTTTTGATTAGTCGTTTTAGTGAATTCCTCTGGTTCATAACCAACGGTCAGGATGGTCATATCATGTCCTTCACGATCGACCGTAATTGCACCTGGTGGCATGGTGATGGCATTTGCTAATAGTACTGTCAGAAATTCGTCGTTCAGCTCACTCTTATATTCAATGAAATTCGGTTTGACATTACCGGTGAAAATTCGCTTTAGCACATCGAATCCCATCGTATAGGTATCACGCAGAATGACCCAAAAATAAATCAATACGATGCGGACATTAATGTGAAAAATTTCCACATAATCAACTTCCAAAATTTTATTAGTTAAGATAATCGCCGTACTTGCAGCGGCAATCCCGAGCCCAATGGTCAAAGCAGAAAAACTTTCACTTAAAATAATATAGATGATCGTAAATAGTAAAACGAGCCAGAAATAGTCCATAAATTTTTTCATTTAATTCACCCACCATAATCCATAAACTACCAAAGCGGTAAAAAACGCCAAAAATACGAGGCACATCCGCGAAAAGGATAGTGAGTTCTCAAGCCTCGAGTTCCAATGCATTTTATTGTACATAAAGCGTCGATAAACCAAACCTGCTACCGCAACCATCGCAAAATAAATCGCTCCTTTTTGTAAAAATGCCCCCACATCAAGAATCAAATCTATCTGCAAGAAAAAATTGATACCAACGGCTGACGCCATTCCAACAACCATTGTTACGACCGTTAATCCCAAGATTGCCAGTTGCTTGGTGCGCTTAACCTTAAAGGGACTATCTTCCCCAGCAAGAAACATTGTTGCGTAGCGCACAAAGATCAAGATGGTCGCAAAACTCATTGCGTAGAAGATTACCTGTTGCCACCAGTATTGAAGACCCGCTGACATGAAATATTTCGATATACTACCACTTGTCAACGGAAAGCCAGTAATCGATAAGATTCCCATAATCGACACAAGCGCAACAAGGAGATTACCTTTTAACTTCCCACGAATCTCATAGATATCCGCCGTTTCGTAATGCCTTATTAGTAAACCAGAAGCTAGGAACAACAGCATCTTGAAGATGGCATGGTTAAAAATATGGTACAGACTGCCAGTCATCGCAACGCCGTCACCCATAAATGAGGTAGTAATCATAAAACCAATCTGCGATACGGTGCTATACGCAAGGATCAACCGGATATCTTTCTGGACAACGGCCTCCCAAGCCCCGATCAAAGCGGTCGCAAAACCAAAAATAATAAAGAAAAGCGAGAAATCGAGCGTCGGATAAAACAGGTTATTAAAGCGGAATAACCAGAAAATCCCCGTTTTCATCGTGATTGATGACATAATGGCAATCTGGGTAATCGGTGCTGAGTTGAGCGAATAAGCCCGCGAAATCCAGCTATACATCGGGAACATTGCCAGTTTAAAACAAAGCCCCGCCATTAAGAAGGCAAACGGTAAAACGAGATCTTGCGGCGGTGCATACGGCAGCAATTCGGCAATTGCCGACACCGACAGCACGCCGAAAGTCCGGTATAGATAACCGACGCCAAATAAGAAAAACATCATCGAAACCATCTGCGTAATCAAATAATACAGCGCATCATAAACGACGCGACCATGTTTTTTGAACATTAACAACAACGTGATAACAACCGTCGAAACCTCAAACAGAATAAACAGGTTAAACAAATCATCCGTCAAAAAAATCGCCGTGGTCAATCCCTGTAACACCAAATACAATAACATCAATTTACCATCAAGAAACTGGTCACTAATCTTATAAACAATACTAACGCCAAACAAGAAATTCGCCGTCAAAACCATCAACATCGAAAAACGGTCACCTTTAAGCATGATATTCAAAATCGGGTTATCGCCGCCTAAAATCGTATAAATCGACGCGTAATTTTCCGTTTGCAAAAACAAAAAAACTGCCAGACCAAGCAAAACCGCTTGAACTCCTAGCAACACAAATTTTCCAAATTTTAACGGCAACTTATACAAAATGATGCCGAACACAACTGGTAATAAAATCAAACTAGCCATCAACATTTGATGATTCATCTTCTTTCTGATTAAATTAGTGGAACATCTAGTTGAAATTCTACTCTTGTTCAGTATCAAAGTCAAGTTGAAAACGTCAACAAAAAAAGAAATTTATAACTAAAAATCTCATTTTTTGGTAAATTTCACCCTTGGGTGAAGTTTTATTTCTATTTTTATGTTATACTAGTCAGTAGTATATGAAATTTTGATAATTTAGTAAGGTGATTATTATGAAAAAATCATGCTATTCTTTAGATTATAATACCCTTATAATCAATGGATATTTTGGTAGTGGCGGACTAGGGGTATGCTGTGAAACCATCCACGAGGCTATGGTTCCAGGGGTTAAACTAGAAAACACACCGGAAAAGAGCTTTAAAAACTGGGAAAAATTAGTGAAACAAATCTTCGACGAGAGCGAATTCGAAGTATATAACAGAAGAGCAAGTAAAGCTTGCTACTATTGCCCTAAATATTTACCTGCTAAAGAAGAACCATCTGAAAAAATCAAGATAGTCAATATATCTATTTATCCTGCGCCTTGTCAATCAGATTGTATTTATTGTGACTTGAGAGCACTGGGTTGTTTTGATATGGCTGACAAAAAAAGAATAGACAAAATTTATAAAAATGCGATTGAATTATGTAACTATTTGAAAGAAAACAATAAACTTGATGATGAAGTGGATTTTCATTTATGCTCGGGAGAAATCGCTATCCATCCCTTTAAAGATGAGCTGTTAGATGTAGTCGGGGAATCAAAAGTTTTATTTGTATCAAACGGGATGAAGTTTGATGAGGGAATTGCCAAAAAGTTAAGTCAAAATCCAAAAAGTCGAATCAACGTCTCATTAGATTGCGGAACCTCGAAAACATGGAAAAAAATTAAAAGACGAAACAATTTTCAGACAACATTAAGCAACCTATCAAAATATCGTAAATACACAACGAGAAAAGAACAAATTGAATTAAAATACATTGTAATGCCTGGTATTAACACCTCTGATGAAGATTTTGACGGAATCATTGAAATTATGAAGTCCTTGAATGTATCTAAACTAATCGTTGCAAGAGACTTTAATGAGCCTAGTGAAAAAAGACCTGAAATAATCAAAGAAATAGAGCGACTAGTTCTGAAACTATTAGATAATGGTTTAGCATGGGATGGCACCCATGCTTTATCTGCAGAAGAACTTAAAAATTTCAAACGATATAAAGACTTTAGCATATTGAAACAATTGATAACTAGCTCTAGATTTGAAGAGACACAAAAACAGGTACCATTAAACTACAATGGTAAAATTGCTAATATTTCTGAATCAATTAAAATTGCTGAAAAATATAGCCCTAATTACGAATTTACACTTCGAAAGCATGACGCTGAATTTGATCAATGTATTTTACACTGCATTGATGGTGAAACATTAAAAGAATGTGAACGCGAAACAGTAACTACATATAAAATGAATCACGCATTTATTGGAGATATTGTTCTGTCAGGTTATTCAACTG
>Ga0123355_10012634_pt1 | contig 13090 bp, 2 predicted proteins | sample TergutEmb28metaG_3_FD_89872 | JGI IMG/M metagenome (GOLD analysis project Ga0123355, IMG submission 89872) | Embiratermes neotenicus P1 segment gut microbial communities from Petit-Saut dam, French Guiana - Emb289 P1 | ecosystem: Host-associated > Arthropoda: Insects > Digestive system > Gut ... | reverse complement strand
TAGGACTCAACACAATACGGGAGTTACTTGGAGTAAAAGCACAAATGAGCATATATACATAAGGGCGATTTTTGGAATGCCAGACGCCCCCCCCCCCACCACACCAACTTCATTTTCTTTGTTCTCTCCCCCACCCAACAACACCCCCCAACCACCTTCCCCCCTTCCCGCAGCGGCAGGACATAAGAACAAAAAGATAATGTTGTGGGGGGGGGGGGGGGGGGGGGGCATTCCAAAAATCGCCCTTATGTATATATGCTCATTTGTGCTTTTACTCCAAGTAACTCCCGTATTGTGTTGAGTCCTATTTCAAATAAATGACAAGCCTAGAAGTCCAGACTGATAAGAGATTCTTGATACTGTAACAAATTACTCTGCTGTCCATGTTATCTGTCGTAAGCACTTTATCCTTTGTGCGTAAGATATGTTTCTTTGGAGGTCTGCGCCTTACGTAATTTTTAGAGAGGGGTTCACGCCAAACTTTGACCGAAAGTTGCGCCACCTATGGATGTATTAATGACGTTTCTTCCAAATAATGTTTTCTTCAATCATACATTATAGTAAACGGTTACATAACATTTCAAACTACTGCGAGGGGGTTGAAAAAATCGAGATACATAGATTAGCATATTTCGTTCACATCATTTTTAACAATGACTAGTCTTTAGAATAAGCTGACTTTTAATACAAAGATTTAATGGCTACAGGAATAATATGATGGGACAAATCCTTGTGATTTAATGTCACTTGTAACAAATTAAAAATGTATGCTATCAGAATGAAATAACACAGCCCCTACTATACAATAAAAGGGATAAAATAAAACTATCTTACCGAATTTATTGGCAGCTGTCTTCCAAAGTAAAAGCGCAACACATACTTGAAACAAATGATGGAGATTGAAATGTCAGATTCAACGCTATTTCGAACGGTGAACCTGTCAGAAATAAACACATTACGTATGTACAGTTTCGTACAAAAACAGCACGTAACATTGTCACTTAACCTAGCAGTAGCACGTATCAGTCACTTTGAACATGGTCACAACACCTCAGTATATACCGCAAGTAGTAGTTCAACGTTTTCAACATAGAACGACGTACAAACGAACTTACGATATTTATTTTAGCAGCAAAATGACACCTTGTTCGCTAGCAGACGCTACGTAACTGGTTTCGTCATTCCATGATCGCGTGGCGAGCTTCGTTTTATGCGCACGCATCGGTCAATATTATATATTCTACAATCTGTAACAATAGCGCCATGTTTAAACAGTCTATGAACTCAGTGCGGGAGCACTATTTAATACGTATAAATCCCGAACAGTTTGCCTCTTCATATATTACACATCAGGCAACTAGATCGGAATTATATAACACACGTTCTACTTAACAGCTTTCAGCCAATCTGCACGAAGTCGTGTAATTCGAGAATCGACATTTTACAACTTCGTCCACTTTTTCGATCCCTTTTGACGGTTTCACATTTGTCCATTGGAGGGCAGAATACGCTGCTATGTTTCTGCTCCATCTGTTGACACTTCTAGCAAGTTGTTACAGTCTGTGATATTCCGTTTTCATGTTTACCCTTTAAGGACGGAATTCACACTGAATTTTATTCCTACTGTGCCGTAAACACACCTCGCTTCCGTTACAAAAATAAATGTCAACTATGTGCGGGGAAATAAACTCTTGTCATGGAAATTATATGAAATGTAGATATACATTCCGTGGGCAGAATGTAAGGTTTTTTTAAGAAAACCTGGTGTATATCTAGTAACCACTAGGTTTTCATGAGTTAATACCAAAATTCAGTGAGGGCTAGCACAGCATGCAACTTTCAATGGGGACAAAATTAAAGCAATGATGGTGACTGTGTGTATCACATATGAAAGCATATGAGGACCTAGATGTTAACCTTGCACATGCAATGCTTTACAATGGGTGGAGATGCTCCAGTGTCCATTTGAGAGAAGGTTGGGTGGGCTCCAGAGCTACTCTTGATATTTTGATTTACAGGAATATCTCTTTATCCCTGTCGGGGATCGAACCCCGACGCCGCGGTCGTCCAGCCCACAGCCTAGTCACTATAATGACAACATCCAAGTTCCCAAACTCAAAGCAATGGGCATTAAATTGAGATGATTAAATTTAAAGTGTGTTTAAAGGGTTGTATGTGAAATTATTACAATGTTCTGGCCATGTAAAACAAAGGGATGGAAGCAAGAATACCAAAAAGGGCATTCAAATTAATATTTACAAGAAGCAGTCCTATCAGATATATACAAGATGGTTCAGCCAGGTACTGGAAGATGTCACTAAGAGAGGAAAGCAAATGAGATACTGGAAAGAGACTGAAGGGAAAATTATGATTGCACAGACTTTTCATGCATCGAACTTTATAAACTGGAAATGATGCCAGAAGTAGACACAGAAGTTTTATTTATGTATCTTCAAACTCTTGATGGTCTTCTTTCAGATTTCTGCACAGAAACCCAAAAGAAGACTATTAACTGATCAATAACAGCTACAGTAACCTGATAACTTACATCTTCATTCTCATCTGAAGTAATATAGAACCTTTATTCCATTAAGCACACTTCCTTAGTTACTGCTTTGATAACCATGAATTGTCTACTGCACCCTGTCAACACATCAAATACAGCGATTGTGCAGCAGTAAACTGAAATGCAGTACATGTGTTGTTGATCTAATGATGAAGATTTATATTCTGGAATATGATGTCAATGGGTAAATAGTTACCAGTATTATGGAGGAACCTCCTATCTCCATCTTGAGGGTACATGCAGTCCAAAAACAGAAGAACAGTGAATATTCTTCCCTTGCTGTAACAGACTGCCACACCCATACAAAACATGTAGAATTTGGGGGTACTGCAAATTGAATTTATCAATTATAAACTGCAGTTACAAGAATTAAAATGGGACACATTCTGTGAATGTATACAGTAGAAGGCACCAACAATTTGCCCAGTGGAAGAGAAGAGAAACTTCATTTAAACATACACAGTGACTGCACAGAAAGGGAACATGAGTTACAACCTGCAAAGTGTCGGAAAAAGAGTGAAAGTGTGTAGAATTGTAAATAAGGTTTAATTAAACATGGGGTGAAAAAACATTAATTAAAGACACAATATAAATGCCATTTATATTTAATTCCATACAGAAGAAACTGTGTAAACCATCCAAACACAGCCTTTTAAAAAAAACCAGATAGATACAAACATAAGTCAGTTACATTTTATTGCAAGATTCTCACTGTGATGATAAACATAGTAGTGCTTGGATATAAAACCTTATCTGTGACATAAATTATTTTTACATGCAAGGTAATCTTTTTAACACATTATAAATAATATACAAAATATATAAAGTAGTAGTATTCAGATAAATAAATAAATTCCTTCAACACATTTTATACACAGGAAACATAATATGGTAAAATTATCCAAAGCTGACAACAGAGAAAGCAAGTTATGCTTACCATAGCAAGAGCTCTAGAGCACACACACCATGTAAGAGTCAAGTATTAATTTCTTGATCAACAGTGATACAGCCATTGAAAAATACACACGCAGTCTTTTATCTTCTACATAATTTTTACTCCTGTATATCAGAATGCTCGACTACGACTAAGTTCCTCCCCTGCCCACTCCACTCCCCGCAAAAGCAACATAGGTGCAACTTTTGAGACCTGTGACTGAACAGACTATCTAACCACAAACACAGGGCAGATATATGAAACAAATACCAGCAGCTGAAATTAATACAAGAATATGCAAACATTAATGAACATTCAAAAAATTTTGAAGGATGGATAATTCCCATGACCCAATAATAATATTCATGAATGATGTACAGATCCATGGATGCAACAAGACAAGTTAAACACATCTTACAAACTGCACTTACAGTCAGGACAGTTTCATTCATGAACTGTTCATTTCTCAGTGCAGTTAATGTTTTATCAACAGCATACAATAAATAATATGCAATATACGGTACTATTCAGTACTTATATAATGGGTGTACTGATTAGTACACATTATATAACCACATAACCATACCAGCTATCACACCATTTATAATTTACTACGTACTGTTACAGGAAACCACATGACATCTACCAGCAACATTCCACTACCAACAACGGCTAATTTTTAAAAACTGAAGATTTTAATAACTGCTTTCAATAATTTAATCTCAATTTAATTTTAATCCTGAAATCAAATTATATGCAAAGACCAGACTTGTAACAAAACCCTGTAAGAAGTGAGATATCCCTTCCGCACATGGTCCGTATACTTCCTAGTATGTTACAAATATCAGCCTGACGATGACCCCTAGAGGGTCAAAACATGTAGCTGGTTAACTTCTTATTTTTATAAAGTTGTGTTTTTGACAGTTGTTAATCTGCCTTCATTTATTCTCCAACACAACAGGATGCATGAAGTTAAGATTGCACACAATAAACAGCAAGGAATGTCTGACAATTACAAATGATAAATATGGATGGGCTTGAAAAAAACAAGTGGCAATGAGGTGAAAAGCAATGCAAGAAACATTTGTCATAACAACCAGTGATGCAAAATTTGGGCATCCTGATGTCCGACAAAGAGCCTTTGTCATTATCCCATAATGTTTGGTTGTAATCCACAAGGGCTTTTACCTTAAAAGCTTACAATATGTGATCAAATTACGTTACTAAACAACCCATCTCATAAAACCAATATAATATACAAACCTCAATTCCTAGAACATACAACTCAGACATCTGCATAATGCTAGGCAAATTCTCTACCTCCATTCAATATTTGTTTGGTACTGAACTGATAATACTGTAAAAGTCTGTGTTTTTCTAATTGTGGTTTTTAAGTGCAATATCAGTCCAGTGTTTGGTTTAATTGCAGTAAAAGACGAAGAAATAGCACAGTTGAATTGGATCACAATCACACAACACACAGCGCAGTACACATACATCTCTTTCAGCACACAACTTAAGAAGGCAGGTCTATTGGTCCCAGTAACAGCCATACAAAACTGAGATCTACAGTTCTCTTTCTCAAGACTAGGCATTAGAAAATACGTATCATAACATCAACATTCAGTTGTCAACAAATAACACCATGCAGTAATTGACACAGTAATTAACTCCAACATTTAGATGGGGTATAAGTTACAATAACTGTTTTGAATATATCAATCTCCAACTCAAATAAATCAGTACAGTGCTAAGAGATAATTTGCACAGTTTAAAACATCACCAAAAGTGTTACGTAACTACAATGATGGAAACGCTGCTCTCTTATTTTTATTTGCATATATATTCGACAAGTAATCTACAAGTCAAGTGATTTACAACACTTCCACACTATACCTAATTTTAAATACATTATTTCCAAACACACATTTTCACACTGATTAGTCTTTACTTGTGTTTCATCACAAAAGACCCTGTGGTACATCAAGATAGTTTGGTAAGCAAAGCACTCTTACAGATATCTCAAAACACATCCGGTTAAGTATGTTATTTAACAATGCCACCATTTCCAAAGGTAATTTAGTGTTGATAAAAACAGTTCTCACCCATTTCAAGCACTACATGTACCAACAGACTAGCAAACATTAAATAATGACAAACACCAGAGAATATTTCACACACTACATTAAAATACTTCACTATAATACATTTCCCAATGTTCATTTATAAACCACTGTTGCCAACATTTTATACAAAATTTGTGTTGTTTCAATATGTATATCAAAATCATATATTAACACTGGTATATTCTCTTCATGAAAAAGGGCATTTGCATTTCTGATATCCTAAAATAATCAAAAAAGAAGCTTTGTTATATCATTTAGAATATAAATATATGCTGTCTACTATACTAATGCTAACTAAATCACTAAAAATGCATCATATCACTTGAGAATACTGACACATCACAGACTGATACTCACTGCAATCATTCCCCGCCCCTCCTTAACCACGTTTCTTACGTGCATGAATATCAAGTGGAATGCTCCAATGTGTAGGAGATTCTAACCTCTTGACAAATCACACAGAAGAAAATTTAAAAACCCAAAAAACAAAGAATAAATCAACATACATCTATTGATGTATCTGCCAACCAACATATGTGCATATGTATCAGAACAAGTATCAAAAGCACTACTGTGGGGGACTTAGGATTCAAAATGTTCTGAAAACTGAGGTAAAAAATACAATTTCTCTTCTGCTTTCTCACTAACACTAATATTTTTGAACCAAATATTTCTTATTCTAAAAGTGTGCCACTATGCCAAAACTCCAGCCTAAGCAATTTCTAAGCTTATATGTCACATAAGTCACACTCCTGACAGCACAGTGAAAAAAGAAGTAAGGTATCATCATACAAGATAATGGAAGACACACAATACACAGGTCTTATTTATGATCTAGAACTTCAATTTGAAATGTTTATGAAATGGTGTATATTCAATGAAAATGGGCCAAACAATTCCTGCCTGCACACAAAGATCCCTGCAGTATGGTTAAAAGAGTAGCAGGTATGCAATAAATGAGAAAACAAAACAGCAAAGAACATACTTGGACAATAAATACACTCTATCACAGCATAGCTATCAAATACTGTTTTCACTTGTGTACAACAATTATGACATTAAAATATCGAAAATATGATGCTACTATGAAGAGGCAGCACTTATCTACATGACAGAAAAAGATCTGTGTGAAGAGAATAAGCTTCTGGGGTTAACATGGTATGAGGAACATTAGTACTGCCAATTCTCATTGGAGCTATTCCAAAATCCCCCACTCCAGCAGTTTTTGTTTTACTTGATATGTGTAGATTAAAAATACAAAAATATGGAATAAACTAAAAATAGAGAATCACAGGCAAATCAGGGAACAAGGTATACAATTCAACATGTGCACCAAAATTCTTTTGTTCCTCTGCTGTACACAGCAGTACCCATATATAAAATTATTGTCAAAGAAAATTTATGTAAGGTCTTCTTTGTATTTAAGAAACCTTCTTCCTTTCCCTCTGAAATGATTTAATGTATTCATGCATATTTACTTATTTATTTACTAGACCCTACAATTATCAACAACAGATGAGACATTATTCAAATTGTTGAAGAATGTTCATTAGAACTGCAAAATACAAGACGAAAGAAAGACATGGTTTAGATATGTGATCACTATAAAATGAAACAATAATGAAGAGCAGCACTAGAGTTTTAAGAAAGAAGAGAAAATGCATAGAAAGAAACCCCTAGGAACTGCATAAAAAAATCATTCAGATATTCTCACAAAAGTGAATTATACTATGACATGGCCTCCTCCACTCACTGTCCACCCATACAGTCAGTCCTCTTTCTCATTTGGTCTTCCAAGTGGTTTATCTGACAATAACTCTTAAAGTTACTGTATACATGTCCAAATCACAGTATTATCAGTTTTACTGAACTTATCTCTCAGGGCTTCTACTTTCTCTTCTTGCCTCTGCCCTGCCTTACTGCTCCGTAACACTCCACAGATACTTCACCCCAAATGCTTGTAGAATGCTAGTAGTTCATTCCTGCCACTAATAACAATTCTACTCACTATTTTAACTGCAGTTACTGCTCTAAATTTCATATATTTGTAAGAAAGTACAGCAATTTATACCAAATTTACTGCAACAAATATAAAAAGGTAAAGTAATCCCTGTACAGGCCCTGAGGGTTCCAGGAGGCTGAGGCTCCTAGATTTCTAGACAGTCGGCACATGGGGGTGATAAGATTGTCAGCCCTAAACACCAGCCACCTTTACCCACTAGGATACATTCCTGGTACTCATTTCTGTTGGTGGTCAAGTAGACCCCAGGGCCACAGTGCGGCTGGAAGAATTAGGTCAATGAAAAATTCCAGTGACCCCATCAAGAATTGAACCTACAACCTTCCAGCTTGTAGGGCAGTGCCTCAACAAACTGCAATACCACATGCCCCCCACAACAAGTAAATGCTAATATGAAAGATGGTGTTCAAATACACACTGTTTTTGCTGCTGTTAAATTGCTTTTTACAATTAACTACCACACGTCCATTACAAATGTATGCTATTTAATTATTTTTTCAACTATACTAATTACACAGCATCAGTTCATCACAGTATAATTCTAAAATATCAAAAATGCATATTTTCACCTGTCAAAAATCATTAAAAAATTGGCCCCACACAGAACTTCTTGATAGGGTTCTACTGTGTGTCATAAGATTCATTCTTTTTCTTTTATAAATATCCTAAGCAGTCAACAATTTCAAACAGTGAAAGCAGATTCAGAAAAACAGGTCAAATAAGAGTTAGGGATTCCACATTACAAGGCTCTGATAACAGGGCTCTAAATGTCTACATCAAAGTAATTTAAAACACAACTTTCAAATCCTGCTGAACAATAAATACCATGGCAGCATTACTGTGTATCTACAAGAAGCTGATTTTCATAAACCATATGTTGGTTACTGTGTTTACTTTGTAGTAGTTTAAATGTTCACACTAGCCAGAAAAACTCAGCCCATCGCAAGGTACAACTGGCATTGAAATCAATATCCTAAAGCTTAAATCGATGTTGAATGTATACTGCCACAACACAAACTTCTCTTTTGACTAAAACAGAACTGCACAAATACTGACAATAAAGTCACAGACTACCACAGAAACATATATACGCATACTTGAAGGAAATAAACCTTGTTTGAATGAGTAAAAAAATCAACATACTAAAACTAGTAACCACTGGTATATTTTTTTTAAGATTTAATAAACATGTATATTTTATTACCATTACAAAATAGTACTACCAGTAGACATGTTTCGAACATGTCAACAAATATGCAATGAGAATGAATCTTCAGACATGAAAGGCTAAAATCTCTGCAGTAGTTCCAATATGGTTTCATACTTTCATAACAATTGTGTCTTAACAAAAGTTGCAAATTTTATTATTCATAATTAAGGGAGAAGAAAAACATGCAGTGCTGAGCTGGGATACCCACTAGAACACATAGCAAATGCACAAATATGGATTCATATATAATTGTCACCCATATACTTAATTTTTCCAATTTCAAGAAATCATATTTCAGTTTACACTTGTCCAGATCAGTAAAATGTTGACCAGATGATGAATGGAGGATGGACTCATCTGAGTGATTGTAGAATTGTAAACAATTGTTTCTTTACTCAGATATGGTTCATTTAGTGATGCTGTCCGTAGCTGAGATTATACTGCCTCAATTGCTGGGATGAAATGATGTGGCATAAAGGGGTCACTGTTCAATAACAGGCATATATCTGGAGGGACTGAGTAAAACCATGAAAAACCTGACATGACAGCTGTTCTCCTGAGATTCAAGTCAGGTACCTACTATATCAGCATTACCACTTGATGCGACTTGCTTGGTTTTACAATGATCACATGTAACACACTAATGACATAACTCTGATAAACTACAACTACAACACTACTCACAAACTCTCTTACTGAGTAAGATTAACCTACACTATACTTAAAGAATCAGTTTGCACTGTGCAGTAAATACACTCCACCTCAGTTACAAAAACTAATCAGAATATGCTGGAGATGATTATTGCTTTTTGTTGTGATATTCAAGCAAAACATATAAACACACTTTGTGGGCAGAATGCAGAATTCATGACCATGCCACCTGGTGGTATGTAATGCAGCCACTAGGTTTTAAAAGGTTTAATACAAGTAGTCATATGACCATAGTGAATGTATATTCTGTTGCAATGGTTTCGGTCACAAGTTTCCCATTGGACGAACACTACTGGCCTTACAACACATTCGTTTTCTACAAACACAGAATTTAAAAGCAATACACTTAACATTTAAAATTTAACACTCAAAATTTAAAAAATCTACTATATCTATGCCATCATAAATTTAATACAATCATGTTTTGGAAGACAAAGGAGACAAAAATGTTGCCACCAGTTTCTGAACTAGAAAATATACTTAAAGCAAGGTACTCTAAAATACTTTAAATGGACAGAATCCATTCGTTTTTCCTGTCATAGATTTCATGAAAATACCTGTCATGATAGAAACCATTTTTCTGTACTTGCTGAAGATGCTAGAGAAACTTGTGATAGTGAATTATGTGTCACTTTCTGAAACCATATGCAAACACCAGTCTGTACATTTTATTGTAGATAATTTTTCAGCAATGCATTGAAACCATCATGCTATTTTGGTGATAAAGAGTTTATAAGTTTGAAGTCTTCAGTAAAATACAAATGGAGAAACAGTGGCATGAAGAGCATACCAAAATATATCAAGTCACTAACAGACACGCAATGGAAACAACCTGGGAACATTTCAATTATATTAATAAAGCTGTAGTACTGTCACATTTACAACAATAGGCTAGGTGCAGCATTTCAGATTTTAAAAATATGACAGAAGCTACGGCCTTATTAGAACAGACCAATGAAAAATTATAATTTACAGACTGCAACAGCATATTCTGAGGTTATGGTCTATACTTTAAACTGCAATCTGGAACTCTGATGTCAGTGTTAAAAACTACAAAACAGAGAAGAAAAGATGTATTTTATCACTAAGATAAAGATGACTCATTCTCTTGAAGGTACTCCTCCTCAAATGGCTTATTATCTTTGGAATTTGTATTTGTAGCCAAAGCTTCAGGGTTCCTGTAAAGAAAAGATAAAAGTAAATGGATTCCAGATGACAAAACCATGGTTCAAACCATACTACACCACTGGAAAATCCTGCAATTTGCGTGAACAGGAATAAAATATAATTTAATCTTCATTCCCTCCATGCACGAAAAGTTTGCAAAAAACAGTAAAGATGACATCCAAGGTAATGCCGAAGGACTACTTTACCTCATCACAGCCTAGGGTACATAACTGTAAGGTACAATGGTCATTTTTCCAATGGTCCATCATAGAAGAACAGATTATGAATAAATAATATCTTAAGGTGAAAAAATTGAAACTTCTTACTGCTGTAGCTGTAGGGCACCATTAGCTCTTAAGGTTGGGCTGCCTCTCAATCACCTGTCCATGTAATTTTCCAGTTCTGAAGAAAAATAACAGTTCCTGGCAGAAATCACTAAGCCTACTTTCCTACCACAGACTTGCAACCCTACAAGCCTTGCACTGTTAAAGTTGTAGACAGGCAGAAAGGAACAGGAAGATATATATCAGTGCTTTTCAAAATATTTTTTCTCACATACCACCATCACAATATAAAACATGTACACATACCACTAGGTTGCGCAAATACTAATGCCTACTTTCAGGATACTGGTCTTCCAGGATGTTTCACTGGTTGGGAGGTTTGAACTCTTAAAACCTGCTAGCCAGCAAAACAACAGCAGCATGGAAACCTCAAATTTTGCTGTTGCTATTTTTGTAAATTTAACATGATCAGGTACAGAGGACAGCCTGTATTTTAATTTGAACAGTTAAACAGCAGACTTATCGTGGTATACAGTTTATGTTTTTCTCTACATTTCAACACATTTAAAACAATTCCAATGGTGCAATTAATGTTTCTGAATTCTAATTATTAAACAAAAATTCCTAAATTTCTTCACGTTAACACCAGGTGACCGTCTGCATTTGAAAAGCACCAATGTATGTCAGAGGTTAACATGCTAGGGTCATGTATAGAAGGTCAAAAGATCAAATCTTACTTGAATAAGACAGTTTTATTGTCTGCACATGCATGTATGTTACATATTACTACTGTTGTTACTACTGACTGTAGAAAAGATAAAAGGTAAAAGCTACAGGCAAAGACAGCATAGTGATCTTATACACAAATGTTACACTTCAAGCAAGAAAAACAAGCCAAAAGAATAGGGGGGGGGGGAGTCCTTATAATTTGGTAATGTTTAGCCACTCAATCAGAAATTTTGATTTTCACATCCTTTCTGTTCTGCATAGAAACTGTTACAAGGGGGTGCTGGTAAGTCCTTAGCCCAACCAGGAAGGATACAAGCTACAGTGACCAAACTCGGGATTTATTCAACATATTCCCCACGTAGCTCAATACACTTCTTAGCCCATTGCTCTAACTTCTGCAAGCTCTGCAAGCTAGTCAAAAAAAATTCAGAAGGTCGTCCATCCAACCAGGTCTCTGCGGCAGCAATGACCTCCACATTGGATGAAAAATAGCGACCTTTCAATTGTTTTTTCAGTCCAGAGAACAGGTGGTAGTCTGACAGGGCCAGATCCAGAGAATAGGGTGGGTGATCAAGACATTGGAAGCCCAGGTAGGCCAGTTTCTTCTGGGTTGCAAGTGCCCAGTCAGCCGAGGCATTGTCGTGCAAGAACAAGACCCTTGGTGACCTTCCCGTGGCATTTTTCCTTCAAAATGCCCTTCAATTACACCAGCAGAGATAATACTCTGCGTTGAGAGTTTGGCCCTTTTGAAGATAATCAATGAGGAGGATGCCGTCTTGATCCCAAAAATTCAAGGCAAGAAATTTTCCAGCGGATTTTTGCACTCGGTACTTTTTGGGGCGGGGTGAGCCGCTATGCCACCACTCCACTGATCGTTGCTTTGTCTCCGGGTCATAGTGATATAACCAGGTTTTGTCCATGGTCAGCAATCGTGACAGGAAATCATTTAGATCATGCCAAAAAATTCCAAAAGTTGCTCAGACGACTGGCACCATTGGCATTTTTGATCCATGTTCAGGCACTTCGGGACCCACTTCACACAGAGCTTCCGCATGTCCAAATATTCATGAGTGATGGACCCAACCCATTCACGTGAGATACCCAGTTGCTCAGCTACTGATTTAGCCGAAATCCGGCGGTCTTCCAAGATTAGCTCATTAATATGATCAATAATCTCTGGTGTGGTCACTGTTTTGGGTCATCCAGGATGAGGCACATCACAGGTGGAAAAACCAGCATGTTTAAACTGGGCCACCCAGTTTCTGACAGTGGCATTCGATGGTGCATGTTCCCCTAATGTTTCTGTCAGAATGGCATAAATTTCCTTCAGTGCCTTGCCTTGC
>Ga0123355_10012632_pt1 | contig 13091 bp, 18 predicted proteins | sample TergutEmb28metaG_3_FD_89872 | JGI IMG/M metagenome (GOLD analysis project Ga0123355, IMG submission 89872) | Embiratermes neotenicus P1 segment gut microbial communities from Petit-Saut dam, French Guiana - Emb289 P1 | ecosystem: Host-associated > Arthropoda: Insects > Digestive system > Gut ... | reverse complement strand
TGCCGGAGAATTCGCGCCCTTCGCAAGGCCGCCCGTTCCCCGGTAGCTCAGCGGTAGAGCATCGGACTGTTAATCCGTTGGTCGTTGGTTCGATTCCAACCCGGGGAGCCAATGAATCAACGACTTAAGCAGCATTTCTCGACTCACGCTGATTCGTTTGTCCGGAATTTGTCCGGTCACGCTCTCGAGTTGCTTGAGGGTCGAGTGCTCGGACGCCCGCCTTCGAGGATGCGTTGCCCGTCATCTGCGAAGGCTTCGGATTTCCGCCCGGCCCGGATGGGCCACGTGTCTCGGAGCCCCTGGTCGGCCCTCGAGTACGCGCGCGAGGCAGCAGCTGCAGGCAGACGCTCATCGCCAGCGCACGCGATCGGCAGTACCCAGGCGCGGTTTTTCGCTTCCTCGACTGCCGCTACGCCGCGACGGCTGCGGCAGCCCACACTTCCGCCACACAAAAAACAAACGGCGCCCGTCTGCCGTCGCTTCAGGAGCTGTTGGTCAGCGCTCTCGCCATGCGGTGGCATTACCGGAAACTGCGTGACTAGGCCGTCTCCGGAAATCCGGCGGGCCGGCAGCAGGGTGCTACAACCTTACTGCAGGAGCTCATTCTTGACCTTCTCCTGATCCTCGGGGTTGGACCAATCCAGATTGAGCCCCAACACCGAGCCATGCCCGCCCAATCCTGAGCCAAGGACCCCTTCGTCGAAGCGTTGGGTCTGCTCAGCGAGGGAGGCGGTCGGCAGCGGCACGTAGCCGATTTTTGTGACGTTCACGGTGCTTTCGGGCGACAAATAGAAATGTACAAACGCCTTGATCGCTGGCCGATCCGCTGCTGCCTTGTTGATGTAGAGCAACAGAGGCCGCGAAAGGGGATGGTAAGTCCTGTCGGCAACCGATTGCGCACTCGGGGTAACACAGCCGCGACCACTGTCGACCGCGATCAGTTTCAACCGGCTTTGGTTAGCCTGGTAGTACGCGTATCCGAAGTAGCCCAAGGCATTCGGGTCCGCCGCGATACCCCGCTCGACGACCGTATAATCTGTGCTTTGCTGGTAGTCACTTCTGCTGCTCGATTCGGTACCGACAACCGCTGCTGTGAAATAGTCGAACGTTCCGTTGTCTCTGCCAGGGCCGAAGAGGTTCAGCGGTCGGTCCGGGAAGCTCGCTCGGATTTGGTGCCAATTGTTGATCGTGCCCTCTGCCGAGGGCTGCCAGATCGACTTGAGCTCCTGGACCGTAAGGCAATTGACGAAGTTATTCTCAGGGTTAACCACGACCGAAAGGCTGTCGAACGCCATGGCCAGCTCGATGTACTCAACGTTCTGCCGCAAGCACTGTTCAGCCTCCGCAGCCTTGATGGGCCGGGACGCGTCCTCGATGTCGACCTGTCCGGCACAGAACTTCCGGAACCCGCCGCCCGTCCCGGAGAAGGCCACGTTGACCTGGACGCCCGGGTTCGCCTGGCGAAAGGCGTCCGCCATCGCCTTGGTCAAGGGATATACCGTATCCGACCCGTCGATCGTAATCGTTCCGCGAGGCTTTTCGGCGCTGCAAGCTATCAGCGCCAATGCCGCACACAGCGAGACGCAGAGCGAAGTGTTCATGGAAGCCCACTACTGCAAACCCAGTTACTGAGGACCACGCTATGCATCTTAAGTCTGCATTCCCCAGCGGTGCTCTGAAGGCCGCCGCAGCGCTCTGTCTTTTGACCTGCGGCATCGCGGTCGCGGCTATCACTGTCACAGGTGCCGGATCGACGTTTGTCTACCCGATACTCTCCAAGTGGAGCGACACCTACAAAACCAAGACAGGACTTGCGATCAACTATCAGTCGATCGGCTCGGGCGGGGGTATCGCTCAGATCAAAAAGGGCACAGTCAACTTCGGGGCATCGGACATGCCGCTCAAGCCCGAGGATCTCGCCGCCTCTTCGCTGATGCAATTCCCGGTGATCATCGGCGGCAATGTGCCGGTCGCGAATCTCAAGGGGATCGCACCGGGGCAGCTCAAACTGACGGGTCCCGTGCTCGCCAATATCTACCTCGGTAAGATCACCAAATGGAATGATCCTGCGATCGCCGCCCTCAACCAAGGGTTGACCCTACCTGCGCAAGCCATCTCCGTTGTTCATCGCTCCGATGGTTCCGGAACGACGTTCATCTGGACCAACTATCTCTCGAAGGTCAGCGCGGATTGGAAATCGAAGGTCGGTGAAGGCGCGTCCGTCGAGTGGCCGACTGGGGTCGGAGGCAAGGGAAATGAGGGTGTCTCTGCCACTGTGCAACAGATCTCCGGCGCGATCGGTTACGTCGAGTACGCGTACGCTCTCCAGAACAAGCTCACGTACACGCAGGTCCAGAACCGCAACTCCGAATTCGTGCACCCGAATGCGGAGTCCTTCGCCGCAGCCGCGGCGGGTGCGGATTGGGCCAATGCGCCTGGGTTCTACCTCATCCTGACGGACCAGCCTGGCAAGGGAGCCTGGCCAATTACCGGTTCAGTTTTCATATTGCTGCACAAGACGCAGTCCAATCCCGCGGCCGCTCAGGAGATTCTCAAGTTTTTCACCTGGGCGTTCTCGGATGAGGGTGCGAAGCTGGCCGCGACCCTCGACTACGTCCCACTGCCAGCTACCGTGGTCAAGCAAATTCAGAGCGCATGGCGCGCACAGCTGAAGGACTCGAGTGGCAAGCCCGTCTGGCAGTAAGCGAGGTGAGAGTCGTCGACCATGGCTCTGGTCCACGCCTACACTCTTGGTGCTGCTGCTGGTCCTCACGGAGCGTGCTTTCGCCGAAGTTCCGGTTCTCGGTCGCTGGCAGGAATTTGCGTACTCCGAGGAGGCGGTTAACCAAGAGGCCGCAATTGCCTACGCAAGTCGGCTTGCGGCCCTTAAGCGCCAGGGCCAGCTGGATGATGATGCGCAGGTGTTCGCGCGCGTGCGACGCGTCGGCGGCATTCTCATCCGAGAGGCTCTGGAGCTTAAGCCCAGCGGGCGGCGTTGGAGCTGGGACATCCACACGACGAGCGGCGGGGACGAACGGGCGTTCTGCATGGCGGGCGGAAAGCTTCTGTTCAGCTCTGCTTACATCCGTCGCCTCGACCTGAGCGAGAGCGAGCTCGCGACTTTGATTGGCCACGAGGTCGCTCACGCGATCGCAGAGCATCAGCGCGAGATCCTCTCGGAGGTCTTCTATCGCAACACGGCGCTCACGCCGCTCTCGGTGCAGACCGCCATGGTGCGGTTCGACACAAACTGGTCGCTGCAGATCGAGCTCGCCAAGCTCTCTAGCATCCAGGAAAGCGAGGCCGATCAGCTGGGCATGACGATCGCGCACAACGCCGGGTGGGATAGCGCCGGCATGGTGAGTTTCTACCGGAAGCTGACCGCCCCCGAGCGCGAATCGGCGCTCGGGTGGGGTTACCCCACGGCAAGCTCTCGCCTGGGGATGGCTGAGACCTTCGCACGCCTGTACCCGCGCAATGCGAGCCTCAGTCCGCTGCGGCGCCACAAGGCCGGCTGAGGGAAGCGGCGAATCTGTCGCCAAACGGTAGAATTTCTGCCACGTTGCACTGGTAAGTGGCGGGCAGGGAACCCCTACCGGTTGCCGGCGTGTCAGGCTTGTCTTTTATCTTTATTTCTATAAACTTAAAAATATGAAATCACCTGAAGTCATCGACGCTTTGAGCGCCCTCGCCTCGGAGCCGCGACTCGCGGTTTACCGCCTACTCGTTAAGCGTGGCCCTGAGGGCTACACCCCCTCGGAGCTGGCCGAGCGCCTCGGGATTCCCGCGCCGACCCTGTCGTTCCATCTGAAGGCGCTGGTGCACGCGAAGCTCGTGGCCAGCCGGCGTGAGAGCCGCAATCTTTACTACAGCCCACACTTCGAGCGCATGAGTGCGCTCGTGACCTTTCTGACCGAAAACTGTTGCAGCCTGGCCAATGAAGCCTGCGATGCGGATTGTCGGCCGCTGGCGGCTGCCTCCCCACAGAGGAAGAGAGCATGAAGCGACTGCACGTACACGTCTCCGTCACGGACCTCGAGACCTCCATCGGCTTTTATTCCCAGCTGTTTGCTGCACAGCCGAGCGTACACAAGCCCGACTATGCCAAATGGATGCTGGACGACCCCCGGGTCAACTTCGCGATCAGCCAGCGCGATGGCCAGCCCGGCGTACAGCACCTCGGGATCCAAGTCGAGGACCGGGCCGAGCTCACGGAGGTGTACGAGCGGCTGCAGCGCGCAGATCGACCAGTGATCGAGGAGGGCGAGACCACCTGCTGCTACGCGCAAAGCGAGAAGAGCTGGATCGAGGACCCGCAGGGAGTGCAGTGGGAGACCTTTCTCACCACCGGCGAGAGCACCGTCTACGGCACAGATCAGATCCGGGCGAAAGGCAAGAACCAGGCCGAGCCACCCCGTTGTGGGCCCGCCTGCTGCACTCCTAAGCCCGCTTGAGCTCAGGAAGATGATGCCGGCGCTTCTGCGAGCGGCCCGCGAGCTCGATATGCCACCGATCCGTTCGCTCCTGGAGGCGGACGGGCTGCCGACTGAGGATCTGCAGAGCGCGGCGCCGGAGTTTGTGGTCGCCTGCGATGGGCAGGGGCGCATCATCGCGGCCGGAGCCCTGCAGTGCTTTGCCGAGAGCGCGCTGCTGCGCTCCGTCGTGGTGTCGCCGGAGGCGCGGCACGCAGGCGTGGGATCAAGACTGGTGCGCGACCTCGAGCACATGGCGCGCGAGCACGGCGTGAAGCAACTCATTCTTCTCACGCAGAGCGCAGAGCGTTTCTTTGCTCATCAGGGCTATCGTGCGATTGACCGGGGCGACGCACCTCAGGCGGTGCAGCAGTGCGAGGAGTTCCGTGCACTGTGTCCCGCCTCGGCCGTGTGCATGGCCAAATCGCTCGCGCCTTCTCCGTAGTGCTATGGCCATTCGACCGTACAACGTGTTGTTCCTCTGCACGGGTAATTCCGCGCGGAGCATCATCGGTGAGGCCCTCATCAACTTTTGGGGCCAGGGCAAGTTCAAGGGCTTCAGCGCCGGCAGCCACCCCAAGGGCACGGTGCATCCCACCGCACTTGAGCTGCTGCGGCGGATGAGCCTCCCGACCGAAGGTCTGCGCAGCAAGAGCTGGGATGAATTCGCCGTACCGGGTGCTCCGCCCCTCGATTTTGTTTTTACCGTGTGCGATAGCGCCGCCGCGGAGGTGTGTCCTTACTGGCCCGGTCAGCCGGTGACCGCCCATTGGGGTGTGCCGGACCCGGCCGCCGTCGAAAGTTCGGACGCCGACAAATGGGTCGCTTTCCGGACGACTTTCCAGGCGCTCGACAGTCGCATCAAAGTCTTCACCAGCCTTCCGCTCGCATCGCTGGATCGGATCAGGCTGAAGGAGCAGCTCGATGCGATCGGACGGTCGAAGTCGCCACCCATCTCCTGAACCGGTCTCGATTCAAGGGTTTCATCAACCATGGCTGATCAACATCAGAGTTCCCCTGCCGCTCGGCTGGTCGCCGAAGGTCTCGGTTCATTGCTATTGGCAGCCGCGGTCATCGGCTCCGGCGTCATGGCCGAGCGCCTGGCCGCCGGCAACACTGCCGTGGCGCTTCTCGCGAACACTGCGGCGACGGTCGCAGTGCTCGCCACGTTGATCGCCCTTTTGGGTCCGATCAGCGGGGCGCATTTCAATCCGGTGGTCTCGCTCGTGCAGGCGATGCGAAATGCGATGCCCTGGCGCGAGGCCGGCGCTTTTACGGGCGTGCAGGTCGTGGGGTGCTGTCTCGGCGCGGTGCTCGCGCACGCGATGTTCGAGCTTCCGCTGATTCAGTCCTCCCTCCACGTGCGTACCGGGGCGGCTCAGTGGCTGGCCGAAGGCGTAGCCACCTTTGGGCTCATCCTGGTGATTCTCGGGCATCGCCGACCGGAGGACGCACCCTGGATGGTGTCCGCGTGGATTGGCGCGGCTTACTGGTTCACCGCCTCCACGTCCTTCGCGAATCCCGCCATCACGATCGCACGCTCGCTCTCCAACACGTTCGCAGGGATTCGTCCGATAGACGTCCCGGGTTTTATTGCCGCACAACTGGTGGGAGCGCTGCTGGCCGTGCAGATTGCGAAGGCACTGTTCCGCAAGTCCGATATTCGCAGCGCCGAAGCGGGCCCGAGACTCGTCTCTGCTGATAAACGGACCGACGTGGTGTCCTCGCGGACCAGGAGGCGGCCATGACGTCCCCGCCCGAGGTCACGATCTACCACAACCCGGCGTGTGGGACCTCTCGCAACACGCTGGCCTTGATCCGCAACGCGGGCGTCGAACCCACCGTGATCGAGTACCTGAAGACTCCGCCCGACCGCGCAACCCTGAAGGAGCTACTCCATCGGATGGGAATGCGACCGCGGGAGCTGCTGCGCGAGAAAGGCACCCCGTATGCCGAGCTTGGTCTTGGAGCCGACCACTGGACGGACGAGCAACTGATCGACCAAATGCTGGCGCACCCGATTCTCATCAACCGTCCCATCGTGATCACTCCGTGGGGCGTACGGTTGTCTCGGCCGTCGGAGACCGTGCTCGAGATCCTGCCTCTACCCCAGAAGGGCGCCTTTACCAAGGAGGATGGCGAGCGGGTCCTGGACGAAGGCGGGCAGCGGTTGCGCTGATGAGCCGCTCAACTCGCCGAAGCAGGTTCGGAGGAAGCATGTACTGACGTGGGCTAACGCAAAGAAGGGGTGGCATATGAGAGCTGCGACAGCAATCACCGTGCTGTTATTGTCAACGGTCGCGACAACCCTCGTGGGGTGTTCGCACAAGCACTTGGGAGTTATCACCATCGACGGGTCGGACACGGTCTATCCGTTGTCGGAGGCGATGGTAGAAGCCTTCCACCAAAGTAATCCCGGTGTCCGGTTCACGACCCAGTTTTCTGGCACGGGTGGCGGATTCCGCAAATTCTGCGCCGGACAGGTCGACATAGAGGGGGCCTCCCGCCCCATCAAGGCGACTGAAGGTGCGCAGTGCAAGGCCAACCACGTCGAATACATCGAGCTGCCGGTCGCGTTCGATGGCCTATCGGTCGTCGTCAGTCCAAAGAATACCTTCGTCGATTGCCTCACCGTTCAAGAACTGAAGACCATCTGGGAACCTGCGGCTGAGGGCAAGATCAAGAACTGGCAGCAGGTCCGCGCGAGTTTCCCCTCACAACCCCTGGTGCTGTTCGGCCCGGGAAGAGACTCGGGTACGTTCGACTATTTCACAGCAGCGATCGTCGGCGCTGAGAGCAGCAGCCGGGACGATTACACCAAGAGCACGGACTACACCGTCGTTGCACGCGGCGTGGAATCGGACCCCAACGCGCTGGGGTACTTTGGCTACGCGTATTACAAGGCCAACATAGATAAACTGAAACCTGTGGCAGTCGACAGTGGACACGGATGCGTACAGCCGAGTCCGCACACAGTGGCGCATAACACCTATCAGCCGTTGTCGCGACCGCTGCTGCTCTACATTAACGTCGCGGCTAGTTCGCGTAGCGAGGTCAGGGAGTTCGTGGAACTCTACTTGGACATGAGCAGCGCCGGCACGGTGAGCAAGGTCGGCTACGTACCGCTGCCACCCGCCGCGCTCACTGTACAAAACTCGCGGTTCGAAAACGGCGTCACTGGTTCGGCTTTAGGCGGTCGCGGCTCGGTAACTGACATCGTGTATGGCTGGTTTAACTCTGATGAAGCGGAAAAGGTCAAGGCGCAACTTGTGCACTAGCTAGTGCGGTATCACGCGCTCACCACGGGAGCACTCCATGCTGAAGTATACGATTGAGATTGTTGGATGGCTGGCAGCCGCGCTTATGCTTTCGGCATATCTACTGCTTACAAGCGGCAGGATCAGCAGTCGCTCAAATCTCTATCACTGGATGAATGTGCTGTCGGGTGCTGGCTTTATCATCAATAGCGGTTGGAACGGCGCTTACCCGTCGGCATTCATCAACGTCATCTGGGCCGCTATCGGGCTATACGGGGTGTTCGGCCGACACCTTGCTGCTCCCTCCGGCACTGCTAGTTAGAAATCGCGCACACTTGGTCGTTTGCTCGAAGCGCAAGGCCGTCGGCTCCGTTGATACGATATCGCGCGTGGATACTTTGCGTCTTGTCATCATCGGCGGCAGCGATGCCGGCATCAGCGCCGCAATTCGTGCGCGGGAAGTGCGTCCCGCGACCCACGTGCGCTTGATCGTCGCCGATTCCTTTCCCAATTTCAGCATCTGTGGCCTGCCGTTCTATCTCAGCGGCGAGGTGCCTGATTGGCACAGCCTGGCGCATCGCACACGCAATGAAATCCAAGCGCACGGCATCGAGTTGCATCTCGAGGAGACAGCGGTCGAGATCGACGCAGCGGGAAAGCAGCTCGTCACCCGGTCACGAGGAGGCCAGCTCAACCGCTATGGTTACGACAGGATCCTGATCGCTACCGGAGCGGTGCCCGTCAGGCCGGCCATCCCAGGGCTGGAGCTGCCGAACGTATTCACGCTGCACACAATGGAGGAGTGTTTCGCGCTGCATCGAGCGCTTGCGGCTGCGGCACGCTCCGCCGTGATCGTCGGCGGTGGCTACATTGGCCTGGAAATGGCGGATGCGCTGCGGCATCGCAACCTCACCGTTACGCTGGTCGAGCAACTTCCGGCACTGATGCGCACCGTCGACTCAGCCATGGCCAGGAGGGTCGGGTCCCTTCTGCGGGCGCACGGCGTAGAGGTCAGAACGAAAGCCACGGTGGACTCGATCGTTGAGATCAACGACCGCTTGCAGGTGCGGTGCGCGGATGGCTACAGCGTAGAAGGCGATCTCGTTCTCGTGGTTGTGGGCGTTCGCCCGCAGTCAAACCTCGCGAAAGCCTGTGACGTTCGCACGAACGAGCGAGGTGCGATCCACGTTGACCGTGGCATGCGGACGAATCGGCCGGACATTTTTGCCGCAGGTGACTGTGCGGTGACGTGGCACCGTCTGCTGGAACGCGACTTGTACCTGCCCCTCGGAACAACCTCCCACAAGCAAGGTCGAGTCGCAGGGGAAAACGCGGTCGGCGGCGATCGGGTCTTCGAGGGTTCCGTGGGAACCCAGTGCGTGAAGATGTTTGACCGCGTAGTTGCCGCCACCGGCTTGCGCGAGGAAGATGTGCCTTCGTATGGCTTCGTGCCGCTCGCGATCGAAGTTACGACGTACGACCACAAGACCTACTACCCTGGGGCGACCGAGATGATCGTTCGTCTTGTAGGCGATGTGCCTTCGGGAAGGCTGCTCGGAGGCCAGATCTTTGGTGCGTACGGCAAAGAAGTGTCCAAACGCATCGATACGATTGCCACCGCACTCCATTACCGGGCGCGCGTGGATGAATTGAACGACTTTGACCTCAGCTACACTCCCCCGCTGAGCTCGCCTTGGGATCCCGTGCAGGTGGCCGCCCAGGCTTGGGTCGTCGCCCGTGATCGACAGGTCGCCTGAAGGATAGGAACGCGGTGGGTACGCATCGCTCAGTCGCTGCCCTGGGTTGGGGAGCGAGCATTGGCGTTATTGGCGGTCTCGTCGGCTTAGGTGGGGCCGAGTTCCGGCTGCCTGTGCTGCTTGGGGCGTTTCGTTTTCGCCCGCTCGAAGCAGTCATTCTAAACAAGGCCATGAGTCTCGTCCTGGTAGCCGCCGCGCTGCTTTTTCGCAGCCGAGCAGTGCCGTTCTCGGTGATCGCGGGGCATTGGCCCGTTGTGGCGGATCTCCTCGGCGGCAGCCTTCTCGGTGCATGGGTCGGCGCGGGCTGGGCGACTCGCATGCGTGGCGACACCTTCCATCGGGTCATTGCACTCATGCTTGTGCTCATTGCCGCTGTGCTGCTGTTCGGCCACCATGCGACAACGCAATTTTCGGTTTCGGGCCCGACTGCCGGTCAGTACATCATGGGCAACGGAATCCAAACGTCCCTCCTGAGGTTGCTCGGGTTGTGTGGCATGCCGTTGCGATTGGCGAACACAAGCCCGGTGCCGCCGGTGCGTTCGCGGTGGGCCTTCAGCTCGTCCACGAGCCACCCCGACAGGGGGAGCGCAGCGCTGGCCCGCGCTCGTCTTGGGCTCCACGAACTTGCTGCCGCGGTGGTCCCAGGATCGGCGCACGTGCAGCACGCCGGCCTTGAGGTCCGCGTCTGCCCAATCGGTCGCATAGGCTTCCCCGGGCCTCAGGCCCGCGAGCGCCGGCACGCCGATGAGGGCGCGCTCGCCGGGCTCGGCGGCGGCGATGATCGCTCTCACCTCGGCCTCGCTGAACGCACCGCGTGCGACGCCCCGCTCGCCCTGGCTCGCCGGGTACGGGCGGAAGCGCTGCAGCAGGTTGCGCTCGACCAGTTCGCGCTCCAGCGCGAAGAACAGCACGGCCTTGAGGGTCCGCAGCGTGCGGTTGACCGTCTGGCTCGTTGCGCCCTTGGCACGCATCCTCTCGAAGTGGTCCGCCGCATCCTGCCGCCGGATCGTCCCAACTTCGCGCGGCCCGAAATCCGGGAGCAGATGTTGGTTCAACACCGTCTCGTAGCAGGCGAGCGAGCTCGTCCGCCGCGCCCGGGCAACCCGCTCCGCGAGGAACATCTGAGCGACCTGGGCGAAGGTCTGCCTCGTCGCCTTCGGGATGTAGCTGCCGTTGCCGAGCCGCTCCTTCTGGCGGCGCTCGAAGGCTTCGGCGTCGCGGCGCGTGCCGCTCACCGTTAACCATTCCTGCCGGTGCGTTGTGGAGTTGTAAAGGATGATTCGCCAGCGGGAGCACTTGCCCGCGGGGTCTGTTTTCAGTGGTGCTTTGACTAATGACCGGCGACTCACGGTTGGTGTCGCGGGTCCCTTTTTGGCCTCTGTTCTTGGGGCACATCGGATGTTGCCGCCGCCTCCGTGCCCTTTCGGAAGTGAGGCGGTCTCAAGCGGAGCCAGGGCTGTTAGTTGTCAGCCCCGGCGCCTGACCATAACCGGACGTGTACGGGAATTCGGTCATGGCTCGCAACACCCTAACACGGTATGACCTGCTGACCCCTGAGGAAGTCTGAAGATCCTGCGGCGCTTTCGCCGGCTTAATGATCGCGACCAGGGCCGAGTTGGCGCGCATTCTGAGATTCCTACCGTACCAAACGCAGCAGGCTTCGCTCTAAGGCGAGCCCGGCAGACTCTTCACCAGGCAGGTCGCAGAACTCGGGCACAGCGAGCGAAACAGTTCACTCGCCTGCATGTCCTGCGGCGCGCTTGTGCGCTTGATGGCGCGATACCCCCGGCGTGCGAAGAACTCCGTGGCGATCTGCGTGAGCAGGATCAATTCGGTGATCTGGGCTGCGCGCGCCAGGCGCTCCAGCCTCCAGACAATCATCCGTCCCAGGCCGCTCCCGCGGCGATCCTCCGCGACGACCACTGAACGCACCAGCGCCGAGGAGCCAAAACGCTGCAGCGCTCCCGCGGCAATTATCTGACCATTCTCGCGAACGACGGCGAACTCGGGTCGCGCCGACTCCAGATCGCGCGTCGGCAGTCCAGCGCTCTTAAGGAGCGCCCGAATGCGCCCCAGCTCCTCCGCGGAGGCCGGCGGCTCAAGGTCACCGGTCATTTTTGGACTTCGGCGGAATGCACTGGCACCCCACGCACTCGGTGATCATTTGTTCCTCGTACAGCATGGCGCCGATCTTTTGCGCCTCCGACATTGCATCCTGATACGTCCGGCACGCTGTGCTGTAGAACTCCCGCTGCTGGAAGCTCACGCAGCCGATCAACTGGTCGCCTGCAGGCAGAGCGAAACAAACGGCCTGCACCGCCCCCACGGGCGGCGTTACGGTCCTCTCATCCAATGATCGAACCCCTACGTTCGGTTGTGGTCAGCCGCTCGGGGCTGCGGACCAGCTCTGATACCTTAAGATTACCTCACTTCCGAGAGCGTCGCCCGCGGATTCGCGGAATCGCTATCGCGACGACCTCCGCGCCCTTCGCCCCGCGCTTGCTGCAGCGATGCGCCTGCCGACGGCCTCGAGGGCCGCCGATGATACGCACAAGCGCGCGAGCACCCGCGGCTCGGCTATGCGCTGCGCCGCACCTGCAATTGGTCTGCACGAAGAAGTGACCGAGTGCGTCGTCGGGTTTCTTGATGTGCGGCAGCACTCCCATGCCCCGGCATCGTCCGGCGGAGACCTGCGGCGCGTCCATGCCAGTAGCGGTGCAGGTTCGCGGCTGTATGACGCCGTCAGCGGCAGTCATGCGCGTGTGGGAACCTTTTCGGAGATGGGTACGGCCATCTCAAGAACCTTGCGGGACGGCCGTGGTACGTGGCGGCGGTGGCGAGCTGGGGGATCGCGTTTTTCGAGTATCTGATGCAAGTACCCGGCAACCGCATCGGCTACACCGAGCTGACACTCCCGCAGCTGAAGATCCTGCAGGAGGTGATCACGCTCACGGTATTCGTGCCGTTCGCGGTGCTGTACATGAACAAGACCTTGAAGCTCGACTACCTGTGGGCGGCGCTGTGCATCTTGGGCGCTGTGTATTTCGTTTTCCGGTCACGTTGAAGGATTGGCACCAGAGGTCGCATAGCTCCGCCACCCCTCCAACGTGAGGGCCGTGTTGCAGCCGACTTGCGCCTCGCCACCTGGGGTAGACGAGCGGTCGTCGGGATAGGTCTCGACATGCCACTTCCCAGACCGCTATCGGCGCAGACGCTCAGTTATCGATGGAGGGCTGACGCACGGCGAGAGACCGTTGCCGCGGACCAGCCCCGCACGCTGCACGTTCTGAATCCCATCGACCAGGATCAGCTCGGCGGCTCCCTGGAGGCGGAACCTGCCACTCGATCGCCCAAAGTGCAAATCGTTCAATGAACTTGTGACTCACACACTACCTGCAGCGGACGCAAGAAAGCACTTGCAGTGTGAGTTGCAGACGTCGCGTCTCAATGCCGCGACACAACGCAGAGCACCGCTTCTTTACAGCCCGCAGCAATGCAAATTGCGAGGATGGCAGGCTTAGCGCCTTGCGCTAATCGCCTCGACCATTAACGGCGGCGCGCAGTCGTTCCCCGCCGTCTCATACCTGCGACAGCTGGAGCGCGCC
>Ga0123355_10012631_pt1 | contig 13092 bp, 10 predicted proteins | sample TergutEmb28metaG_3_FD_89872 | JGI IMG/M metagenome (GOLD analysis project Ga0123355, IMG submission 89872) | Embiratermes neotenicus P1 segment gut microbial communities from Petit-Saut dam, French Guiana - Emb289 P1 | ecosystem: Host-associated > Arthropoda: Insects > Digestive system > Gut ... | reverse complement strand
TTCGCACCAATGGAATCCGTGCAATTCGGATTGATGAGGAAGACGAGCTGATCGCAGTCCGCAGAACGGACGGAGAACAAAATATCCTGATTGCGACCCGCAAAGGGATGGCGATCTGCTTTAGTGAAAAAGATGTACGCCCAACTGGACGCGATGCCGCAGGTGTCCGCGGGATTCGTCTGCGTCAAGGTGACTACTGCGTGGGCGCAGCACGTGCACGTGAGGGCGGCGCGCTCCTGACTGTGACGGAAAATGGTTATGGCAAGCGGACAGATATCTTGGAATATCTCCGCGGAGATGCCGGTGTACCGCAAAACCGTGGCGGGGTTGGACTGAAAAACTACAATATCACAGGCAAGACAGGGGATATTGCGGATATCAAGGTCGTAGACGATATGGACGATGTGCTGGTCATCTCTGATGACGGTACCATCATCCGCATGGCGGCGGCAGACATCAGTACCTACTCCAGAGGGACACAAGGGGTACGCCTGATGAGAGTTGCCGATGATACCAAGGTAATCTCCATCGCCAGAACCGAACCTCTAGACGAAGAGGAAGCAGATGCGGAAACCCCTGTAGGGGACGCCGTCCTCGGCGTCCCGTCTCCCATCGCCCCTGTAGGGGACGCACACCCGGGCGTCCCGTCACCTGACCCGACTGTAGGGGATGCGTCGTTCGACCAAACGAACGCGACTGACGATGAAACAAATTAGCATCTACACAGACGGTGCGTGCAGCGGGAACCCCGGTCCCGGCGGCTGGGGGGCGATTCTCCTATATGGTGCGCATCGAAAAGAACTCTCCGGCGGAGAGTCGGAAACCACAAACAACCGCATGGAGCTAATGGGTGCCATCAAGGCGCTGGAAGAACTCAAAGAACCGTGTCAGGTAGACCTGTACACGGATAGCCGATACATTGTTGACGCGATTGAGAAGCGCTGGGTGTATAAATGGCGCGCAGACGGGTGGATGCGCAATAAGAAAGAAGCCGCGAAAAATCCGGATTTGTGGCAAAGGCTACTAGAGCTAATGGAGACCCATAAGGTGCGGCTCCACTGGGTAAAGGGACACGCGGACAATCCGTATAACAACCGCTGTGACGAGCTTGCCGTTGGAGAAAGCCGCAAGTTTAAGGGGGTGTAGAGAGTTGATCACCATCGATCGTGCCCATGAGATGTTAGAACAAATTGGCGCAGAATTTCCCGAAGCGTTTTTTGAGAAATTAAATGGCGGAATTAGTCTTTTGCCCCAGGTGAAAGTGAGTCCCCATGCACGGAGAAATGACCTCTACATTCTGGGAGAATACCACCGAGACATGATGGGACGGTATATTTACATCTACTTTGGCTCTTTCCAGCGGGTGCATGGGCATTTGAATGAAGAAGATTTCTATGAAAAACTCCGAAGCACAGTTGCCCATGAGTTTACCCATCATTTGGAAAATTTAGCAGGTGAACGCGGGCTTGAGATTCAGGATCAAGAAGATTTGATGGATTATTTCCGACGAAATGAGCGGAGATAAGTCGTAGGGCGCGGCGACCCGACGCGCTGCTTTTGGATTCTGTGGTCTTGGGCGGCGCGTCGAGGTTGCCGGGGGTTTGCAGGGGCGGGATAATCTTGCCCCTACAAGGGCATCGCCCTGCATTCCAAGAAATTTCAACAAAACCCTTTCTTTCTCATAGGAAATGGTTTAAAATAGGAGAGATAAACTATACTGAGAGACCGCGATTGCGGCAGATGGAGAGCCTTATGGAAAAAGCCCCTGCATATAAGCGAGTTCTACTAAAACTGAGCGGTGAAGCCCTTGCAGGGGATAAGCGCTTTGGACTGGACTTCGATATGATGCGCCGTGTATCAGAAGTCATCAAATCCTGTGTTGAACGCGGTGTGGAAGTTGGCATTGTCGTTGGCGGCGGAAACTTTTGGCGCGGCGTGAAAGACGGCGAGGGAAAGATGGAGCGTACCCGAGCGGATCATATGGGAATGCTTGCCACTGTGATGAACAGTCTTGCTCTGGCGGACGTGTTAGAACAAACAGGGGTTGAGGTTCGCGTCCAGACGGCCCTTGAAATCCGGGCGATTGCGGAACCTTATATTCGCCTCAAGGCTGACAAGCATTTGGCGCGGGGACGTGTGGTGATTTTTGCCTGCGGAACCGGGAATCCATACTTTTCAACAGATACGGCGGCGGTGTTACGTGCTGCGGAGATCGGGGCGGAAGCGATTCTTTTAGCGAAGAATGTAGACGGCGTCTACTCTGCCGACCCGAATCTTGACCCAACGGCGACAAAGTATGACTCCATCAGCTATGATGATGTACTGGCGCAGCATTTGCAAGTGATGGACTCGACAGCGACAACCCTGTCCATGGATAATAACATTCCGGTTATTCTCTTTGCCTTGGAAGACCCGAAAAACATCATCCGCGTAATTGAGGGTGAAAAGATTGGTACAATTGTAAAAAATTAGAGAGGAGTATTATCATGAGCGAATACAAAGAGTTTGAAGACAAAATGCAAAAAGCAGTCCAATTTTTAGAGAGTCAGTTTGCCTCTGTCCGCGCGGGGCGGGCGAATGCTGCGGTATTGGATCAGATTTCCATCTCCTACTACGGCACCATGACACCGCTGCAACAGGTGGGGTCTATTGCCACACCGGACCCGCGGAGCCTTGTGATCCAGCCTTGGGATGCGGGTGTGCTCAGAGACATTGAAAAGGCGATCCAAGAGTCTGACCTGGGGATTAATCCGCAGAATGACGGCAAAGTGATCCGCCTGTCTTTCCCACAGCTCACGGAAGAGCGGCGGAAAGAGCTGGTCAAGCAAGTGAAAAAATACGCAGAGGATAGCAAGGTTGCAATCCGCAATGTGCGCCGCGATGCCATGGAGCATTTTAAAAAGCAAGAGAAAGCGTCTGAAATCACAGAAGACGATTTGAAAGACTCTGAGCGGGACATGCAGAAAATCACAGATAACTTTATCAAAGAGATTGACGCATTGACTGTGAAAAAAGAGAAAGAACTCTCAGAGATATAATATGCGCTTGTTTGGGAGAAAAAAGGCGGGGGAGATCGACTGGTCGAGGCTCCCCCGTCATATTGCTATCGTGATGGACGGCAATGGCAGGTGGGCGAAAAAACGAGGTCTGCCGAGAAAAGCAGGACATGCAGTGGGTGCGGAGAAGTTTCGCCAGATTGCGACATACTGTAAAGATATCGGCATCGAGTTTTTGACAGTGTATGCCTTTTCCACAGAGAACTGGAAGCGTCCGGCGGATGAAGTTTCGACCATTATGGGGCTTTTGGAGAAATATCTCCATGAAGCCATCGGTCAAATGGAGCGGGATCGGGTAAAGATGAAGTTTTTCGGAGATATTTCAGTCTTATCCGAAGAGCTACAAAGGCTGATCCGAGAGACGGAAGCGATTTCCACACGTTTTGAAGGGGTGCAGGTGAACATCTGCCTCAACTACGGCAGCCGAGATGAGATACTCCGTGCCGCACAGATCTATGCAGAGGCATATGCAAAGGACGAAGCGCCAGAGCTTACCGAAGAAGCCTTTGGCAACTATCTCTATTCTGCCGGGGTGCCGGATCCGGATTTGGTTATCCGACCATCCGGAGAATGGCGGCTTTCAAACTTTTTGCTGTGGCAGTCTGCCTATGCGGAGTTTTATTTTACAGATGTACTCTGGCCGGATTTTACACCGCAGGAACTAGACCTGGCAATTTTAGACTTTCAAAAACGAGACAGAAGATATGGTGGGGTTTGATATGGAAAAATTTCAAGGAGCAATGCGCCGTGCCGCATCCGGCGCGGGGAATATGAGTGCACGAATCAAAGTGGCGCTTGTCGGGGTTCCGGCGCTGCTGCTGATCCTCTTTCTCACACCGCCCTGGGCGTTTGGAATCTTGGTGGGACTGATTGCCGGGATTTCAGCGGTGGAGTTTGTTTCCACGACACGGTCTGCAAGAAATATCCGTGTGATTGGATATGTAGCGGTTTCAGCTCTTGCCATCCCGATTTTGCAGAGCTTTCCGCTTCTGCCTGTGGACTGGATGTTGGTTGCAGTTATCTTGGTGGTGGTACTTTTTGTAGAGATGCTCCTCGCCTATGAGACCGAACGGGCAATGTCAGTGTCTCATTTTGGTCTCAACATCGTTGCCGGTATTGTCATTCCGGTATTCTTGGGGTCTTTATCCACTTTGCGTTCCATCCCAGAGGTTGGCTGGTTCTTTGATGGGCGGGTATATGTAATGATTCCAATTGTGATCGCATTTACCACAGATGCGGGCGCGTATTTTGCAGGTCGTGCCTTTGGGAAGCGCAAACTGTTGGAGAAAGTGAGTCCGAAGAAGACAATAGAGGGTGCCATTGGCGGCTTTGTGGCGGCGCTGATTGCTATGCTGATCTTTACATTTGTCATGGTGCTTGGCTTTGAAGCGGAATACAGCTTGCTTGCGGTGTTCCTTTACAGCATTGTCGGCAGTGCCATTACTCAGATTGGCGATCTTGCATTTTCGCTGATTAAACGAGAGTATGGAAAAAAAGATTTTGGCAATCTGCTCCCCGGACACGGCGGTGTGCTGGACCGCTTTGATAGCATGGTGTTTCTTGCGCCATTCATCACAGTCATGCTGTTCTGGCTTCCGATTGTGCTTAGAAGCTGGTAATGCCAAAATCAAATAAATATTCAGACAAGTCTTCGCATAGGCTAAAGGGAAGCAGGGGACGCTGTCCTCAGCGTCCCATCTCTCAATGCTTATCTATTTGCGGGACGCTGAGGACAGCGTCCCCTACAATGGTCAAGGCATCTGCTCGTTTCTCCTAACTAGGGAGCATCTGATTATTCGCGGGAAAGGGATATTGCATGTTCGTTATTATTTCAATTCTGATATTCGGTCTGTTGGTTGCCATTCATGAACTGGGGCATTTTATCGCGGCGAAAGCCTTTGGCGTTGGAGTGCCGGAGTTTGCCATCGGCATGGGACCCAAATTGCTTAAAAAGCAGGGCAAAGAAACCTTATATTCCCTGCGTGCCATCCCCTTGGGTGGTTTTTGCGCCATGGATGGGGACGACAATGACACATCGGGAGAGAAAAGCTTGTTCTCCAAGCCCCTATGGCAGCGGATTGTGATTTTCGTCTCCGGCTCGTTTATGAATCTTCTGGCGGGTGTTTTGATTGTGCTTGTACTAACCGGCATGATGACCGCACTCCCAGGCACCACAATCACAGGTTTTGCAGAGGGCTTTCCTCTAGAGGGCGAACAAGGCTTTTTAGAGGGCGACACCATTCACAGCATTGACGGTGCGCGGGTGTTTCTGAACCAGAACATTGGTCTTCTCTTGGATCTGTCACCTGAAGATGTGGTGGATGTGGTTGTCATTCGAGATGGCGCACGGATTACGCTTTCAAACCTGCCCTTGGAGCGGCGGATGTATCCCGGTTCGGACTTTCCCCGCTATGGAATTGATTTAAATATCAACGAAGCGCCCACCGTGGGAGACCGGCTGATTCACACATGGAACGCCACACGGGATATCGTGCGGCAACTGCCCCTCACCATTCGCATGTTTGCGCGGGGACAGGCGGGGCTTGAAGATATGCACAGCATGGTGGGTATTGTAGATGTGATGAATCAAGTGGGGTCTGCGGCACCCAACATGAGAGAGGCAGCGATTCGTTTGGCTACCCTTGCCGCCTTTATCTCTATTAGCGTTGCGATCTTTAACCTGCTCCCAATTCCGGCTGTAGACGGCGGACGTATTTTCCTTATGCTGATCTCCTGGGGAGCACTGAAGATATTTGGTAAGCCCCTTAATCCGAAGTATGAGAGATATATCAATGCAGTCGGGTTTGTCTTGCTCATTGGCTTTATGGTATTCATTATGTTCCAAGATATTGTTCAAATTGTGACCAGAGAAACGGCAGTCGATTATTACAACTATTAGAGGACGAAAGTTTGCAGAGAAAGTGTATTACAATACGCGGTGTCACTGTCGGTAATGGTGCGCCGATTGCGATTCAGTCTATGACGAATACGAGAACAGAGGATGTCGCTTCCACCTTGGCGCAAATTCAGCGCTTGATAGAGGTCGGCTGTGAAATCGTGCGCCTTGCGGTGCCGGATATGGCGGCGGTAAAAGGCTTTGGAGAGATTCGCAATCAAGTAGATATCCCCATGGTGGCGGATATTCACTTTGATTATCGGCTTGCGCTGGAAGCGGCGGCTGCGGGTGCGGATAAGATACGAATTAATCCCGGCAATATCGGCTCTGATGATAAGGTGCGGCAGGTGGTAAATGTCTGCACGCAAAAAGGGCTTCCCATTCGCATTGGGGTGAATGGCGGGTCTTTGGAGAAAGAAATTGTAGCGAAGTTCGGACACACGCCGGAGGCAATGGTGGAGAGCGCCCTGCACCATGTGGCGATTTTAAACCGCTTTGACTTTGATGATATTTGTCTCTCAGTCAAGAGCTCCAGCGTACCGGATACAGTGAAAGCCTATCGGCTCCTGCATGAGCGGACAGGCTATCCCTTGCATTTGGGGGTAACGGAAGCCGGAACAAAGTTTATGGGGACGATCAAAAGTGCCGTTGGGATTGGCAGTCTGCTTTTGGATGGGATTGGGGACACAATCCGCGTTTCCTTGACAGACGATCCGGTGGAAGAGATCGGCGCTGCCAAGGGAATTTTACAGAGTGTCGGGCTACGGCGATTTGGACCGAATGTGATCTCTTGTCCAACTTGCGGACGGTGTCAAATTGATCTCATCGCCCTCACACAGGAAGTGGAGCGGCGGCTTGCGGGAAGCACGCGAGAGATGACGGTTGCAGTTATGGGCTGTGCCGTCAATGGTCCCGGTGAAGCGCGGGAGGCGGACTTTGGCATCGCCGGAGGAGACGGCGAAGGGCTCCTATTCGCACATGGCGAGGCTATCGGAAAAGTTCCGATGGCTTGTCTGGTGGATGAACTGATGAAACTACTTGCGTAGGGGACGCTATTATTTCTTGTAGGGGCAGACCTTGTGTCTGCCTGGAACAACTGACAGGGCAGACACAAGGTCTGCCCCTACTATACGGAGAACGAAACAAATGAGCAAAGCACATTCCTTTTTTGATATGTTTGATTGCTGCGGAGATGATCCGCAGCTTTTGGCGCTTTTACAGGATGCCCAGGTGCCGGAGGTCGTGATTGACCGAGAGCGCTTACATATGGATGTGACAATCCGCTTCCAACGTCCGGCGGCGCCGGTGAGCGTGTCTGCCATTGAGCGGGAGCTTGGGGCATATTATGGACTGCGGTCGGTTACGATTGCAGTACGCAATCCTGTGCCGGCGGCGGCAGCGCCTGTGGAGGCTGGCGGGACACCGAAAGCAGCGTCCCCAGCGAAGCGCAAGGCGGATAAGGTGATCATGGGGCGGGCGGTGAAAGGCGAGCCTGTGCGGATGAAAGATGTGAGTTTGGAATCCGGAAAGGTACATGTGGCAGGGGACGTGTTTGCCTGTGAACATCGTTTTCTGGAGAAGCGCAAGGCGTGGGTATTGAGTTTTTGTGTGACAGACCAGACGAACAGCTTGCGCGTGTCAAAGTTTTTTCCGGATGAGGAACAGGGTAAGGCGATTTGCAGTCAGATTACAAACGGTCTATTTCTGCATGTCCGCGGGAACACAAACTTCAACCGTTATGACGGAGACCTGGGCCTTGAGCCGACGGATATGTTCATTGGACAAAAGAAAGAGCGGGAAGATTTGGCGGATGAAAAGCGAGTGGAGTTGCATCTGCATACCCGCTTCTCCTCCCAGGATGGGCTGACAAACCCGACGGAGGCAATCGCCCTTGCCGCCAAGTGGGGGCATCCTGCCATCGCAATCACAGATCATGGTGTGGCGCAGGCCTTTCCGGAAGCATCGTCAGCCGGAAAACGGCATGGGATTAAGGTGATTTATGGGCTTGAGGGCTATTATATTAACGACTGCGATGATCGGCTTGTGGTCTCCGGCGATTGTGACCTGGACTTAGATGGTGAATTTGTCGCCTTTGACCTTGAGACCACAGGACTACGCGCAGACCGAGAGCGAATCACAGAGATCGGTGCGGTTTTGGTGCGCAATGGGGAGATTGGGGATACATTCCAAACATTTGTCAATCCGGAAAAGCCCATCCCGCCGGAAATCACACGGCTCACCGGGATTACAGATGCCGATGTAAAAGATGCACCCCTACCCGATGCGGCACTGCGGGCGTTTTTGGACTTTGCGGGAGACCGCCCCCTTGTTGCACACAATGCGAGTTTTGACATGGGCTTTGTCGCTGCCGCTTGTGAGCGGGCGGAGATACCCTTTTCCCATATTGCCATCGACACGCTGACCATGGCGCAGAATCTATTGCCCCATTTGAGACGGCACAAGCTAAATGAGGTGGCAGATCATTTGGGACTGCCAGCTTTTAACCATCACCGCGCCTCTGACGATGCGAAGACGGTTGCGCATATGTTAGGCGCCTTTTTCCCACGGCTGCGGGAGATGGGGATATCCAATGTGAATCAGATCAACGATCACATGAGGGGGCTCCGTGCAGGAGCGCGAGGACAGAGCCGTCCCCAGCATATCATTCTGCTGGCGCAAAATCAGACAGGGCTTCGGAATTTGTATAAACTGATCTCCCTCAGCCATTTGAAGCACTTTAAGCGCTTTCCGATTATTCCCAAAAGTCTGCTTTTAGAGAACAGAGAGGGTTTGATTATCGGCTCCGCTTGTGAGGCGGGGGAGGTGTTTTCGGCGGTGCTCTCCGGCAAAAATCAGGCGGAACTGCGGCGGATTGCGTCCTTTTATGACTATTTGGAGATTCAGCCGATTTGCAACAATCGCTTTTTGGTGGAATCCGGCAAGGTGCAGAGCAATGAAGATTTGAAGAATCTCAACCGTGAAATCCTTCGTCTGGGCGAGGTCTTGGGCAAGCCTGTTGTGGCAACAGGGGATGTACATTTTCTGCATCCGGAACAGGAGGAATATCGGCGGGTACTCCTTGCCAGCAAGGGCTTTGCAGATGCGGACAAGCACTTGCCTCTTTATTTGAAATCTACCTATGAGATGCTGGAAGAGTTTTCTTATTTGGGCGAGGAGACGGCGCATCAAGTCGTGGTGGAAAATCCACGCAAGATTGCAGATATGTGTGAAGCGGTTCGACCGTTGCCGGAAGGGCTGTTCACACCGAAGATTGAAAACTCGGCAGAGGAACTCCGAGCCCTTGTTCTTGGGAAGATGCAGGCGCTGTACGGCGAAAACCCGCCGGAGATTGTGCGAGAGCGGGTGGAGATTGAGCTTGGAGATATCATTGGCAAGAACTATGATGTAATCTACATGAGCGCCCAAAAGCTGGTACAAAACAGCATAGAGGCAGGCTATTTGGTTGGCTCGCGGGGGTCTGTGGGATCTAGCATTGTGGCATTTTTGTCCGGGATTACAGAGGTAAACTCTCTGCCTGCCCATTATCGTTGTCCGGCGTGTCAACATGCAGACTTTGACGCAGGCGCGGACTATGGCTGCGGTGCGGACATGCCTGACGCGCCCTGTGTCATGTGCGGTGCGGACTATGTGAAAGATGGATTTGATATCCCTTTTGCAACCTTTCTGGGCTTCGGCGGGGATAAGGTGCCGGATATTGATCTCAACTTCTCCGGCGAATATCAGGCGCGGGCGCATAAGGCGGCGACGGAGCTCTTTGGCGAAGCTTATGTGTTTCGTTCCGGCACCATTGGGACACTCGCGTCTAAGACGGCATATGGCTATGTAAAAAAATACCTAGAAGAGCGGCATCGCGTGGTGACGCGGGCGGAGGAGAATCGGCTCACAGAGGGACTTGTGGGTGTGAAGCGCACCACAGGACAGCATCCGGGGGGGCTTGTGATTATTCCCCAGGATAAGGAGATTTACGATTTCTGCCCTGTCCAGCATCCGGCGGACGATAGAGAAAGCGGGATTATTACCACCCATTTCGAATACAAGGCGATGGAAGATAACCTCTTAAAACTTGATCTGCTGGGACACGATGACCCCACCATGATTAAATACATGGAAGACCTGACCGGTGTGGACGCACGTCAGATTCCGCTGGATGATCCGGAGACCATGAGTATTTTTCAATCGCCGCTGGCATTGGGTTTGCCGGAAGATGACCCGATTATCGGTAAGACAGGCTCAATCGCGGTGCCGGAGTTTGGCACAGGTTTCACGCGGGAGATGTTAAACGACACAAAGCCTGATGCCTTTGCCACACTTGTCCAGCTTTCCGGCTTCTCTCACGGGACAGACGTTTGGCTGGGGAATGCGAAAGACCTTATTTTAGACGGTATCGCCACGGTTTCCGAAGCTATCGGATGCAGAGATGATATTATGCTCTTCCTCATTTCTAAGGGCGTAGAGGAAAAGATGGCATTTGGGATTATGGAATCTGTCCGGAAAGGCAGAGGGCTGAAGCCTGAATGGGAAGCGGCGATGAACGCTTGCGGTGTGCCAAAGTGGTACATTGAGTCCTGCCAAAAGATTAAATACCTCTTCCCCAAAGCCCACGCAGTTGCCTATGTGATGATGGCCTTTCGGATTGCATGGTTTAAGGTACACCATCCCCTGGCATTTTACAGTGCGTATTTCACCGTGCGGGCAAAGGCTTTCGATGCGGTGCTGATGTGCCGAGGGATTGATATCATTCGGGCGAAGATTGATGAGATTGTGATGAACCCGGAACCCACAAATGTGGAGAAAGAGATGCTGGTCACCCTTGAGGTCTGTTATGAGATGTATCTGCGGGGCATAGTGTTTGGGCAGATGGATTTGTACCGCTCGGCGGCGACAGAGTTTCTCATTGATGGCAACCAGCTCATCCCGCCTTTTGAAGCAGCGGCAGGACTTGGGGAACTTGCGGCACTTGACCTTGTGCGCTATCGGGAGGGGACACCCTTTATCTCCATTGAGGACTTACAGCGGCGGTGCCCGAAAGTGACCAGCGCCCACGTGGAGCAACTCAAGCGGCTGGGCGTATTGGCTGCACTGCCGGATACGAGTCAGGTTACTTTGTTTTAGGGGATAGGAAAAGGCAGCATCGTGTGTGATGCTGCCTTTTTTGGACGTTGGTTTGTGTGAACACACACAGAGTGTGCTTATTAGCGGATGTTTGATTTTTGCGCTTTCTGACGCAACCATGCGATGAACTCAAATAGAATTGAAAAAAATATACTCAATCCAAAAAACAGGCAAAGACAGCAGAGCATTTCAATCGCATCCGAGTGATTATCTGTAATAGATGAAAAAAAGTATAAATAAAGAGATATAGGGATATTGAATAAAGGACAAATCCATCGGAGGACTCTGCTATTCCACTTATAAATAGATACGAGTCCAAAAATAATTGAAAAAACGGGAAGTATTGCTCCAATAAATATCAACAAAAAAACGTACAAGCCCATACCGTGAAAGACATTTACCATTTAAGCAATCACCTTTTTCTCTATGCAAACTATAAACTCCCCGTAATTCCGCCTACTTCCCCTGCCCATGCTCCAGCCAGATCATGAGTACCGTCAAATCAGCAGCACTTACGCCGGAGATGCGGCTGGCTTGTCCCAGATTTTGCGGGCGGATTTGAGAGAGTTTTTGGCGGGCTTCCAGTCGCAGACCGTGGATGTTGTTGTAGTCCACATCCGGTGGGAGCGTTTTGTGCTCGGATTTGACAAATGCCTCGATGGAGCGCTTTTGCCTGGTGATGTAGCCCTCGTATTTGACGGAGATTTCCACTTGTTCGCGCACTGCATCTGAGAGCGTCGGACGATCCGGATCAAAGGGAGCCAGATCATCATAGCGGATTTCCGGACGACGCAAAAGGCTTTGCAGACTGATGCCTGATGGCGGCTGGGCGGTTTGCTTGCTGTCTAGGAAGTCTTTGAGTGCCTTGGATGGGGGCAGATGGACTTTGCCGAGACGTGTGATCTCCCCCTCGACTGCGGCGTATTTTTCCCGCACAGCTTGGAGGGTTTCGGCAGATTGCAGCCCAATCTGATGTCCGATCTCGGTGAAGCGCTCGTCTGCGTTGTCCTGTCGGTGGAGCAGGCGATATTCTGAGCGGCTGGTCATCATGCGGTAAGGCTCGTTTGTGCCGCGGGTGACCAGATCGTCAATGAGCGCGCCGATATAGCCTTGGTCGCGGCGGATGATGAGGGGGTCTTTGTCTTGGGTTTTCAGAGCCGCATTCACACCCGCAACAAAACCTTGCACAGCGGCTTCTTCATAACCGGAGGAGCCGTTGAACTGTCCCGCACCGTAGAGACCGGAGATCGCCTTGGTCTCAAGGGTGGGATAGAGCGCTTCCGGGTCGATGCAGTCGTATTCGATGGCATAGGCGGGACGCATGATCTCTGCGCGGCGGAGTCCCGGGATGGTGCGGAGCATTTGGATTTGCACGGACTCCGGCAGAGAGGATGAAAAGCCTTGGATATAAAGCTCGTCTGTATCCAGCCCCATCGGTTCCACGAAAAGCTGATGGCGGGACTTATCCGCGAAACGGACAACCTTATCCTCGATGGAGGGGCAATATCGCGCGCCGGTTCCCTCGATTTTTCCGCTGAACATGGGACTTAGGTGCAAATTATCGCGGATCACCTGATGCGTTTCCTCATTTGTATAAGTGAGGTGGCAGGCGATTTTGTTTTCAGGTGGTGCGGGGGTGGAGAAAGAGAACGGCTCGGTGCGCTCGTCTCCGGGATGAACTTCCATTTCGTCAAAGTCTACGCTTCGGGCGCTCACGCGGGGCGGGGTGCCTGTCTTGAAACGGCGGAGGGGGAGCTTTAGCTCCTCTGTGAGACAGTCTGCCAATGTTGTAGATGCCGCCAAGCCATCGGGACCGCTGTCTAAAAAGACATCGCCGATGATGATTTGCCCGCGTAAAAAAGTACCGCTTGCGATGATTGCCGCGCGGCAGGGATAGACAGCGCCTGTTCGGGTGACGACCTGGGTAACCTGTCCATCCACTACGCCAATGGAGACGATTTCCGCTTGTTTGAGGAGCAAGTTTTCTTGTTCCTCCAATGTCCGTTT
>Ga0123355_10012629_pt1 | contig 13092 bp, 7 predicted proteins | sample TergutEmb28metaG_3_FD_89872 | JGI IMG/M metagenome (GOLD analysis project Ga0123355, IMG submission 89872) | Embiratermes neotenicus P1 segment gut microbial communities from Petit-Saut dam, French Guiana - Emb289 P1 | ecosystem: Host-associated > Arthropoda: Insects > Digestive system > Gut ... | reverse complement strand
CAGCAAATAGTTGAAGCTGCAGAAAAATGATGCTAGGTGAATGCAGGAAATGCTGACTTTGGCTGAGAAGCGTGGTGTGGTTTTGTTAAGCGAAGAGAGAGTCTTTGTTGAACGTTCGGTAACGACAGACACCTGGGGGAGCAGAGAAGGAGCAAAATTTATAAGATGTTGGCTTTGTTGCTAATTATTGTGTCAGGTAAGCGTGGTTAAGTTGTTCGTACCAAATTGAAGTGTAGAAATGATTCGGATTATATTTGGTTTTTTTTTTTTTAGGTGATCAGACTTTCCTTAATGAAATTCCTTTATAGGAAATTGTAATCTTTCTCTAGGAGAAGTACCGTATGATGTGCCTTAGATTTGATTGGGTTATTGTAACTTCTTTATTGTTGTATATTTATGTAATATGTTGTGGTGTCGTAGAATATATTATATAGTGAAATACATCATAGTAATGCCCAAAGAGGTGGCGGCGGATACCCTTTCTATGTAATGGTGTCGGTGGTTAGGACGACTGTCGCACCACATTACAGTATGTTTGTATGTATGTATGTTCGTAGTATGTATGTATATTTGTATGTATGTATACGTGTATGTATGTATGTTCGTAGTATGTATGTTCGTAGTATGTATGTTTGTATGTTCGTAGTATGTATGTATATATGTATATATGTTCGTAGTATGTATGTATGTATGTATGTATGTTCGTAGTATGTATGTTTGTATGTTTGTATGTTCGTAGTATGTATGTATATATGTATATATGTTCGTAGTATGTATGTATGTATGTATGTATGTTCGTATTATGTATGTTTGTATGTTCGTAGTATGTATGTATATATGTATATATGTTCGTAGTATGTATGTATGTTTGTATGTATGTTCGTAGTATGTATGTATGTATGTATGTATGTTCGTAGTATGTATGTTTGTATGTATGTATGTTCGTAGTATGTATGTATATTTGTATGTATGTTCGTAGTATGTATGTATATATGTATGTAACCATAAGGTGATGACTTTTTCTCCGGCATATGCTTCCACACGTGCTTGTTTTCACTGTCTACTCTTGTTGATATCTGTAGATGGCTGAAAGGACCGGATGTGACGTCACTCGCCCCAGTGTACAACACATGTAGAGGTGGGACCGTATTGTTTCATTTAAATACGTCAATTGAATCCTTTCCATAACAATGTCTGCCAGAGGCAAGTATAAATATTAATAAGAACAGTGAGGAAATTTCTTTGCAGAAGTTAGTCTACGTAAGCCATATTCAGCACATGACTCTTGGGCCGCATGTGGCCCAGCATAAAGAAATATTCCATTTCATTGTGGTTTATCCAGCAACAACAATATTATCTCAGAACCAGTAGCGTAAAATAGTAGGGCTGTAACAAATACACAGGCCTAACTTGAGGTAATAACCTAGCTTTTGCACTGGAGGGACTAACGAAAACATGAAACCTTCATTCACGACATCCAGGGTCCAGGCCAAAACATGAGCGCGGTTATCTTCCAAACGCGGATCAGGAATACTGCCCACTGGAGCTCGACTTTCAGCGTCACGAAACAAATAAGCTAGTAAATGTACAACAAGAAGAGCGTACGAATTCCGGCGCGTTTGCTCCTTAACGTGATCTGAAAATCTGATGCCAATATCGCAAAAGAGGTGCTCCAGATAGTCTGTGTTTCTCCGCGTCGTAACAACCACATTACAATTCAGCGCGATAGGAATTAAAGTTAAAATTATCCCAGTTCTTACTTAAACACTACTCTATCGAGACATACGAAATAATGGAAGTATTGTCCATGCATTCTTAACTTCGGCCAAGAATGGAAGGGAGTGGTCAGCTTCACGCCCCGGCCACTTTATTAGAAGGGAAGAAGCCCTCCGTAAACTTGGAACAAGAGGATTGGTGGTGGGACCTCCACCCGATCTGATCACCTTGAACAAGAGGGGATCTGCATAGGCAGTATCTGTACTAGTCTTCCTGTATCCTAGCAAAGGAGCAAATTTTGGTTTTGTCTGAGCCATGAAATTTCTCCGAGCTGCAAGGCTTACGAGACTAAAATAATCTTCACTTAAAGCTGTCAATAAAATTGTCCGATCTAAATGGCAGTTGTTATACTTCGACAAATATTCGTAAAGTTGTATAAATTCGTGATAACTCTTCCAGCGTCCTTCGAGTTGTAACATGCATAGAGTGAGATGGACGGACAGGCGGACAGGTTTATTTTAGTAGCTGCCATGCAGGGATCCGAATGCACCTTAAAAATGACAATCATAAACGCATGGAGAGAAGTAGAGGGAAGCTTTTTAAAGTTGCAATGCTTTCCTGTAGTGTCACAAGTAGGAATAGCTCTGTCAGAAAATAGGCAGGCTACGGGTGGACGAAGAGTATTCAATTGCCGTTTGGAACAGCTACGAGGGGGTGCTGGTAAGTCCTTAGCCCGACCTACTTCCCGATGTCTTAGGACGGAATCGGTAGTGTCGTTGGAAAGAGGGGTATGTTCATGTGCCGAATTGCAAGCCTTTTCTTGTTACAGAGGCTAAAAGGAAGAATGTCAGGCGACGGGCGCGAATTTAACAACATCGAGAGGCGAGTTGACATCAAGTTTTTTTCCTGCAAGGCAAGGCGCCCAAGGAAATCCACACCATTCGGATAGAAACATTAGGGGAACATGCATCATCGTATGCCACCGTCAAAAACTGGGTGGCCCAGTTTAAACGTGGTGGTTTTTCCATCTGTGATGCGCCTCGTCCTGGACGACCCAAAACAGTGACCACCCCGCAGATTATTAAACAAATTCACGAGCTAATCTTGGAAGTCCGCCGGATTTCGGCTAAATCAACAGCTGAGTAACTGGGCATCTCACGTGAGTGGGTTGGGTCCATCATTCATGAAGATATGGACATGCAGAAGCTCTCCGCGAAGTGGATCCCGAAATGCATGAAAACGGATCAAAAACGTCAACGGTGCCAGTCGTCTGAGCAATTTTCGGAATTTTTTCGACACGGTGCAAATGATTTCCTGTCGCGATTGGTGACCATGGACGAAACCTGGTTATATCACTATGACCCGGAGACAAAGCAACAATCAATGGAGTGGCGGCATAGCCGCTCACCTCACCCCAAACAATTCCGAGTGCAAAAATCCGCTGGAAAATTTCTCGCCTCGATTTTTTGGGATGAAAACGGCAACCTCCTCATTGATTATGTTCCAAAGGGCCAAACTATTAACGTGTAGTATTACTCATCTTTGCTGGTGCAATTGAAGGACATTTTGAAGGGAAAACGTCGCGGGAAGGTCAACAAATGGGTCTTGTTCTTGCACGACAATGCCCCGGCTCACCAGGCACTTGCAACCCAGAAGAAACTGGCCTACCTGGGCTTCCAGTGTCTTGTTCACCCACCCTATTCTCCGGATCTGGCCCTGTCAATTACTACCTGTTCCCTGGACTGAAAAAACAATTGAAAGGTCGCCATTTTTCGTCCGACGCGGAGGTCATTGCTGCCGCGGAGACCTGGTTGGACGGATAACCTTCTGAATTTTTTTGAGTGGCTTAAAAAAGTTAGAACAACTGGTTAAGAAGTGTATTGAGTTTCGTGGGGAGTATGTTGAATAAATCCAGAGTTTGTTCGCTGTAGGTTACTTCCTTCCTAGTCGGGCTAAGAACTTATCAGCACCTCCTCGTATTATGTACATAACAAGAAACTGAGGTTCTCACGACGGTGACGATGAATATTTTACATTACTAAATGCGACGTCGTATAAATGTGGTACTAGCTTACTGCCGCTTCCGTGAAATCAAGACAGATCTCTTCTATCCTGAAGGTAGAAGCAGTAGGTTTCTCCGAAACGTCGGCATTTAGCTACCACAATGCCGGGCTTCACATAAGGGAAAGAATAAACTTCAGACATTTTTCACTTCTCTCAACTGCGTCCAGAGCATTAAAGGGTCGAGCTCGTGGTTGGAATGCCTGCCCTGGTTGCTAGGTTACCGCTGTAACAACATGCAGGGCGACAGTTCGATGAGCTGTAGGCAAAATAGCGTATTTTGCATGCAGTGCCAAAACAGAATAATAACAGTTCTTTCGCACAATCATTAGGCCTACAGATACTTCAGGTAGCTATCGTAGATGGGCTAAGTACAGCACTGTATAAAACACAGTTAAACGAACGGGATAGGCAATACGGATCATCTTAAGTCCTGGCATATTTATGGAGACATAATTTGAGTCTTATTACATTCGGCAGTAGATGAAGATAAGGGTATAGCTTCACGGCCCGAAAATGTTAACCTTCAGAAAAGGGTCGCAGTGACCATTAGATGGGATGTTGACTGGGCACCGAAACTGTGGGGACGAGATGGACGGGAAAAGCCTCTGCCCGCGCCAAGGAAATACGACTTCGCTTCTTCGTTCTTTCGTCCGTCCAGCTTACAGCACAGACACTATACTGACGGAGTTACACAATGGCATGGTTCCAGAAACTGCTTGGGTACCAACCCTGTTTTCCTCAGTTCCCCCGTTGCTCAAGCAACCGGCACAGCGAAGTAAGTATAAGGATTAGGCTATGGGCTGGACTACCATAAACCCGTGGCTCGATTCCCGGGAAGGACAAGAGACTTTAATCTTCTCCAGTATCCAGACGAATTGACAAACTCTCCTTTATTTAACAATGTTACGCAGACTGACAAGGAGTACAATTTCTCGTCACATACTAAATTCAGAGCTCTATTTGCCGAGCAAGACGATTGTGTGTGCCCTTAAGTGGCCTACATCATTGCACTGTTCACAGCGAGCAGTACAGAAGCCCAAGAGTCGCAAAAAATGACGGAAATACTGTAATATTACTCGGAGCAGACAACACTTCGAAGCACCCTGTAACAGTGCAAGTACTTGCGGATTGTCCTGTAGCGTTATCCAATAACGCAGAGTAAGGACATGAGGTTCAGTGCCGCCCTTTCAAGGGACTTTACAATCACTTAGCGGCCAAAACCTCAGTCTATGACGTCACGATCAATGCACGAGAGGTCTCGCGTGCTGACATCTAGTGTGACGAATGGGAACTACTCAGCAATTGGGTTTAAGGAATCACGGATATTCAAAGGATAAACAAAGTTTTATTGACGAATGTCAGGATGACGGGAAGCAGTTCACAGCCGGTAACAAGCGAACCAATGAGGCACCGAAATTTGCTGAAGTTAAGAGAAACTGAAATCTGCAGGTGCTTGAATGTAGAGCGGAGACTGCACGTGTAGAGCTGCTTTACCACGAAAGATAGGCTCACTGTCAAGGAAAATAATATTTGTCTCTATTGAAATGCATTTCACCTTGCCGTAACGTATATTGAAAGCGATCTCTAGAGTGGACACTCCTATGCAAATATCGGCTCTTGACTGGAAGGTGACTTTTCATGCAGCGTAAACAGATCTAACTGGTATTACTCGTATACCGAGCCTGTAATATGCAGCACGACAATGCCTACAATGTTCATCGCCACAGTGTTTAATGACACAGCTAAACATTTTGTGACACAGCAACACAAGCATATTTGCACTTCAAACAATATCGACCTTGAAAAAACAGAGCTATCCCTCTTAAATCAGAGCGGTAACTAAGTACGGTACTTAGATTACAATTACTCAGCGTTGGAACACAGAAACCCGAAGGAAAATGAAAGGGCAAAAATACAATAGTGTGTGTAGCCAGCTATGGCCACACGAATGCAGAACAAAGCCTGTGCTGTGCAAACTGGTGCGTACGCATTGACTGTCAATGGTTAACTGAAAGGTCACCTACTGCCGAAATACACGGATTTGTCCATTCAGACGAAAGACGAGAACTAGTTTCTGCGCATGTGCCATTACGTTGTCATCGGGATAAATAAACCGGCTGAATATGAAAACACTGTATTCTGCCCGCAAAGTATATTTGTACATTTCGTATAATTCTCAAAATAAACAGCAAGTACTGCTCTAAACCGCCCTCATGTATTAGTCATTATCATGCAAATTAGTTTATTGTTCAGCGAAGCAGAAACTGAATAATTTATACCATTTTGATGGATTTTGTGATTAAACGTTGCAACGGAACATATTGCACTTGAACGTTCTGCTTATTTCGTAATGAACAATAAGAACGTTTAGCACATCAGTATTGTTTTTGAAACGCGGGGCATAAAGGCTGACAATATTTTTTAAAAAAGTCAAAGAAGCTGAGATAGGCAGTGAGTACCAACGCCAATTGAGTGTGATTAGCACTACTTCATGTAACATCCGTATAATATGAACCAACAAGATGCACCATTTTCTATTAATGTGTTTCAATAACAAGCTTCTACATGTTTCAAGCAAGCTTGCTGCTCATCATCAGGAGTATCAACTCTGTATAAACAGCAATTGGTTTAGTCATGCGTTATGTTGACTGGTTGTTGGCTGCTCCTTTTTGTTAAAAGGTTCGCGTAAAAATAAAATAAAATACGTCATTCTGACACATTCAACTATGATTCACGTTTCGATTCCAAAGGGATCACCATCAAACAATTCATACAAGTCATGTAAACCGTATCAGCCGAGGAATTGATGTGGTTAAAAGTCTTGAATGAATTGCCTGATGATGATTCCTTTGGAATCAAAACATGCAGCAATGCAGAATGCCGTCTATTAGACACAGTTGTGTCAGCATGACGTGTTTTCAAAAATAAACTGTTCACTTCGTATCGGAGAGTTAAAAGCGAAAAAAATCAAGAGAGGATCAGACGATTGTTTCCAGTACTCGTTACCGTCAGCTATCCTGTACACCGATGACAGCTGGATCACGAACCGTCATTCAGACCAAATATCTCAACCAACTTCAGGACCAGTCTACGCCAGTGTTTCTCAACCTACGGGCCGCGGCCCGGTACCGGGCCCTGGCATCAATTATACCGGGCCGCGAGAGGTTCTCCTGGAATCTGCAATTTTAGTTTTCTAAACAATTTTCAGGAATAAATGTTTTGTAGTGGAAATATTCTGAGAAGAAAAATATTCGTGAATGTGTCGAAAAACTCAGACCCAGTTTTGGCCTGAGGAAACTGGAATATGCTACAATATTTCATTAGTCCAGTGACTGATAACTAATTTAAACGTAATTTTATATTTGTCAACATGCCACACCGTACACATAATTGTACTAATACTCTTCATGACTACGCCATAATTAATTATTAATACTTATGTTAGTTTAATGTATGAACTTAAAAAAATGGAAATTTGTAAATTTGTTGGGAACGGGCCCTCGTCTTATGAAAAAAGAATTTACCGGGCCGCGGTGTCACACTGGTCTACAAAGACCGGAGAAAATCAGCTACAGTATTACGAGCAAGAGTTATTGCACGAGCGGTCTGGACACACCTTTACGCATCCTGTCTTGCAGTAGCTGCCATTTCTAAAACCTAAGTTCTAAGACCCACCCCGACATCCCGCTTTCTGACTGGCCTATCCTTCTCAACGCTATCCATTCCTTTCGCAACATTGTTTTGTGAAAACTGCCACTTTCCACATCGACTCTTCAACTCTCAAGATGGAAGCCGTCTGTATCTTCGAAACGGTGTTACCCACCTATCAGACTGCACGGTATCATAACCCAGAAGATCTCTATATGAAATGATCTCCGTCTGTTGTCACAATCAAACATAGAATGCAAATATACCTTTGTATGGGCGAAATTCCGATTTTTATAACGTTAGAAGAGGAGACATGTATACTGAAGGTCTGGTTACCAGGACGCCACAAAGAGATAAAACCATCCCCGTGCAGTTCATGTTTCACTTTGACCCGATACAAAGCAGTAAGCCCTATTCCCTAACATGATGTTCAAAGAGCTTACGTTCAGATAACTTTACATATCTCTGCAGTCAAAGTGCTCTGACATGAATACGCAAGACTAGGCCCAACTTCAAGACACTGCTGTCGTCATGTCGTATTCTATGCATCTTCAAAATTTTACCGTCTCATTAACTTTAAGATTACAGTTTATCAGTAACTTGATTATTGTATTCCATAGTCCTAGACAGCCAGATACCGGACTGCCGATAAATCCTTAGCCCGACCAGGAAAGAAACAGCCTCGGAAGCATGTCAGGGATGCGTGCGATTTCAACAACTTCGAGACGCGAGCTGTAATCAAGCTTTTTTTTTTTGAAAGGCAAGGCGCCGAAGGAAATTTACGCCATTCTGACAGAAACATTACCTTGTTTCCTTCCTGGTCGGGCTAATGACTTATCGGCACCCCTGTATACGGCAGAAAAAGTCAGGATTTGATTATGCATCCAAACATCTACGGGACGTCACCAGTCATCTTTGCCCAAGATCCCAGTCCCAAAATGATAGGATGTGAAGGGCAGGGCACCTCTCATACCACTACTGAATACATTAATAAAGCTTTCAATAGACTTAAATCTGCAACTATAATCGTTAATATATTATAAACATATATACTGAAATTAATATTGAACTAAAAAAACCGTATACATAAACTATACCTGATACGACCACACCTTGTATATGTTAAGCGCCCTATACATTCTCAGTTAAACTGAGCGATTTTACTCTGCGACGTCATACCTGACGGAAAAACTGAGTAAGCTGCGCAGTTTTGAAGGCAATAGCGCAGGTCTCAGAACTGTCCTTTCCAGTCGTCTTTCACACAGAGAACTGCGCAGTTCACTCAGGGAATCCCACAGTTTCCTCAATTTCCCTGCCGACACCACGATGACATCATCTCAAGGCACATCCGTTTCTAGTAATTCATTCAGCAGATGAGCATCGCATGGTATATTCCTTTTCAAGTACCACTTCTTAGACCACATTTTACGTCTTCTTTTCTTCTTTTCGGATAACATTATGGCCGATGTGGCTAGCAAACGATAGCCTTGTTTTTTATCCACCATAGTCACACGCACAAGAAAGCACACATAACTGACAAACCTGACGGGAAACCTGTGCCGTGCCAGAGAACATTCAGTTCAGTTTTTCGTGCAGTGTCTTTACACATTTAAACCGCACAGTTGAACTTAGAGGGTATGGGGCCCTTTACGTAGTGTTCTATAACGTAACTGTAAAATTAAACATATTGCCTTGTATTAGTCTTCCTGATGATGGCTTGATATAAGTCGAAAAATGTCGGAGATACTGTAATATAAAATAAGAAGGTGTATGTAACGTAATTAAGTGTATTTAATTGTGTTTGAATAGTGAAAAATACAAGTACTCGGACAATGCAAAACAGTAGGAAAGAGTTTTATTTTCTTCAAAAGGTTCTGCTCGAAAAAAATGTTTTCACGGAGGTGAATATTTAAGATTTCAGCTTCAGATGAGGGCAAAAACGTCGGTAAGTCTTTCAGTGATGCGTATTTTATTTTTGTCCATCGTTAGCCAAAACTGTAATTTGTGGACAAATTTCAAAGACGCGCTACAATATCGACATTAGTGAAAATCCTTGTAACGGTTTGCAGTTGTTACGTGTCAAAACACACCGCGCAGCTAATGTACACATTTCTTCCACTTTTCGTTTTTATGTCTTTACCAATGAGCCCAAGACAAGGCCTTCGTCCGGTCGTATTTTCCGTTGTCATAGCGTAAAATACTGCAGGTCACATTCAACATCACAGGCACGATTAAAAAAGAAAGTCAATAAATGTTAATATTGTGGGTAATATTTTATGCCCATTTAATGACGCCGTATCAGAAGAGATATGATGAAGAATTATAAGTTACCGGACTGTGACCGGAAATAGTGGGGGCATTTGGTTTCCATTAAGGACTTTCATCGGAATTTATTGGAGTGTACTAAGTGAAGTAAGTGGGGCGGGTATCTCAGTCGGTATAGCGACTGAGCTACGGGCTGGAAGGTCCGGGATCGATTCCCGGTGGGGACTAGAATTTCCGGCGTCCAGATCGGCCCTGTGTCCCACCCAGACTCCTGTAAATTGGGTACCGCGTCTTTCCCGGGGGTAAAGTGCTGCCGAGGCGTGCTGTTGACCACTCACCCCCTTCTAGTGCCGCGGTCATGGAAGAGTAGAGCTATACCTCTACTCACCCTCTGGGCGACACCGGGCCTGTAACGGGAACACTTTATTTTTTTTTTTACTAAGTGCAGTAATAAAAACCTCGAAGTAACTCACCATAAGGCAAGCATTCGAATCCGGTAAATCATGATGCAGCCTATAAGAACTCATACACTACAGCACAGTACTGAACCTGTTGTAACTGCGGACGGCAACCCAACATGCACGTGTAATTTTATGTAAACACGCATGTCACTTATGACAGGGAAAGTAACATGGTGCGTTCCATTGACACCCTGTATCCTACAGTCGATTCGTCAGTGAAACGGAATTTGATGAAATTCCCAATGACAGCAATTCATCAGTGCCAAGAACAGGCGGGCCCCCGTATCCATGGGTAATACGTTCCAAGACCTACCGCGGTTACGTGAAACCGCGGATAATCCCGAACGCTATATACAACGTGATATTCGTGTAACATACATAAACACGGTAAAGTGTAATTGATAAATTACGCACAGTAAGACATTACCAACATTAAATAGAGTAATAATAAAGTGTACTGTACACTACATTGTACATTTACAGTGTACTTTCTGTCTCTGTCGTACGTATGAAAGGAAGGTATTCTGACGTTTTAGCATAATCCTCAAGAGACGATGCAGTAATGAAAATATACAGTACCTGTACTGTACAGTATCATGTACAGTTTCAAGGGATGACAGAACAATAAAAATCATGCTTTTCCATCAAACAGCTGCATAAGCAATGAAAAACGTGTTATTGTTACACATTTTACAATGAAAATCATACGTACGTACCTGTACATAAACTGAAATAAGAAAATTTTATTTGTTAAAAAATACATGCAACTTTCCCTACTGTGGGTATTCACCGACTTCTCCATTCTTCTTGTCGCTTTCTGCACACAAACACTGCGATAACGCCGCAACTAATTCGAACAGCTAGAACGCTAGGCGCAGAATGGTGGCAAGTTTGCAGGGAAGCATGGGTACGAGGAGAAAGAAAGATGAGTCAAGTACTGGGCGCGTTTGGGCTGCTGTATTTCACCACGTGACGGCCTGTTCACGCTTGGCGCGCGTTTTAAAACTTATGAACCGTTTATTTCTTTAATTTTCCAAATTTTTTTCGGGCCGCGGTAAATCGCGGATAACTGAAACCGCGGACACTGAATCCGCTGATACGGGGGTCCTCCTGTACTTCCAACCACGGCGCCAGTACACATTCACACTTACGTGACGCAGTACATGGTCTGGTTCTTGTGTGCCAAGCCATAAAATAGTATAGGCATAGAAGGCATGCAGGTATATCATTCCAAATTCGACACTTAATAAAATGCTTAGTACGTCAGCGAAACAGATTCCGAAGTTATTCTAGTCACTAAAATTTATCTGGATAAGATCTGCTGGTAATTTCTTTGCACAAGCGATTATGAAACATCATATTACGTAACTTAACTACCTTGTCTGGCAACAGCCGATCTATAAATAACGCCTTTTACAACACATTTAACAGTTGCATGCCATCAAACATCTCCATAGAGGTGTGTACACAATGAGTGTGACGTCATACTAAGAACACACTACTTGAGACAATGCTGCAGCAGCAGGTGATGATATGACGTGGCTCAGGGCACATTTTCACGAGCCGAATAGATTCAGCGTAGAAAGCAGTTCTGATAAGGAGGGTTGAACCTGAACCCGAGTGCGTAATAGGATTATCACATGCATTGCCCACTTACAAAGCACAAACAGTACCGTTTATCAGACAACCTAACGCATTAATCTAATACGACTGTAGCGAATAAATGGAAGACAAAACATAGGTTGCCATGGCAGCTACTACCGAAGTGGATCCAGCACCCCTCGCCCAGCGCGGTTTTGACCAGCGCGGTTTTGATTATACGTGGTTGAAAATACTTAAATGCATGCGGGGAAAAAAATTTACGACCGCTCAAAAATTTCAACACACACGAGCACATGAGGCTGTTACTGAACTGTCGCAGAAGATGGCAGCATCAGCCATCCAAGCAGCGTAAAAATGTTTAATGCCCAAATACGTATTTTAAGCGTTGGAGAGGGTGTCCATAAGCGTGCGCGTTCGTTTAAGTCTTTATTCTTCAAATACGAAGCTTACGCCACGTGGTTTTACCTAATACTTTGTGATCGCTCTCCCTAAATCCTATTGCTGGACGAGACTCAATGTGTGTGGCGAGCAAGGTGATAATAAATACCGCCTGTCAGCAAGCATAAATTTCGTGCTAAAAGGTTCTGAGTTACGATTGTTAAGTATCTGGACTTCGCCCACTGCCTAATTTTCAAGAATGCAACTGCTGCATTCCGAAGCTGCGCCTTTTTCCATCTCAGGTGAGTAAGCGGGGAAGCACCTACGAAATGGGTTGGGAAAACTTATCTGTTCCTAAACGAACGGGCTGCACTGAGTATCTGCCGGTATCTGACGGTACGATTCTGGCCCATTCTCACGACATTCCTCGTATACGTGTATAATTCTCCAGTGGGACGTTTGTCTTGTGTTCTTACAACAATAACAGCAAACACTAGCCTGAATGATTTGATACTACCCATTCAAACACCGAGGCTGTCAAGAAGTTGAGATTCGAGTCTTCTGGGGTGTTATGCTGCGTCACGTGGCAAAACTTACTGACGTGTCTCAGAAGCGTAATGCATCCATCTCCCGGGTCAAGAAATTCAACTCTGTTAACAAGTTACTTACAAATGCTTTGTTTTCAGTGTCACCAGTGCTATATCTTTCATCAGAAACTCCACAATGTATGTTGTTAAAAGCTTTGAGTTTTCTTAAGTCATTCAAATAATTTGTAAATATTCACTATGTAACTTGGAAGTGTGTCATCCCCGTTGTGTGTGTGAAATTGGAAAGGGTATGTAGTCAAACACAACTATGTCAATTAAGATGTATTTAATGGCTATACTAGACAACTACATGTTTCGGCCTTTACTGGCCATCTTCAGGTTGTCTTCAAGAGAACTTAAGGTCCTACTAT
>Ga0123355_10012628_pt1 | contig 13092 bp, 10 predicted proteins | sample TergutEmb28metaG_3_FD_89872 | JGI IMG/M metagenome (GOLD analysis project Ga0123355, IMG submission 89872) | Embiratermes neotenicus P1 segment gut microbial communities from Petit-Saut dam, French Guiana - Emb289 P1 | ecosystem: Host-associated > Arthropoda: Insects > Digestive system > Gut ... | reverse complement strand
TTACGGAGGTGGTCGTATATGCAAACTACATAGGACTTTGCCGGTTCTACCGATATGTGGTCAACATCAGCAGGTGGTCACCTTATGAAGGTGGTCAACTTGACAGGTTTTACTGTATATTGTTTTGCCCTGCGCAAGCGGGAAGGTGGACGAAATGCCTGAGATAACAAAGAAATTCAGTTTCCGGTGTATGCGTAAAGAGAAGTTCTAGAACAGCACCTGTTAGGTTCGCTAGGTCTCTTTGTTTGTTCATACGAAAAGTTTTATTGTGCGCAACTCAGATTTGGTTAAAAGCGGGAAAAAATGGAAGTCAATTTCCACAAAAAAAAAACGTGCTTTTCTGCTGTTTGTCGAATATGTCTCGCGCGTAATTCTGAATATTTAACGGAGCGAGATTTTTTTTATGTTATTCGATCCCTGCCTTTCCTTACATTCAATAAATTAACCAACAAAATGCACTAAGTAAAATACAAAAAGACACAAATCATAAAACACGATTTATGCTGCTGCAGCAAAGTGCCTCCTCAGAAAGTTTAATAACAACAATGTTCACCCTATAACACGCCACGAAGGCCCAAAGGGTGAGTAGAGGTATAGCACTACTCTTTCTATAACCTCGGCTCTAGATAGGGTGGGTGGTCAACGCCACGCCCCGGTCGCTTTACCCCCGGGAAAGACCCGTTACCTGTTGTATAGGAGGCTGGGTGGGCCCCAGGGACGGTCTGGACGGGTGCGGAAAATCTCACCCCGACCGGAATTCGATCCCCGGACCGCCCACGCCGCAGCCAGTCAATATACCGACTGAGCTATCCCGGCCCACTTAATAACAACAAAGGGCTCATTAAACTCCCTAAAGAAGGCACTTTGGTGCCAAAACATGTAGGAGCTGGCACTTAAAATGAACTGTGTTTTATGATTTGTCTCTTCTTGTACTGTATTTGATGCATTTTGTTGGTTAATACGAGGCCAGTCCATAAAGAAACTGAACTTGTGAAATAGCGAGACAGCGAGACCGCACAGCAAGCGCGCGATAGTGGCGTTGTGTAGCGGGGACTTTAAGCTTTATTGTGACACTAGCAGCATCACGCCACGTCAATTAGTCGCCGAGTTACACGCGCTTGAATGAGTGTGTGTTTAGTACCCTCGGCCATTTTTTGCAAGTTGAAAAATGAAGGATCTTGAGGAGCAACGTGTTTGCGTCAAATTCTGTTTCAAATTGGGAAAACCTTTATACAGAGACTTTTCAGATGTTGCAACAGGCTTATGGAGAGGATTGTTTGAGCCTACGCAAAGTCACGAGTGGTACCAGCGTTTAAAATCAGGCAGAACGTCCGTCGAAGACGACCACAAATCTGGACGGCCTTCCACGTCAATGGACGACGATCACGTTGAGGAAGTTCTTGCTGTGATTCGTCAAAATCATCGCCTAATTTTCCGTGAAGTTCCCGAAGAAGTAGGAATCTGTAGAAGTTCGTGCCACCTAATTTTGACCAACAAACTGCAGATGCATAGTGTTGCCGCAAAATTTGTGCCGCGTTCGCTGACAGATGCACTCCTTACCCTTGAATTTTTGAAGATTCGTGAGACTACTGTTGTCCCCCAGTCTCCCTACTCTCTAGATTTGGCCCCTGCGGACTTTTTCTTGTTCTCGAAGTTGAAATCCTCACTGTAAGGTCGCCGATTTCAGAAGGTAGAGGAGATGGAAGAAAATTCAACACGGGACCTTCGCGCCATCCCAACTGGAAAAAAACGTTGGGAGCGGTGTATCAATAGTGGAGGGGAGTACTTTGAAGGAGACAAGTTTGATTAAGTTGCAAGTAAAAAAAATTAAAAGTTCGGTTTCTTTATGGACTGCCCTCGTATATTGAATGGAGCGAAAAATGTTTAGAACAATAACTGTAGGTGAAAGCAGGTGCCCCGTCCTGCCGACCCCACATTGGTGTAGGTCTTATAACTAAGCAGGGTGTCGATTGTAGAGTGTGCGACTTCCTAGAGGAAAAGAATATCTATCTCCTGTCGTCTCCTGTCCTCTAGCATTTCTACTTTTGTTTTCGAAGCCAATCAATTGATGTTTAATGTCGCAATCTTGAACACTTCCATCCCACATAGGTAAGGCTGATCGCTTATGTAGTTACTTACTTTGATAGTACTTTCTCATCCTACTACCTTTACGTATATGCGACGTATCCCCGATATTTTCTATTCTCATTTTTTTTGTTCCTTTGGGACTGTTCGATGGGGTCGCGGTCCTCACCTCCTCGACTGGTTGAGTGCGATCATCCACCACTCCCCCACTTCTGATTTCCTGCTTCTCTCTCCCTCCTTTCTCTTCGTTCCGCGTCTCTGTTGTGGTACTCATGTCTTCTTGTGGTTGCCGAACTAGGGGTTGGCACTCTACCGTTGCGTTTGTATCTCCTAGTGTCTCCTCTCCGCAAGCCATTGAGTCCTCTTGGCCCGGTCTCCCCTCAACGCAGGTGCCTTCGCATTATTCCGGACGTCGCTTCCGCCTACCGCACCCCGTTCCGGTTCTTCGCTCTGTTCCGACGCTACACCAGTCGAATTCTTGTTGTCCCCTTGCATTGCTTCCTCTTCTTCTGCTTGGTGCCCGTCACCGTAGCCCGTCTGTATACTCTGTTGGTCTGCCTCCTCTTTCACCCCTCCATCAGACCTCGGACTCCTATTTCCACTTACCGCAATGTCGGCCCATGATACTTTGGGCTCCTTGGTCGTTTCAACCCCCACTCTTCGCCTCTTGGGGCAAACGTGGTTGAAATGTCCGTTTCACCGCAGCCATAGCGGATCGTGGGCTGTCCTTCATATGATACTAACACTCTATGTCCCGCTATCATTATATGGGACGGAATATGCTTCGTTAAAATAATCACTATGATTCTGACGCCGATAAAAACCTTATAACGATAGGCCTTAGACCAAACCTCTCGCTGCATCTCCTTTATCTCACCATACTGGGAGAAGGCGAAACTTACTGCCTCATCTGGTGTTTCAGGGGGAAGGTTTGCTAACCTCACACGCTTCGTGCCCATTCCAGCCATTTCGGTCTTCACGTGCGATATTTCCCCATTGTCGTGTTTGTATTCGGACTGGCCGGTAGTTGAATGGAGTAAGTCCTGCAGGTACTGGACTTCGGTGAATTTCATGCACACTTGGCGGCGCGTCCCGTCTATCTGTACCATGGTCACTACATTTTCCGGCACGTTCAGTTGTTCGAAATTCCATTCATGGATGTCAAATGCTGAAATTCGGGGGCTTTTAGGGTTAAAGGAACAGACCACTGTGTTCTGTCATTCACTCATAATTCCAATGTTCCTACTCCGCTTCTCTGCACTCACACTAACAGTATGGTAAACCACACTACGCAAGTCACTTCCTTTCACTCGCTGCTCGCTGGCTGGCACTGCTTCACTGCACAACCTCCACGCTCAAAGACTGCAGGCAGACTAGTGGAAAATCTCGTCCTCATCGGGATTCGATCCCGGACCGTCCAGCCCGTAGTCAGTCGCTATACCGACTGAGCTACTCGACCCACGCTGCAAGTGGGTATCTATGATATATTTAGTAGAGCTGATAGATATTTGCTCAGTGTTTTCCATTTCACAAAACAAAGGGACCTTCAGTCTATGATGCCTTCAAATTTTGCCGTAGAAAGTTCGTCATAAATGTCGAAGGGAATCGGGAAGAGCTGGAATTGAATGTTTTCACTGGTTCTTGCTTGTGACAATGAAACAGAGCCGTATCTATGCGAGCTAAGAAGGCGTATAAAGGGGAAGAGATATAGCTCCATTTGTCATTAACTTTGGCACTAAATGAAGCCCAGCTTCACGCACCGGCTGCTTTACCGTCATGGATTGTGTCCCCATTACCCATTGAATATGAGGCTGGGTGGATTTCAGTTATGTCTGGAGCTTTGGAGGACTTCGTTGTCTCTTCGACGAATCGAACCAGGATTCCTCGATCTTCCTCCCTGTAACCCAGCCGATAATGATGATGTCAGTTTACTGGGGCAGAATATCACCACCACCACCACAACGACAACAACAACAACAACAACAACAATAACACAGAACTTCCCTACATGCCAGCAAAAAACTTGTCCTAGGAGACGGCACGAGAAGGAGATCTGAACACGACATTTTAAATTTCTATAAGATTCTGACGATAGTATATCCAATTTAAGAGGCTCAGGTTGCCTTTGCCTATCGGGCCTAACTCTAAGTCGCCAGGCGAGGACTGATCCTGCCCCGAAACATCGTGTTTTATTTATTATTAATTTTATCGACTGAAAAAACAAATTGTGAACCCAGACCAAGAAGGTAATAAACATAAAAGACGCCATAGATCGTAAGTATATGTAATTAATGATTACTGACTGCTTTAAAATATAAAGTGCTGAAAGAATGCTGAAAAATGGAAACACGTTTCTTGACGAAGTCTGAAAAAAAATAAATACTTTAAGTTTCTGTCTTCTTTCAGTCCAGAATCTCCTAACTTTCAAAACCATGAAGATCATGTACGTGACAGTGCAGGGAACATTGTTTCTGGATTCGTACGGCTGTGTTTAGGCACACTAGAGTAAAGGACCTGTCTATCTCCCCCCGCCACACTATAACTGGGGGACGTCATTATAATCATTAGCGTAGTAACTGCTAAATCTCGTAACAGGGATCCAGAACACTGCCTTGTGTCAGAAGAAGAGAATCCAGGCCGAAAGAACGTACAACAAATTTCAATACTCTGTACGTTTGGGGCCCTCACTCTGAATCAGGGATCCTGCAACGCCACGGCGTCTGTGGGGGTCTTAAGGATGCCACTGGGTAGACCTATGACTTATTTCATAATGGGGTAAAGAGCAGCTGGTACTACGAAATAAGAGTTTAGGCAATGAAGGCTACTAACACTTCTATACCGATTTCTTGCAGAGGCAAGTATCGGGAAATGCAGATTTGGTAACCGTCAGAGACATCAAACTGCGCGTCATATCCAAGGAGATGAGTCTGCAGAGGCTGGCCCTCTTTGTCCCTAACCTTAGGGAACTGAACCTTGACGGAAGTTACTTGGGGTCACTCAGGTAACAAAAACATTATAGTTTATCCAGCGTTCAAAAGACTGCATTATGGTACAAGCGGACCGATTTACGATTCAAATTTCCCAATAATGGTACTTCTCACCGCCAACACAACATTATTAATTTTAATATTAAAAGGTAAAGCTATCCCTGTATATGCCTGGACAGGTCCTGAGGGTTTCAGGAGGTTAAGCTCCCAGAATATCCAGACAATTAGCACATGATGGTGGTAAGTGGTCAGCCCTACGCACAGGCCAACTTTACTCCCAGTAGGAATTCCTGGTACTCATTTCTGGTAAAGGCTGAGTCGATCCCAGGACCATAGTGCGGCCGGAAGGATTGTGTCCATAACAATTCCAAGGACTCCACCAGTAATCAAACCCGCAAATGTCCGGCTTCAGCAAAGTGCCTCAACCAACTGCGCCACCGCGTGCCATTAATTTTAATTTCAATTCGTTTTTTATGGCAACATATTTCAACGATATTACGTCACCCCCAGGCCAAACATTATTTAAGAAACTGTAAACATAATGAAACTAATATGCTCGAAATATGTTGCCGTGAAATAACATGAAGAATTAACATTGACATTAGTGAAGTTTGTTGACGGAGGGAAGTCCTAATTATTATCATAATTAGCATAACACGGTGCCTAAAATCAAATATCAAACTTCCCTTTCTTACATGATTTCAGGCTTCCGCCTCAGCGTAAAGCAGATCTTCATTCTTCTGGTATTTTTCGCAGCGTAGATCTATGTATTTTTACCGACGCTTCGGGACAACCTATGGGCCCATTTTCGAGGGTCATATATACAGCTTTACCCTTGAAGATGGTACCGAAAAGTTGTCCCGAAACGTCGGTAACAAACTACCAATCCATGCTGCGTAAAATAACAGACAAACGAAGATCTACTTTCCTCTGCTATTTAACAGGGAAGTATTAATATGTCTAAAGATGCCGCCTTCTTCCTAGATGATTTCACACCCCCGCGGAGCGCCACTACAATCGCCGTGTCCGTCCGCCGGCTTCTTCTTGTATCGCAGGTCGAGAACTGCAGGAAAGTTCTTGTTCGGCCATTTCGCTTGTTGTTCGCATCGAACATTAAAATAACGATGCATTTGTGCATGCAGACACTACGATAAAAATAAGAAAGTCTTTACTGATTTTTAAAGTGCGTTAAATGGGCGTTGTTATATTAATGCAGTGCTTTTTTATATTACTACCTTGAAGTTTCACAACTCATTGTAATTACGCAGGTTGTACCATTTATCCATACTTACAAACGGAGCCGCAATCGAGAACGATCGGTTATAAATCTGTCGTGCAGGTAAGGAGAAACTCGAGACATGAAATATATTTTGTGTTGAGTGAGAAGTTAAAAAATATTTTCTCCTCAGACACTCCCATTGAAGATTGTTTTGCAGGAAATAATCAAATCCTAACATTCTAGAATTGAAAATAAAGTAATACAGGCAATGAGTGCAGTTGTTATATCTTCTTTCTTTGTCTGACATCTGCTACCTACTCACTGTTGGTGTATACGGTTATTGCTGCACTTGTTCACACTCAATAACGAACACAAACACACAATCGGTAGGAGTCTCTGGACGAGGGTTCGGCCCGTCGCAGATGCCACTACCTGACAACACACAGCACTCACAAGAGACAAACATCCATGCCCTAGGCAGAATTCGAACTCGCAAACGCAGCTAGCGAAAGGCGGCAGAGTTACGCCTTAGACCGCGCGACTACTGAGTTCGGCGGAGTTCTTGTATCGCACATGTTATGTTACAGGTTTCATACACCATCTCCCCAGAATAGCGTTTTGTAGAAATGCACGAACGAAAGTTCATGCGTGATTTAAGGCTTCCGCCGCGAAGTAGCTGATAATTACACTCTTCTGGGTTATTATGCAGTGAGTGGTGGTAATTTCTTACCGAGGTTTCGGGACAACCTATCGGTTCCATCCTCAAGGTTCAAGAATCCAGAAGGATTGAATTCTTGAGTAATAACCCAGAAGAGCGCAGTTTTCAAATGAAACTTTAGTTTGGTGCACACACACACACACACACACATATATATATATATATATATATATATATATATATATATATATATATAGACATAGACATAGCACGTACCAGCTACGCAATGAACTATCTCAAGAGTTTTTTTTTACGCTAACACACGAGGGTCTCTTCAAAAGAATTTTCAAAACTTTATTCTTGATATTTTAACAGTTTTGTCTTTCCCTTCACGTTTTATGTAAAATTTGGGTCCCACAAAATAGCTACCGGCCCTGTACATTGCGTACACTTTACGTGTTGTGAGGAGAGAGGGGATGATTACAATACATATTACAGGGAAGAGCTATTAAACGCATATTTATATATACTTGTTTGCTTCAAGTAGAGCTGAAATACTACATCATGCCATATATTCCCCAGTACTGTCAATTATGCTGTGCAGTTAATCAGGGGTCTTTACGTAGAAATCTAGAAACCTTCCAACCGTGAAGTGGGGAGACGCTTTCTGAGTTTCTAAACATCGGAAACCGTTGAAGGAACAAAAATATTAACTCCTCTTTACAAACATTTTTTAAAACTTTTGTAATTAGGGCAATGTCCTCGTTTCTGTCTCTCTTAAGTGGATTACTCGCGTTCAACACATGTTCGGCAGGATATGTGCATTATTTACTGAACACAATGAAACCAGAGTAAAGGCCCTCCTTGCTTTTATGGCGCTGCATCCTACTAACACCGGGCATATCATTTTGGACGTCTATTTCAATTTTCAGAGACTTGGGCTGTGGCCTAACATCTTTGACTATACTCAGAGTGTCGAGGTGTGGTCTGCAGTCCTTGGACGGCACTTTTGGGCTCACAAGTCTTCGTGAATTACACGCCAGCAACAATATGGTGGATGACGTTGGACCATGTTCCTCCCTCCCGCATGTCAGAATTATCGACCTCTGCAAGTAAGGTCTATGAACACAGTCAATCAGTACGATTTACGTAAGACAGTTGTCCAAGCTTATCCTCTACCGGCTTCATGAGTAAGGTACTGTACATGTACTCTGTCCAAATCGTCATGCACATAGTCCCAATTTTACACCATAGTTGTGTTCCTGAAAAAGTCTGCGTAAACAATAAGGCCTAAATAAAAAATGATATTCTGAGAAAACATTTCTTGCCTGTTCGGAAGTAATAAATTTTACACTGTGATTCATTCCATGCATTATATTATAATCTATCTTACTATAACCAAATGAATGCACAATGTCAATGTATAATTTTATAACCAAAACATGGCTTCTGGAACATGTTTCGGCTCTTCAATATATGGTCTCCCTGATGATGAATTATAAGAGATCGAAACATGCCGGAGATTTATTGCCTTAATTGTAAAATTACACATTGATATTCTGCATTTATTTGTTTATAATAAGACAGTGTATTGTACGAAGAAATAACGTAATAGGTTAATGGGTAGGGGTTAGGGGAAATTATATGAAAGATAACCTGTTCTTGTGACGGATACATACTTGTGCTTATTTTATTATTATTTTGTTACTGATATTAATTTAGAAATAAAAAAATTGACATTAATTTTTACCCTACCTAAATTGAAAAGGAACTGCAAACAACTTGCTTACATTTGACACGAATTGTGCTTGTTCTATATCGTCGCTGTCACGGATGACTAAATTCACTCTCACAGCCTTCACAACTCGACCACTTTTTTATCAATGCTAATATTCTTGCTGCGGTTAAGTTATGGTTTCGGTCGTGCCAGTTTAATACAAGTGGGTATAATGATGGCTAGGGTAGGAGTTGGGCTAGTCGTCGTCGTCTCAATTCTTATTGTTCCACCCGAGTTCGTAGTAATTAGGCTTGTTACGGATGATAAGATTTTCCACATCGTCGCCATCTCAGCTGTTCCGTCACGGATAATCAAATTCACTCTCGCAGCTCTACAACACTGTCACTTTATTATCAACAGATAATACACATTACTGCCGTTAAGATTACTGTTGCTATTATTTGTCGTTGGGTCATTTTTTCCTCCTCGATTGTGCGTGTCATTGTGGCGTTTGTAGGTAGAACACGAAAAAGGGCAAATAAATGCAAATAAACGCCGTGGAGTGAAGTAAACGGTGACCGCACGGTGACTGATGTAGCTGGCCATGAGCGCGGCGCATTCCAGCTTTATTCTCCGACTAGAAATTCGTACTCTCCCGGCACCGTTCACATCCGCAGCCAGATCAAGGACTTAAACCAAGAACGAGAGAGCACAAATTGAGAAGTAGTGTAAAATGACTAGGAACGTTCAAGCCAAAAATGCGTGAAAAAATGGGTGTAAATCAGGGGCCAGGTGTACTGGTTTCCTACACAAGTACAAACTCCAGTTGGTAGTTAACTTACAATTTTCATTACTGCCTGGTTTGCATGCAGGAATGCTGTAGACGACGTCAGCTTCTTGGAATTCCTGAACATGTGCCATCATCTACAGGGGCTGACCTTAGCAGAATGCCCTGCGTCCTTTAAAGCAGGATACAGGGCAACGGTCCGGCGCCTCCTTCCCAACCTCCTTACCCTGGACGGCATTCCAGTTGCACAGGATGGTATGTTTGTAGTCCTGAGAATATGTCATTGCTTCTTTGATATGTACGAAGACTTTAATATTACTGTTTTCCGGCATATGACGTCGTGTAATTTGGTAGGTAGGCATCAATGTGCAGAAGGAATACTCGTACATTTCCTTGATCTTCTGCGAGGGAGAAAATGTCGAGCATAGAGAGAAATGAATAGATAAAGAAGTGGAGAAAGGAAGGTACACAGGAGTTGAGAAACAAAGGTGCATACACAGAAGCGGAGAAAGGAAGGCACAAAGGAGCTGAGAGAGGAGGGTACAGATAGAGGACTGGGGAAAGGAAGGTACAGATAGAGGCGGAGTAAGGTAGGTGCTGATAGAAGAGTGGGGAAAGAAACGTACAGTTAACCTTAGAAAAGAAGATACAAATACCGAGGCGGAAAAGGGAAGGTGCTTATAGAGAAAGAGTAGATGAAGGTACGGATAGAGGAAAAGGAGAAAGGAAGGTTCGGATAGAGAAAAGAAAGAAACGAAGGTACAAATATAGGAGGGGGTAAATGAAGGTTTAGATACACAGGCGGAGAAAGAAAGGTGCACATAGAGAATAAGGGGAAAGGAAGGCACATGTAGGCCTTTACATCATTTGTGATATACTGGATCTATGATGCAAGCAGTATCGACCAGAACTATTTGTTCTTAGGTGTTCGGATGCAAAGAATACACAATTTTAACCCAATGTGAGTAATTGTTGATATCAAACATTGACATTTTAACCACAAAACTTTTAACGCACCACCATCCACATATGTCGACGATATGTTTTAACATCAAAGTGTAAACAGTCTCCCTGAAGATAGCTATTATTATTATTAGCCGAAACGTGTCATAGGAGTAATGATATAGGCCTACAGGAACTGAGGAAGGAAAGTTCAGTTAGAGGAGAGGGGCAGGAAGGTATGTACAGATATGTGGCAGCGGGATGGGGACCGTGGCTGTGAGCTGGCCGGTGGGAGACGGTGGCCACGCGGCTTCCTTCTGTCTTAGAGATGGAAGTTCATTACACCCCCCAGACGCTGGTGTCTATCAAACTGAGATGCAGCACGTCCCAGACGACGGTAATTATTATTAGTTCAAACATGTCGGAGGAATAATACTATAGATGTACACAAAGACATATGCAATTAGGTGGGAATAAATATATTCTTGCTTATATCTATTGCATGGAAGATGTGTAATATCACAACTCATAATGCAATATCTGCACTAAAAATGACTCATGATCAATGACATTTAGACATAAATATTGGTACTTGAATTTTTAAGTGGATATGTTGAGAACTGTATGCGAAACACGCATCTCTAACAAGTTCCGAGGCTACATATGCACGACGTTGGACCTTCATGTATCCCAGGAACCCTTACAGCGTGATCGCACAGAGGTAACCTTAGATTTTCCTCTACATACATTTCAACTCTGCAAACTTACAATTTCCATCTTCATTCCCACACTGTTCGGGCCCCACCCAATCTTTTATCCACTGACTATTTCACGAAGGCTCTACTTACTGGAAGTAAAAGTGAAGTTAACAATGAGTACAGCTTTACATGAAAATCACATGGCATAAAGAGCTTGTGTAGAAAGGCAGCTTGTACCTTTACCTTAACTCGTCTGTATCTGTGCCTTAGTGTTCTTGTTAACACAATATTTTTTTTTTAGGAATAATGGAACAGGTGAAAAGAAATTAGCTTGTTTTTGTAGTTGGTTGTGCTTCTTTCATTCTTTTAACATTGCCAAGTTCAGCGCTAGAGCAATAACCGGTTTATGTTTGCGCAGCAGCACGTCGATGCAATGAAGCACTGGTTCATCGCATATTGCAGTCAACGTGTGTGAAAGGTAACAGGAACACAGACACAGACAGCTGTTGGCTAATTCAGTTAGCCGTTGATGCCAAACAGAAAATGTATTAAAAGGGAAGCACAAATACATTACACAAAATTACGATCCCAAGAGCACACACAACAGTAACAGTTTTGTGTGCTGTCTTCTTCCACGCGATAACATATGCTTTACTTCTTTTATCAGGTGTAACAAAGATCTGACTGTAAGCGCGCTTTTTTGAAATCAGATTTGTTCTGTCCTTTCAACGTAGTGCTGTCTTAGTGGATGACTTTGAAAAACACACACACACACGCGCGCGCACACACACACACACACACACACAAACACACACACACACATATATATATATATCAATTTTATAACTATTCAATCTTATGTGCTTTATTTTAAGGGCGCACATGGTTTTCCTTTTCGTTTTTCACGTGCTGTACTTTTCATTTGAAATACGCATTTATATTAGCTTGTCATTAATTGTTACTCCACCAGAAAGCGCCTCTGTACGCAGGACAACTTTGCAGCTATTTTTAAATGTGAGTTATTAATTCTCCGATTCATAAAACACTATAAATGATTTTTTGAACACTTATTCATCACATTTGTCATTTATAGTGTTGCACTAAACGGAGAATTGATTGAACAAATACAACGGGATTATGTTGCCTAAATTTAAGTATTTTTTTCGTTTACTGCAAGATACAGAACACGACGTTGGCAACAGTGATTATGATGACGATGACGACGACGACGACGATGATGATGATGATGATGGCGACGATGACGTCAGTGATGGATCTGCCGGTGGTGGATATCAAAACCGGGTTTCGTCCGTTCCAAGTTTCCATTGTGACAGAGTGTGTCGGCCCCTTGACAACCGTTCGGATTATGTTACGAGGGCTGGACATGACGATGAACCGGGGAGCAGTGGCTTACCGCGTCCGAACGTAACAGACCGTGATCAGGAGAAAGACGAAAGGCCAACCGCCCAGGATACTTCAAGCGCGAGTTACGGGGCGGATTCCTCTAGTTGTTCCACGTTGGCTCATCACACTTACACTGGGTTCCCTGCCACGCCCAGCACTAGTTCAGACAGTAAACGAGTGCAAAGCAGAAAGGTTGGTGAGCGCATTATGAGCTGTAAATCATTCTCGTACACAAAATTGAACTTCACGATAATACAAGCAATACAACGACAACCTGTTGAAGCATTAAGTCCATCTGCATATCATTTTGAAAACTTTACTCCATCCTCAGAGAAAACATAGTGTCTTCTGTATAAAGACCAAGTTATTAGTGATCGCCATTTATCCTGAATGTCTTGAGACAAAATAAAATAATCTCATCCTGTGAGTAAAATGCTAAGTTTTTCTTATGTACATTAACCTTTTGGCGCCAGAATTATGTTTTTAATTTTAGCACACCCTGTATATAAAATGTGAATAATACAAGAACCAAATACGTTAGATTTATGAAACAAACTGCATTTTGAAGAGAAAGAAACGGAGAGTATATACCATG
>Ga0123355_10012627_pt1 | contig 13093 bp, 9 predicted proteins | sample TergutEmb28metaG_3_FD_89872 | JGI IMG/M metagenome (GOLD analysis project Ga0123355, IMG submission 89872) | Embiratermes neotenicus P1 segment gut microbial communities from Petit-Saut dam, French Guiana - Emb289 P1 | ecosystem: Host-associated > Arthropoda: Insects > Digestive system > Gut ... | reverse complement strand
TTGGCGTCCCCCCCCCCCCCCCCCCCCCAGATCCCCGTTCTCTCTGTCCTCTGTTCTCAACTGAATTTGTTGAACCCCCCCCCCAAAAAAATTCCTGGGTACGCCACTGGCACCGTGTACAGGCAGTCCTCACTGGACGCTGTGCCAAACAACACTGACAAATTTTAGTGCCCAATTATTTGATGAATATTGCCTGGATTAATGTTGTTTTTGCCAGTAATTGTTGCAGTCTTCAACATCCATACTCTGAGGTTCCTATGCAAACAAATGCTTTATTGTGAGTTCAGCGTTCACGTCTTCTGGGATGCGACACTGTGTCACAGGTTTGTGTGTCCTGGTGTTTTTAAGGTTCATAGTGCATTCACATTTAGGCATTGAGCTGTCCAAGAAGGTTCTCTTTTGGACCTGTGGCCCAGTGACACAGTCTCATGTCCTAGAAGACCTGAATCTTCAACAAAACTGCTGTGAAAATATCAAACCTATGCTGCACTGTTTTGTTGTATATTGTGATTGCAGTATTGTACTTCCACCATCAAATGAGGACTTACTGTACTTAATCTGTTCTTGCAGGCAAGGAGTTGGCAAATACCTGCCTAGTGACATAGACGCTGCACTGTGCACACACATTGTGTACGGATTTGCGGTTCTGAACGGAGATCAGCTGATCATAAAACCACATGACTCTTGGGCTGACTTGGACAACAGTATGTACTTGGAGCAGTCAGCCATCATTCATAATCAGAGGGTTTATACATATGTTGTAATGGTAACAGATGTTGTAGTGGTAACAGATGTTGTAATGGTAACAGATGTTGTAATTGTATCCCAGCTTGAATGTGAACAGAAAGGAGTACCAAGGATATCTCCTGGGGGGTAAAGGAAGTCGGTGCATAGAGCTGACAAACTTACCACCTTCATTTGTCAAGTGTTTAGAAATTCTGGGAGCCTTCACCTCCTGGAGCCCTAAGGGCCTAGCCAGACCTATAAAGGGAAAGCTTTGCTTTTACATTTGTAGTGTCAGTTTCTGATTAACTTCATTAGGCTGGTGCATATGATGCTTAATGAGTAAACTTTTTTTACATGACTTTTTAAAGTCTGTTTTTGTCTGTTTGATTGACCCACAAGTGTGTAGAAAGTAGACTTTCAAGTTACTTAATTAATTAATTGCTGTTTATTGGCTGCTGTGTAGTGTTTTTAAAATGTTGTCTTCTGCCACGCGGAGTACATTCTTTGACTGTTGTATGTCTTGCCCCCTTCAGATTGATAATTTGAAGAAGTTACACAACTGCTGTTCAGCCAGCTCACCAGTTAAACTGTCTGATCATTGCCAGCAGTCTCCTGCCTGCAACATGAGGCTCTACTGCTTTGCGTTTCTCCAGTTTAACATTCTGAATAAAATCAATAGTGAACCTTATTGTTTTTTCCAATTAATCTTTAGAATATGCATGCATGTGATTTGATATCATTCATACAGAAGATGGTTAACTGCATGTTCTTCCTCAGGTAATTGATTCTTACAAGCATATCAGACATTTTGTAGTATTGATCTGAGGTTATACAGCCACAGACATAGCTGTCAGACGTTCAGAGCATTATTTGAAATTTACCATTATGCATTTGTTGCACTACTGTCTTTTCCCTCTATATGCCTTCATTACATGCACTTGGACAACTTTACCTTTTGCTACCATTTAAGCAACTTGATCTTTAATTTAGCACACTTCAGCCATATACACAGTCTGTGTTGTGGTATTGACATATGGAACAGTGAACAGTCATAATAGCATTGTGTGAGTTTGGACAGTTACACAGTTTTTATATTGTCTTCAACATCATTAAGTTTTGTGTCAGCAAATTATCTCAGTCAAACTGACTGACACCACTTAATGCTTCTCACTGTGCAGAATTCTATGAGAAGGTGGCAGCGTACAAGGCAAAGGGTTTGAAAGTGCTGGTTGCTATCGGAGGTTGGAATGATTCTGCCGGAGACAAATACAGTCGCCTGGTGAACAGTCTTGGAGCAAGAGCACGCTTCATCAGTTACGTCACTGACTTCATAGAGAAACATAACTTTGATGGCTTGGACCTGGACTGGGAGTATCCTAAATGCTGGCAGGTATGAAGTAGCTCCTTAATGATGTTTTGAGTTGCAAAGATCAATGGATATTGTTAGTTACTGACAGACACTGTAAATGTTTTGTGTTATTTTCTTGATTCAGAGTGTGACATTTTGGTGCATCTGTCATGATGTATGTGTTCTGTTAGTGCATGGACTTCTTTTTCCAATGGCACAAGAAGGAACTTAATGATTTTTACTCATCAGCAATATTATTTGGGTAGTGAAATCAAGGAAAGTGATTTTGATGGGTCATGTGTCAGGTAGGGGTGACAGTCAGGTTAATTAGCAGTACCTGTTACAGAACATAAAGTCTGTGTCCTGTCCTGTCCTGTCCTGTCCTGTCCTGTCCTGTCCTGTCCTGTCCTGTCCTGTTCTGTCCTGTCCTGTCCTGTCCTATTCTCACTGAGGTGTGTTACCCAACTGCTCATTACAACACTGCTGCCACAAGAGCATTGCTCTTCTAACTTGGTTCATAACATTAGACAGGCAATAGATATTGGTGTAGATGGTTGTATGGTTTTGTAGAATATTGACAGAACATTGTTTAAAGATTTATTGGTGTCCTAATCTAAATATATGTAGGCAAAATTGGGTGGAATAAAGGCACGGTGCATGTGACACAGGCCGGCACCCACCTGCAGGAAGTTTGTACAGGTGACTCATTCATGTAGGTAGAAGGGAACTGTGTTACTTGTGTCACTACTGTAACTGACAGCAGGCAATGTAGCACTCACTGCTGTGTGCGTCTGCCATGGGTCAGGGTCCATGCATCTCAGTTAGATGTGCTGCAGCTAACATTGGGTTTTTACTCACTATGTTTAAAAAAGCTGTTGTAAATGCTTTCCTCCAGCATGCAGGTACATGGCACAGGGACACACAAAACTGGTACATGGCACAGGGACACACAAAACTGGTACATGGCACAGGGACACACAAAACTGGTACGTGGCCCAGGGACACACAAAACTGGTACATGGCACAGGGACACACAAAACTGGTACGTGGCACAGGGACACACAAAACTGGTACATGGCATAGGGACACACAAAACTGGTACATGGCACAGGGACACACAAAACTGGTACATGGCACAGGGACATACAAAACTGGTACATGGCACAGGGACACACAAAACTGGTATATGGCACAGGGACACAAAACTGGTACATGGCACAGGGACACACAAAACTGGTACATGGCACAGGGACACACAAAACTGGTACATACACTGTATATCTGTATAATCATGAAACAGCAACAATTTACCTGCAGTGATGAGAGGCATACTAGAGACGAATGTCTGCAGTACATGTCGTATACCCAAGAACAGGTTAATAAATCAGGAACCCCTACTTGACGTGACTGTGTATCAGAACACCTTCATACATCCCGTACAACTGAGCGATGATGTCATGGGTCTGAGGACTCATACCACTGCCTGCCACATAATTTTATTTTGTTAGTACCTTGGTCAATGTTGTTACTTCTTAAGTTTACAGCTAAAGCATGAACTGTGACACCTACAGAAGGTGTCACTTTTGTTTTTGTGCCATGCATTGTGGTACAGTTATGTAATGTAAACCAACAACACGCACACTTTTCATATTAATGTTTTAACTCAATTCTTGGTGTTTTTCATGCATTTCTATAAGCAGTCTAGGCTAGACTACTTATATAAATGCACGTAGAACATAGCATAAAAAACTGCATGTACAAATGGTCTTCCTGATGATGACGTTCAAAACATGTAGAAGACACCAAGAATTAAATTAGAACATAATTTGAAAAGTGTGCATTTTGCTGGTTTCCAGTACATAAAAGATATCACATCACAATTAGTGAGATAGTTACACAAGCTGAATGCTCATTCATGACTGGTACTGTACACATGTTGTGTATTGAGTATTTACATAGCTGTACAGCCTGATGGTGGTGTGCACGAGGAGCCAAAACAGGTAGCCGAGGTTTTTAAATATGGACATTGTGCTTGACTGTTACTGTTGTATTCTGTGTGTAAATGTACAGTGGGGTGAGCAAAGTAAACACAATACACAGTCACATCTAACAAACACATCTGTGAGGGAACTGACAGGAACTGACTAGTGACAGTTGTCACATAAATAATGTGTGTGTAGAATGAGGGTCTGTGCAAGTGAGTGCATAATTCAGTTCTTCACATTAATATGTGCAACCCTGTTTTATTTTAGGTAGATTGTAAGAAAGGTCCTGACTCAGACAAACCTGCATTTGCAGCATTTGTGAGAGAGCTGAGGGCTGCCTTCAGACCAAAAGGATATCTGCTGACATCAGCTGTGTCACCAAGCAAGGTTGTCATCGATGCAGGTGTGTGTCAGGTGAAGGATGTCATAAGAGTTGTGGTACTGATATTATACACACGGTCCAGGGAGACACTACTGTATTTACAGCCAGACACCAGCATAAAATTACAGTGAAAATATACTGATATTGTTCCGACTGTTGTCCGCCATGTTCCCTGCACACTTTACGTTTTCTAAACACTGATGTATATATAAAGCCATGTTTCCCTGCCAAGTGACCATAACCTCAATAAAGCAGTTTACAGAACACCCAGTATGTACAATTCTAGTGAAATGTTCCACCAGTAGGGTTTAAAGTAGACTAGATTTTTTATGTTTGCAATGATCAGGACCAGTAAAGTTTTTACAAACATCAGAATCCATTTTCAATATCAAACACATGTATGTGGTTCAAACAGCTTACCAAATATGAGTAATGAAATTACACAGTTACCTCAAAAAGCATAAAAAGCATGAAAGTTTGGTTTAAGTAAAATACAACATTTTGAAAGCATGAAATATGTTAAGTGACTGAAGGAGAGTCTCATTACATAAAACATGCAAACAATCAAACTCACTTACGGAAAGTTTGAGCTTGCCAGAGCTGAAAGTTGGCAGAAGCTGACTTGCCAGCCACATGCTCTCAATGCAGTTCGTCAGACCCAATCACAAGAGGTCAAGCTAATGGTATTGAAATGGGCAATCGCTGAATGTTGCAGTACAGAGCACAGAGACCTTGCTGTACCTCATATTAATACTACATGTGCACACTACATATACAAGTATTTTTATTTATTAAATTCTACTGCTTAAATGGTCTACAGTTGTCTGAATTCTATTGTTGTATTTGGTTTCCAAATTAATAATGTTTGTGTAGGTTACGATGTCACCACACTGTCAGAGAACTTGGACTGGATCGCTGTGATGACATATGATTACCACGGGCAGTGGGACAAGATCACAGGTCACGTGGCTCCCATGTACCCACATCCTGATGACATAGACGTCACTTTCAATGCTGTAAGTCATCATGCAATTTACAGTGAAGCCATCTGTCACCACACCATGTTGCATCCTCCAGTTGCAGATGCAGGATGTGGAAAGTAACAGCAGATATTTTCAATAGGAACACACAGACAGCCAACAGTAGGTTATCCTCTATCTTTGGAGTTGGGTGGACAGACAGCTTTACTTTGTTTTACCTTTCACAGCACTTTTATCAGCACTCACCTCTCTGCACAGTAAAAACTTAGCCATCCCACACACTACAGGAGTTTGACATTCAGGTGACCGTGCAGCATGATAAATTCTTATAATAAAACCAACTAGATGCACAAATTTCTGAAATTTATTTTATTTTTGGAATAAAACTCTACATGTTTCAGACAGTTCCTCTGTCCATCATCAGCAGTTTTTCACTGTACACACAGCAATGGTATATGTCATACAGGTTTGCTCACAAGCTGTCAGCAAACCTGTATGACATATACCATTGCTGTGTGTACAGTGAAAAACTGCTGATGATGGACAGAGGAACTGTCTGAAACATGTAGAGTTTTATTCCAAAAATAAACTTGAGAAACTGGTGTATCTAGTTGGTTTTATTACAAGAACTATAGGAATTATAGAACTTCTATTAGAAAAGGAAGTAATTGAGAAACATATACCAAAAACTTCACCCTCTTGCATTCACATTATCATGCAGTTCTGCACTAATAATAATAATAATAGCTAACAATTTTGCATCAATATACAAAATGGTGGGTGTGGATTAGTCAAACTGGAGTCCACACATAATGTTGCTATTGTTGGTCTCAGCAAGGACATTAAGCAAGGCAGCTGGCTTACCAAATTAATGCAAGGATATGACACTATGACACCAGGAAATACAAATACTGTTGCAAAGGGAAGGTAATCTATTAAAGTAAAAATATATGAAACAAGAAACTGCTGCCCAAATCATCAAAAATCAACGATGTCCAGCATTGTAAACAAGAAGACAGAAAAACTCAAAAGCAGACTAGTGCATAGACAGTTCTACTGGACCTTGACAGGCAGGCAATCAATAAATAAAAATCCGTGGTGTGGTTATGTAACTGAGGCCTAAACAGAGGAACAGAGAGTTTGATAACAGCAGCGCAAGATCAAGCACTTAATGTGTGGTATTATCAGAGGAAAATCCTGAAACGACCAATTGATAGTAGTGCAGAATGTGCTATGGGGCAGAAGAACACTAAAATATATTGTTGTGAGATGTGCAACACTTGCACTGTCTGAATGCACTAATAGACACAGTAAGGTGGCTGGTTACATCGACTGGACAGTGTGTAAATATATGGCATGCAGGCTACTGAATGTATATCTGAATAGGTCATAAATGTCAACAGTACCACTGTTATGTGGGACGTACCAGTTATCACAGATCATCAGTACAAGCACACTGACATGATACAGTGCTGCATGATAAAAAATGAGAAGACTTGCATACTGATCGATATAGCCATACCAGATGATTCAAACGTTAACTCACAAGAAACTGAAAAACTAAGTAAGTACAAAGACCTGGAGATGGAGGTCAGCAGGATGTGCAAAGTGGGGACAAAAATTGTGCGAGTTATAGTTGGAGCATTAGCAACAGTTAAGAGGGGATTAGCTCAGAACTGTCAGTTGCTACCAGGTCACCAGTGAGCCACAGAGCTGCAGATCACACTAATGAGCACTGTACACAGCATGCGTAAAGTGCTGGGGGAAATATGGACTTATCGGGAGACCGCCACTTGATAACTAACAGGCGAGAGTAAATTTAAAATAATAATAATTTTTATTATTATTGTAACCATGATACCAACAACAACAACTAACAACAATGTTCAGAAATAACTTGTCTTAAGCCATTTTAATTTCAACCTTATTGTCCAATACTAATGACAGTTTTTATGTGTCCTCACACACACCATGAGGACATATAGGCAGCATAGATGTACAGCTCCACTTCACACCCTGCTAGCTTTACTCCCAGGTTAAGAGCCCTTGTACCCATTAAACAGGAGGCTGGGTCAGTCTCTGAACAGCTGCCGACATATCGGAGAAGGGGACAATCTCGTTTGCCTGTCAGGAATCAAGTCCTGGTCATCCAACCTGTTACCTAGTCACTGTACCAACTGAGCTATCCTGGCTCTTCATTTTTTGTCCAGCGCTGATACCAGCTTTTATAATATGAAACTACAGTTTGTAACTACAGAGAGTTAAGACTGTAAGTGTTTGATTTGATTCTTAAGCTGCAAAATGACAAAATACTGACATTGCTTTCAATTCTCTAGAATTTCTCCATCAACTACTGGATTAAGCAAGGAGCAGACCCCAAAAAGATTGTGATGGGAATGCCCATGTATGGACAGTCATTCAGCCTGGCTGATAACAGTAACCACGGACTGAACGCGCCGACATACGGAGGGGGAGAAGCTGGCGATTCCACAAGAGCCCGAGGATTCTTATCTTACTATGAAGTAAGTAAATCAAAGTGGGTGCTTATAAATAGTTCAGTATCTATAATTTAAAATTGTAATCGGTGTGTAGGTCGTTTGTTAGCAGAGGCCAGTGAAGAACTTAGCCTCCTGTGTAATGAGGGGGCAGGGGCAGGCTATTCATTGTGTTCTGTCGGTCGCTGTACAAGACAGTCTTCCATCTCAAAATTTTGCTGACCATAAACCAAGAGATGAACTGCATGCTGCATTAATGATTGAAGTAGAGGCTCATTCCATAAAGCACAAAAGCAGTCAATCTTACTTAATGAAAAACAGAGCTTCACTGAGCTGAGAGTGAGCTGTGCAATCCAGGAGGGAAGGACAAGCCAACTGACTGTGCTGCTTGTTGTGACAACTTTATGCTTCAGAACCAGTCACTGTTACACCTTCTAAGTTGTGAATAATTGCATATTGTCATTGTCATTGTCTTTTCCTTTCTAGATCTGCACGAATATTCAGAAGAGAGGTTGGAAGGTGGTGAAAGATCCGGAGGGTCGAATGGGGCCTTATGCTTATTCAGGAGATCAGTGGGTCTCGTTTGATGATGCAGCCATGATCCGATACAAGTCCAACTATATTCGCCGCATGGGCTTGGGTGGTGGCATGATCTGGGCACTTGATCTTGATGATTTTCGAAACACTTGCTCGTGTGAACCGTACCCACTACTCCGTACCATTAACCGAGTCCTCAGAGGTTACCAGGGCCCTGGACCCAAATGTGACATCAATGCTGACAGTTCCACAGTAAACAGTAAGTGTCATTAGCTGTTGTGTGTACTTGACACAGACCTTTAGTGTTGGCCTCTGTATGTTCAGTAACAGTATCTTGAGGGTTCCAGTCTTCTGTGATGTGACACTCTATTGTTGGCTGAGTGGTTACCACGCTGTGAAGACAGTATATTTTGTTTGAACATTGTGACTGCATAGCCATTACAGCAGAACTCTCATCGGCACTGTTCTGCAAACTTGTGAAATTACAACAGTGTCTTCCTTAACCTCTAGGAGATGGATTTAAATGGCAGTTGTGTCTGTTGAGGGTCTGCATTTTTCTGGCTTTGCATGGACATTTAAATTGGTAGCAAGTAAACATTTAGAAACCAGCTTATTGTCTCAGAGGATGATAAAAGTTAATTTGTGTCATGAAAAGTGTTTTACAAACAGAACATAATCAAGATTTCAGCCTTCTGGGACATGATGCCATGCTGCTGGGTGAGTTGTTTCTGGCATTTCAAAGGATCAGATTGCTTTGTTACTGCTCTGTGTGGACTGCTTGATACTGCAGATGGATGCACTACGATCATTTGAAATGGAACGTGTAGCATTAACCAAATAACACATTATCACATCCAAGAAGATTGGAATCTTCACCAACACCACTTTGTGAACCTCTCATCTTGCATAGTTACAAAGGCTTAAAAGCACAGGGCTCCAGTTCTGCCCCTCAGGTACATAGAAACTAGAACAGAATGAGAGACAAAGGACTGTACAATTACTGGCTTAGTTTAGCTGACACTTAACTCAGTTGACTGCTAAACTGATATAATCATTTGTGTATCTCTTCAACTGTAATATGTCAACATAATTTTAGCTATGAGGCTTGAATGTGCAGCATGAGCTTTAAGGTTTATGGCTGATATGGCAGTCATATTTGTTACTTACATACAGTCTTGAGTTGCAGCTTTGGCAAGTGACAAACAATCAGACAGTGCAGAATTACTTAGCTCACACACAGCTCACTGTTGTAATTTCTAGCAGGACAGACTTCAATGTGCCATTTGTATGTGAATGTGCCTGTTGTGGCAGCAGGCAACCCAGTTAAGCCTAGTGGTTACTCTGTGTCCTGCCTGTTTGAACATTAAAACACTGCGTTTCCTCATGCCATGTAAGTGACCCTCACAGCAAACAGCAAGCACTTCCCTGTACAGCATTCACTGATTGGTCTTTTTGATGGAAACACACTGTGTTCTGTGCACATCACAACACAATGACTGTGTGTGATATCAATGTACTTAGGTTGCAAAGGTTAATTTTGCTGAGACTAATGTTGTGTACTGGAAGTGCCTGAAGGAAAGAAACCACTTGGATGACCTAGATATAGACGGGAGGCTATATTAAAACTGATTTTAAAGAAGTGTCAAGGTAGAATGTAGAGTGTGTTCATTTCACTCAGAACATAGAGCAGCGGCAGACTGCTGTAGGCACAGCATCAACTGTTGGATCGTTCCATAAAATGTGGGTAATTTCTGGGCTTGATGAGTTTGAGGAATGGTTATCTGATCAGGGGGGATTCTGCTTCATGGATTGAATTACTTAAAGATTTATGTCAGGACTGGAAGAGAGAGCAATGAAATTATTGTGTGTTTTTTCATTACATTCCTTTTCCCTTCTCTCTCTCTCTCTCTCTCTCTCTCTTTCTCTCTCTCTCTCTCTCTCTCTCTCTCTCTCTTTCTCTCTTTCTCTCTCAGTTCTCTTTAGGGTTGAAACTAGATTCAACACCAGACATGAGAATTGCATCATGTAGTTTAAACCTTAAATATGTAAATTACCATGCATTGTGTCTTAAAATGCAGCCTGCACTGCACGGTACTGTACATACACTGCGCAGTACTGTACACACACTGCCCAGTACTATACACACACTGCCTGGTACTGTACATGCACTGCACGGTACTGTACATGCACTGCACGGTACTGTACACGCACTGCACGGTGCTGTACATACACTTTGTTTGTGATACAAACCAGTCAGTTAATGCTGTATAGGGAAATAATCGCAGTTTTTTCTCAGATCCACACAAAACACATAAATACACTGTGTGGGCAGAATGTAGAATTGTTGAATGTTAAACTGGGGGAACATATAGTGACCACTGTGCGGTACATATAGTGACCATTGTGCGGTACATATAGTGACCACTGTGCGGTACATATCATGACCACTGTGCAGTACATATAGTGACCACTGTGCGCTACATATAGTGACCACTGTGCTGTACATATAGTGACCACTGTGTGGTACATATAGTGACCACTGTGCGGTACATATAGTGACCACTGTGCGCTACATATAGTGACCACTGTGCTGTACATATAGTGACCACTGTGTGGTACATATAGTGACCACTGTGCAGTACATATCATGACCACTGTGCAGTACATATAGTGACCACTGTGCGGTACATATAGTGACCACTGGGCCTTAAAGGGTTAATATTCTGTGTGGTTTCAATATCCAATATACATTATACACTTAACAACTTTAGCCCTTTTTCGCACTTGTCATATGCCCCCGGCAGACAGTTTTTAGTTCCACTGGACTGTCACTGCCACTGCATCATATTCACATAAACTCCCTGCCAGTACTACCCACTTGGTGTTGGTAAATGTATATAAATAGCATATGTTGACAATGACGATGTTTCTGTGGGGCCAAAATTTGTCTGCCATAATTGTATGGCAAACATGATAAGAGGCCTTACTTTGGTAAACATATAGCTGTGTATTTGTTATGTATTTCAGTTGCACCTAAAGTAATGTGTACACCAGTTCTTATTCATAATACAGGGAAACACATTCACAGTTTTAACGATATTTATACCGTTTGCAGCATCTGACAACCGCGTGCAGCACCCCAGCTGGACGGTCGTGTCTGACAGTGTAGTGAAGGACCACACCTGTGGAGGAAAGATCTTTTCCCCACATACCAGCGACTGCCACAAATATTACCTGTGTCAGTTTGGAGTGCTCATAGAACAAACATGTCCCGCTGGCTTATACTGGAACAAGGTAAACTGCAAACTGATTTACAGTAAACTGCCTGTGTTTTCTGTAATAGGTAGGAAAGACTGAAAGTCTGTCAGTTACACTTATTGAGTGTCAAGTGTTGGTTTGTGTCTTTACTGCTATTTGCAAGGATCACATGCCTGTGCGGGTGTAGAGGGGAGGTGGAGATAGAACTCCTACCCATTTGCAACCTGGCACTAGAAGGAGGTGGTGATCATCACCACACTCCAACCTCTTTGCCCAAGGAAAAGACCCAGTACCCATTTTGCTGGAGCCTTGGTGGGCCTTGGGGCCAGTCTGGAGAGCTTGGAAAATCTTGCCTCCACTGAGATTCGATTTCCAGACCATGCAGCCCATAGCAGCTTTGTACAAATAATACAGCTAATTCAGGGTATCTTAGTCTAATGGTCTGCAGCCTGCAGGTCTTTGACCCCCGGAGGGCCACAAGGTTATTTCAAGGGTCCCCATATTTCACACAACTTTGCAGAAAGTCTTGCTTGTCCAGCCAGTACTTGGTACTGCTGTTGTTACTGTGATAGATGGAATGTGACTCCGTGTACAGCTGCTCTGAACTGCAGTGTCCAGCTGCTCTGAGCTGCAGTGTGCAGCTGCTCTGAGCTGCAGTGTACAGCTGCTCTGAGCTGCAGTGTGCAGGTGCTCTGAGCTGCAGTGTGCAACTGCTCTGAGCTGCAGTGTGTAGCTGCTCTGAGCTGCAGTGTGTAGCTGCTCTGAGCTGCAGTGTACAGCTGCTCTGAGCTGCAGTGTACAGCTGCTCTGAGCTGCAGTGTGCAGCTGCTCTGAGCTGCAGTGTGCAGCTGCTCTGAGCTGCAATGTGCAGGTGCTCTGAGCTGCAGTGTGCAGGTGCTCTGAGCTGCAGTGTGCAGGTGCTCTGAGCTACAGTGTGCAGGTGCTCTGAGCTGCAGTGTACAGGTGCTCTGAGCTGCAGTGTACAGTTGCTCTGAGCTGCAATGATGATGATCATCATCATATTTATTCAACTGCAATTGGGTGTATACCCGGTGGCAGTGGTACACGATTACAGACCAAAATTACATAAAACAACAACAGTCAACACCAACAATACATAGAACAAACCATTTACCCTCCACTGGGCGGAGGTAAGAGTGTGAACCGTGCCCCGTCTTTGAGAGGAATACCCTAGCATTTGCCTTACAACCGAGGGAAAGCATGGAAAACCTCGGTCAGGGTAGTAGTCCATGTTAAGTTACATACAGTAGATTTCAAAAGTTATAGAAGGAGAAACATAGTAACAGGATAATACAACTAAACAGGATAGGACAAAAATAGCCAACTCAAAATTACAGAATGTAACAAAACATTTCAATCAC
>Ga0123355_10012626_pt1 | contig 13093 bp, 10 predicted proteins | sample TergutEmb28metaG_3_FD_89872 | JGI IMG/M metagenome (GOLD analysis project Ga0123355, IMG submission 89872) | Embiratermes neotenicus P1 segment gut microbial communities from Petit-Saut dam, French Guiana - Emb289 P1 | ecosystem: Host-associated > Arthropoda: Insects > Digestive system > Gut ... | reverse complement strand
GTGCACTTAGAAAAGATGTGCTTTCGAAATGCTATGGCGGGGATATCACCCGTAAGAAGAAGCTTTTGGAGAAGCAAAAGGAAGGCAAGAAGCGTATGCGTAGTATAGGTGTAGTAGAAGTGCCTCAGCAGGCGTTTATGAATGTGCTTAAGCTGGATGAGTCGTGAGCGAGGTAAGAAATACGATGAGATTTGAATGGGATATAAGCAAAAACGAACTGAACAAAGCAAAGCACAATGTGTCGTTTGAGGTAGCTGAATCTGTATTTGACGATAAGGACGCTGTCTACTTGTATGATGAAGTTCACTCGTCAACCGAAGATCGGTTTGTCGTTATCGGCAAGGAGGACACCTTGCGTATGGAAATAACTGTATGCCATTGCTATAGAGGGGCAAATGACGAGATCATCCGTATAATATCAGCAAGAAAGGCAACCAAAAAAGAAATCAAAATATATTTTTCGGGAGGTGCAGAAGAATGAAGGCCGAATATAGCTTGAGTGATTTTAATGGCATTATGAAAAATCCTTTTTATGATAAGCTTAACAAAGAGGTTGTTGTACCTTTGAGAAGGGATGTTTACCAAGTTTTTGCAAGTATAGCCGAGCAAAATGGAGAAGATCCCGAAAAGATAATGCGCCGCTGCTTAGCTGATTACGCAAAAAAACTGCAAGAACATGAATGAAGACGGAGGAGTCTACATCCACATCCCGTTCTGTGCGTCTAAGTGTGCGTATTGTGACTTCCTGTCCTTCGAAACCGAAGTTCGTAGGGGTGGCAAATGGCCGCATGTGATTCAAGAGCAATATGTACAGGCATTGCTTGCGGAAATCCGCCAGCATGATTTTTTAGATGCGATTATTGACACGGTTTATATCGGGGGAGGCACGCCAACAACGCTGCCTTCCCCATTATTATGCGAAGTTTTGCGCCAGATACAGGGGCTTAACCTAGCCACGGATGCGGAAATTACATTGGAGATGAACCCTTGTACGGATGTGGCGTTATCTGAATATAAAGCCCATGGGGTAAACCGGCTAAGTATAGGGTTGCAAGCCTGGCAATGGGATTTGCTTGAGAAAATAAAGCGCAGCCATACCGCGGAAAGCTTTCCCCAAATCATCAACGACGCCAGGGTCGCAAGATTTGACAATATTAACATAGACCTAATGTTCGCCCTGCCAGGGCAGACCATGCGCAATTGGCGGGAGAGTATTTCCCAGGTAATAGAGCTTAATCCGGAACATATCTCCACATACAGCCTAACCCCCGCCGAGGGTACTCCCCTTTGGGATTGGATAGAGGCTGGTGAAATCACGCTACCGGATGAGGCCCTCGACCGCGCTATGTACCATGAGGCCATTAGTATGCTAACCGCCGCCGGGTACAAGCATTACGAAATATCCAATTTTGCCAAGCCGGGGAGGGAAAGCCGCCATAATGTTGGTTGCTGGAGGCGCAAGCATTATAAGGGCTTTGGGCTGGGTGCACATTCCTTTGATGGGGTTTGTCGCTGGCGCAATACGCGTAATATGGAGTGGTATATAAACGGGTATGGCCTTCGTAAGGATATTGATGTTTTAACCGAGGGGGATGCGATGGCAGAGACCATGTTTTTGGGTTTGCGTATGGCTATAGGGGTTAGTAAGCAGGAGTTTTACGATGCTTTTGGTACGACCATCGCCTATATATACGGCCCCAAAATAAATAAATTGATAGGCAAAGGGCTTATAGTAGATACGGGCGACAGGATAGCCTTGACGCCGAGGGGGCTGGATTTTGCGAATCAGGTTTTTGAGGTGTTTTTGTAGAGCGCGTGGAAGAAAGCTATAGCATTAAAAGCCGTTTTTCGTTTTCGGTAGGGCGGCCTTTTAATATTGATAAAATGGTATGCATCATTCCGTTGTAGCCTTCTAAATGATTGTGCAAATCTGCTTTTATATCCGAGTTGTTGTTTTTAGCCACTTTTTGCGTGTTTTCAACAAAGCCATTAATGTCAAATTCAATGCTTGCCTCAATCATTTCGATAGTTTTTTGTAAAAACTCTTCTCTTCCGGCATCAAGGTACATTAAATTAAAGATTGCCGCTGTCCCTACATAGCCATGGCATATTATTGGCTGGATTAATAAATAATCTGCTAAATCCATCTTAGCTATCTTTATCAGTTCGTCTAATGCGAACTGTTTTACCTCATCATTAGACATAAAAACCCCAGCCATAAACAATGCGCGAAGGATTCCAGGAGAGCCATAGCACCAACTCATAGCATTGGGTTCGTGGGACATTTCACCCTGCCCGATGTGCTGCTCTAGTGTAATCCTTCCAGGCCAATAGGCTATGTCTGCGGCATAATATACCGCATTCATGTATTCTTTAATAAGCCCGTTTATCGCATCTTTAAGCCCGTCAGCCTCAAAGCCCTTATGATACGCCATCGAAAGCACAACCAAGGGCCCGCCCATGCCATGGGATACCCCGTAATTAATGCATCCGTTTGCCGCTTCTACATCCATAAAGCTTTTTTCCATTGTAGAAGGATAGTAATGCCATCCGGTCACTTTATGGCCTAAAATAGTAATGTCTTTTGACCGTTTAATAAAGATATTAATCAACCTAATAATCATTTCATCTGTCTTGTCATGACCGCAATTGTCAAGTAAATAGCGGAACGGGCCGGAAAGCCCCTTTATTACTTCATAATTTCCGATAGTATTGAACTCTTCTTTATTTGCTGACTTTAAATAGTCAGACAGTTTATTAAGCAACACATCATTAATTCCATGTAGAAATGGCTTTATTTTGGGGGTTTTATCTGATAACGCATAAACTGAGTACGCCACATGAGTCAGCCCAAAAATTATTGCTGTATCATAAAAAAAAGATTTGTTAATTCCCTTTCTTAATAAATCTAGGGCGCGAAGTGTAAGGCCCTCCCATTCCGATTCTGAATGGAAATACTCCTGAAAGCCTACCAAAGCAGAAAGCACATCCATTGCCTCATTAGGTTTGATTGTGTGAACGTCCTTTTCCAAAGCCATAAAATACTCATTAACATTGTGCAGATAGCGGTTGAGTGACTCATCCGGTAATTTTATGCCAAAGCTATCGCAATTTTTGATTTTTTCTAAGTCAATTAACATACATGCCCTCCTTATCCCTCGTTCTCTTGTTCATATAACCGCCGATATGCATCGGATGTTTTAAGTAGCTCATCATGGGTGCCGCTGGCTTGGACTATCCCATTTTCGAATACAACGATTTTGTCGACCACACTTTTAATGCTTGAAATCCGGTGGGAGACAATAATACCTATCTTTCCTTTATTTAAATCTTTAAACGACTTAAGTATTTGCCTTTCGGTAGTGGAATCAAGGGCGGAATTAGGCTCGTCCAACAAGTAAAGCTCAGCATCCCTAATAAAGGCTCTGCTTAGTGCCATCCTTAGCCACTCTCCGCCTGAGAGCTGTGCGCCGTTATCAAACCATGAGCCTAATTGGGACTCTAAATCGGCAATCTTTTCATGCATACCTGTTTTTGATAGGGCCTGGGAAACGGCGTAATCATCATTAATTTTATCTAACTGCCCTAGAGCTACATTTTCTCTGGCGGACAGCTCATATTTCACAAAATCTTGGAAAAGTATGCCAATTTTTTCTCTTATGTTAGTGGGGTCTAAATCTCTGAGGTTTTGCTTGCCAAAATAAACATCCCCTTCATAATCATCATACAGAGCCGAGAGGATTTTTATTAGCGTTGTTTTTCCTGACCCGTTTTCTCCTATAAAGGCGACTAGGCTGTTTTCTTCGATTGTTAAATTTATATTTTGCAAGGCATATTTGTTAGCATCTTTATATCTATATGAAAGGTTTATTATTTCAATAAACGGTATTGTGTTTAGCGGCTTGCCATAAACTTTATTGCCGGTTTTAGCCTTCATGTCGATAAAGTCAAAGTACAGGCTTATATGTAAAACACTTTGATATATTGAGTTTATTTGAGATAAAAACCCCTGTGTGCTTGACTTAATATTTGATATGCTTCGGGTATATGCTACTAAATTTCCCAGCAAGATATGCCCTGCAAGGGCTTGCAAGATGATGAAAATAAACAAAAGCGCAACGATAATATGATCAGCAATTAAAAGCAGAGACTGTGCGATTGTACTTTGATTTAGGATTTTTCTATCCTGTTTTAAAAATTTAAGACTTAGCTCTTTATACTTGTTACGAAAATAGCCGCCAAGGCCAAAAGTCTTTATTTCTTTAAATGCAATATCGTTGGTTAAAAGAAATTGATAGTACCACTGTTTGCGGCCTTCGCCTGCCCGTTCCTTTTGTATTAAAAATTGTTTCTTTCCGAAATATGCGGTTACAAGGGTTTGTATAATTGGCATAATAAATATAACCGGAAGCAACCACCAATGCCATGATAATAGTATAAGGCTGAACATTATAAGGTTAATAAGTGACTGAAAAATATATATAAATGACTTAAAAAATGAGTATAAACTGCCGATTGTGATGCCCGCAGCCCTTTGAATTAAATTGTATGTTTCAGAGTTTTCAAAGTCCTTTAGGGACAGGTCCTTCGTTTTTTCCAGGATTGTTAAATTTAATGTAATCCCGGCTTTCATTTGGAGGACGCTTTCCATATAACTGGAGAGCATTGATGTAATGCCTTTGAATATGTCAATGCCGATGTATACAGCTACAAGCAGTAGTATATAATCAAGGTTTTGGCCAGAAAGTTGTAGGGCATTGATAATTTCTTGCATTACCAGAACGGAGATGCCGGGCATTGCGCCAAATAGTATTGTGATTATAACTACTGTGACTAAATTAATCTTACCCCCTGTGGTAAGGATTTTAAGTATACGCGATAAATAGTTAAACGCTGTATGGATTTTTTTATATCGCTCACGAAACCTTAACCACACATCCATACCCCCTTGTGTAAAATTAAAATAGACTTTCTGGCAGGTCGGGGACAAGGGATTTCTTTTTGTTATGCTTTAGATACCCTCTTAACCCGTTTACCCCATGCCTCGCTAAAGCATACATTTTCATTTCCCAGGCGTTATCTCTAAAGCGGTTACAAAACATATGGATTATGCTTGAGACTATTCCTTTAATTGAGTTTGTTAACTCTCCGCGGCTATCGGATTCGAAAATTGCGTTTGCATAGATTTTTAGATGATGCGAATTTTCGTTTAATAAGTCGTAGATTTCGGGATTGGAGGCGTGATAACGGATGCTAAACCAATTGTCGCTGCTGTCGACTGCGTTCATTATCATCTGTCTGCTATTTTGGAAGTCCTTGCGGTAGCTTTTTTTGTCGCTCATGGAACTTAAATATACTTCCTGCTCCTCTATGGATAGGCCAAAGGCTTCTAATACAGATATAATGAAGGAGATCCCTATAAAATCCATATTGAAATTTAGTTTTCCAAACCGCTCCATGGTTAATAGCTTCATAGCTAACTTGCTGTCGTTATAAAAATAGTCTTCCGCGTGTTTTATAAGCTGTGGGCCTCCATACCTTTCGGATTCCCTCATATATGAATCATTTACGGTTTTTGAAATAAGGCCATCGTTGTAAAAGTTATTTAGCAGATTGCTTATAGTAACAAATAAATCCGGAAACTTGCCTTCTGATGGCTGGATGCGTATGCGTAAATGCGGCTCAGGGTCTGCGTATCTGATATAGAAATATTTTTGCGCTAAGCCGTTTGAAACAAGCTGCTCCATTGCCTCATATATTATTGATATCAGCTCGTTTTGCCGCTTGCTATAGCCGTATAGCTTATAATATAGCCATTCAGTGTTACCGGGCAATAGCATTAGCTTGTCTCTTTCGATTTTCATTTGGTTTTCTGAGATGTTTGATTGGGTTTTTAGGATGGTTTCGTCGTCGCTTTTTTTATCGGTTTTATTTTTATTGGTGGTTTCCAACAAAAAAGGGACTACAATTTCTGTGACATATTTTTTACCGCTTGCGTCTGAAGCGGCGTAATCTTCGAAATTGCAGCCTAATTCAGTTAATGTGGCAGGCATGTTTTTTTTCATTAGGTTATATATTTCGTTTTTGTGATGGGGATTGTCGAGGTCAAGTAGAAGGCGGTTGTCGCCTTCGTTTAAGAAGACATAGCGCGGGACGTCCCATTTTTGCCGGAATGAGTTAAACTTTTTCTCTATTATCTCTTCGCTGTTTTTTCCTTTTTCGTTTTTTATCCCTAAGATTTCATTAGAAATCATCCATGTTTCCGGTTTTATTATTACTGTGCCATATGTTATTCTAGGGCTGTACTCATGGTTGAAATCAAAGATGCTTACAATCCCATAGACTACACTTTTTTTGTACATCGAAGAAATTTCGCGAAGAAATCTAAGGGCACTGCTTCCAAAAGTAGGGTTCATCATGCTGGTCATGGTTGCTATTACTTTTTTATTAAGGCTTTTTGATTTTATATAGAAGTTATTACTTGTTGAGTCAACCCCAATATATAAATCACGGATGCTTATAACATGCTTGTCTTCACAAGGATTTGTAGTAAGAGCTATTTGGTAGTCATAATCACTGTTGTTAAGTGTCACATTGCTTGTCCTGCCAGTGGATGGCACTTCGCATATTTCGGCAATAATATAGTCATCAAAAAAAGCTTTGTTTTTTTCAAAACCTTCCTTTAAAAGTAGGGACTCCTCTTTTGTCAGCATATCACTAAACCGGCCGAAAGATTTTCCATATCCGTCAGACGCTACTGTAGGTGCTAATGTAAATATATGTTCAGCACCAGGATGGGCAAGGAGGTATAGTTCAAAGGATTGGGGGCGAGCCATAGGGTGCAGCGATTCGTCTGGCTGCTCCCCCTTACACACATGGTCTATGTCATTGTCAGTTAACTCAATAGCTTTTTTGCCCTCACGTAAGGCAAGCATCGTTTTCTTTTCAAGTAGAGCTTTAAGGCGGTTTTCTTTCATTGCTTTTGGCCTGTGAGATATGGGTCTGGCTATAGCATTAACTTGATAGTGTGCCGGAGAGCCAAGTCCTTTGTCGATATCAAGCAGCTCCATAACAGGTATTTCGGTACTATGGCCGTATCTCTCAATAAATAGCCCGATGTAACTGGCCATTTCGTCTGACATTTTATCGGTTGGAGCTAGCTTGTACATAGCTGATGCAAATTGCTCTAAGTCATTTTTTAAGTTGCTGTCAAGGATATTGTTTTTAACATGAGTTTTAAGGTCAACTTGCAAGTAGCTTTTGCACTCATATAGCTCTTTTTGCAGGCGGATTATCTCATTGTAGATATCCATTCCCTCACCAATTGGGGTTGCGTTATAGCCAGCAATTAATTTTTGGATTTCATTTAACTTGTTTACGTATAATTGAATATCCTCAATATTATTAATTTTGCTAAGGGTATTTATAAGATAATCTAACATATCGGTATTTATTAGAGGCGGCCTTAACTCGGATAAGAGGTATTCATTTTCTAGTAATTGTGAAAGAAAGTCGCCAATTCTATTCCCAGGGACATTAGGGTTTTGTAAAATTATATCATTTAAAATGTCGGATAATACATGATATTCGCTGCACTTTTCTTCAATCATCTTAACTTGGTTTGTATATCTTATAGAGGTTGAAAGCTCATGGGTGCTTTCATTGCTTTTTTCCAATTGTAAAAAGGTTTTGTTAGGCTTATCTATTCTATTGCCGTTGGTGTATGTAAAATTGTTAAACCTAACATTAAGGCCGTATCTGATTTTTTTGTCAGCTTCTATTTTTTTAATTAACCCGTATATCCATTCCATGTCTGGACGGGCTCTTTTGGTATGCTTATGTTGGTCTGAAACAGTGATATTTGATGTCTCGCCAAATTGGCCTATTGATATGCCAGAAAATAAGCCAAAGGGTGTAGGGCGGGTTGATAGTCTTATGAAATATTTTATTAGTGATGAGAGAATTTGCTTGGATGATTTCGAGTTTGCATCTAAATTATTTTTGTCTACGGCTTCTAGCAAATCATTGCTTGCGACTGACAGAGCTTCCCTTAATATTGGTGATTTGAAAACATCTTTTAGCCGGGTGATTAGCTGGGTTGAGCCATCAAACATGTTTAAGTAATCGCCTGAAGAGAGCAGTGGCGTCCGAGTCATAAAAAAATCACATGCGTTGTATGTTATCATTTATGCGCCTCCGGTTTAATTTTTGATGTAAGCTTGAGTGATAGGGGGTGAGATTATTTTACACACCCAAGCTTACTTGAGTTAGATTTTACGTGGCTCTACTGACTAGAGCCTAATGGGGATATTGTATTAATATCCAACAGGGAAGGCACAACCTACGCCAGAAGGATTGCAAGCACCTGGGTTACATGTGGGTATACACGAAGGCACACACGAAAATGCACACGAAAATGCACATGTATTTGCACATGTATTTGCACATGTGTTTGCACACGTACCACATGTGGCTGGACAGGTGTTTCCATGGGTCTGCGGCGGGACTGTGCAAACCCCAACAGGTTGCGTTACACATTGCATCGCTGAGCATTGCATCCCGCACGTAACTGCCGTAATTTGATTAGCTTCTACATAACCCGTTATTTTTTGAATATCTAAATCAAAATCATCAAATAAGTTTGTCACTTATTATTCCTCCTTCGCTTAAAATATACAGTTAGCTTCATCTCCCCTATCAAAAATGAAGCAAAGCTATCCTGCTGTAGGTATTTACTGACGCAAAAATTGTACAGCCGCTTCCATCAATTCATCCCGCCCATCCCTGATACCGACAATTGTCCTTGGCACATAAATATCAGGAACAAGACCAATACGCTGTGTCTGGCCGCCATCCGGGGTATAAACCCCAAGGCCTGTAAATGTCATAACAATCCCACCAGGTAAAGGTAAAAATGAAACATTACCATTTGCACCTATTGAATTAGTACCCATTACCGTTACATTAGTTCCACCTCGCAGTGTCATAACTGTAAATTCAATATGACTTTGTGCATGTTCGTTCATTAAAAGCACTGTATTTAAACTGCAAAAGAACGAGCCTGACGACACTTTTAGTTTAGATATGTGGTCTAACTCAACATATGCCTCTGAAAATTCAGCATATGCCTCTAAAAACCCATAGCCTGCATATCCGTGGGAAATATCAGCAAATGCCCCCGGCACATGCCAGCACGGGACGGATATAGTAACAAAATGCATTTGTTCACTAAGCAAGTACTCAGCTAATAAATAGCTGATGAACGGTGAAGATTGTCGCAAGTCTATAATCAACCCATTTATGCTCGCTTCTGCAAATTCTTCCATTATTTCATGAAGTGCTGCATTGCGATAAAAAGCTTCATAAGCAATCATCGATGGGTTAATTAAACCGATGTTGTTTTCCAAAATCACATGTTGACTTGAAACAATCTTTGTATAATGCCAAATATACTGGAAAGGGTTTTGGGTAGTCATATTTACATAAACCCTTAGTTCTTCCCCAAGACGATCTACGTCTATTGCCATTGGTGCAGCATCCGAATGCTGCCTCAATACAATATTATTGCGCACAAGATATGCCAGTGCTTTATCAGTATTGGGATACGGGAGATATAGCAACATAGCTTCTGTTATTTCTTCAATGCCTATGTCATTTACTCGCAGGATTATGTCTCCTGATTTAAGTCCATGATCAGTGTTGTTTACAACAAGCCTCCCTTCTGCTTCACGTAAGACAACTGGCGCAAAATACAGGCCAAACAAATACTCAATAATTTCCCTTTCAACAGGTAGTTGTCTGAGCAATTCCGCCTCCATTGCTACCGCCCCTCTTAAAAAGTGGATATGCGCATCTTGTAACTTCGAGGCCATGGTAACGAGTGTCAACTCATAACTAAATTGGTCTGCCCCCTCCAACATTTTTGGTATGTACTCAAACAGTACGCTGCTCCAGTCATAATCAATTATATCCAAGTATTGGAAGTAATACTTCACTGCATTCCATAGACGGAAAAGCCCCAGAAAACGATAGCTACTATTTGCGTAGTCAATGTATACAAATCTTTCTTTATTGGTAAAGGCACTATTTCCGGCGCCTTCGACGAAATAAACAGGTGCCATTGCTCTATCATTGATTTGAATCTTATTAAACCGTGATAATAATGCCGCAAGTGATTCACCCAGATAATCATAGTTAATCCAGCTTAAATTAGCCATCGGATGTAGGTTTATTTCATGACCTGTAGCAATTAGCCATAATTCGTTATGTAGCTTTTGTACGGATGGCCAGTTATGGTTGTCGGCATCTTCAAAAAAATCTATTATTTTATTGTGGTAATCCGGGAAGTTCTCTAATAAAATTGAGCGGAATGCAGGGTAATCTAAATCATATCCATCATCACCAAGCCCTGTAAACCAGTTGTAAAGGATATCGTTTACCTCATCTTCGTCGGCAAACCGTACAATAGGTATCAGGGTTAAAAGCTCTTCATCCCAGCATCTTTCACCCATTAGGAAAGTCTGATGCGTATACATCGTGAATCCCCACACCTTGCTTAGCTTTTGAAGGTTTCTTGCTTCGGCTGCAGTTATAGTACGGTGTTCATCAGGTGCATTTGAGCGGGCAGCAAAAAAAATGCCTGTCGCAACAAGGAGGATTGCTAAAACTCCAATAATCGCTAGATGCTTCATTCTATTATTGTTTGGTATATTTTTGTCCATTTCAAGATTCATATATGCCTCCTCGGCAATAAGCTTGTGTGCTGTCTGTAAGCATCCATATCAGGACGAAAGAATGGAAGGATTTGCTTCAAGTACAGCCATCATATAATCATAATCCTCTTCTGCTCTCTTGTGATGGACTCAGCAAGCTCATCATTGTGCTATTCGTCACATTTTTCACTGTAAAGCTCCTTCATTGATGCTAAAGATGTTGTGCAAGTTTGAGTGATAGGGATGAAAAACAGCTTTCATACTCAAGCTTACATTTTTATATGGTGATTAAGTGATTATGCTCCAAACATACAAAGGCCTGGATCACATGAGTTTGGTCGTGATTGGCAATTTGCACAGGTTTGAACGCAGGTGGCTCTACATGTTATTAGGCATGTGTTTGGGCATGTGTTTGCACATGTGTGCATGCATGACCCTGGTGTACATCCCCCACATGTACATAGTGACGGTGTCGTAGGGGGAAGGTTGGAGGTATTGGAGCCAGTATCTATTGTTGTTTTCTGCATATCTAAATCAAAATCATCGAATAAGTATGACATTTATTCACGTCATTTCATTATTTTGATGTATATAGCGAACCCCATCCCCCTATCACAAATGAAGCTACTATTGCAGGTGCTACTTAGAAAAGATGACCAAATGTTCGCCCGTTATGGTCTGGTAGTGAAATTTGTTGTCTGCTACTTCAACCACCCACCACCCTCTTCAGATTTATATCACTTAGATTTCACTCAATCCCAGACCAATCAATAGGATAAGGCGCCCGCGCAAGACTTGTTTCGCCTTTATTAAAGCCGCTATTAATACAATTTTCACGACTACTCTTTTGATGCTGGTTTTCATGGTCTAAACATAAATCGGCAGCGTATTCCACATCTGTTTCCTTGCACCCTTCTTGCTCAGATATCAATATAGTATTTTTCGCCATAAAACAGCCTCCTTCGTACCCTCACAAAATGAGCAAATATGGTCTTCTTTTTGCTAGCACTATGGAAGCACTATCAAAATTAGGCATGGCTATAATTGCAAATAAATTCTACCAGCGGTGCCCCCCCCTGGTCAATTGGCGCATGTCACAAAATGCCATGTCGAAATATAAAGGAAAATTGTGTATTTACACAAAAAATGGCGGCAATGCAACCGTCAGATTGTGTGCCGCCACAAGCCCCTATCCTCTACATCTAAGATTATTCAAGCCGCTGGGCACACGCAGGCATAGCTGAGGCTATCGAGCTCGGCATCGTTCCGAAAGGGATTCCTCCCCTTGTCATCTTAATATGTTACTTTTCAAGTTCTGACCAAACCGACCAAAATGGTCTGATGCAAAGCCAAAGGCTAGCAGAACCTTACCGGCAAAGGAAACATACCGCTTTCCTCCAGTGCTTGCAGTTGCAGCACCTTTTCTTGCTCGCGGAAATTTTCATCAATCTTTAGCATAGTGAGATGTTCGCATACGCCCGATTCGTCTAATTGTGGGCGATTGATTATTGTGCAGGTGCTTGACCGATTAAAGAGGCAGTATTCTGCCTTGCAGATTGTGGCTTCGTAAATCTTCATAACATAGGGCTCCTTTTGGATTAGATTAGGGGCAGGGCCAGCCAAAATAAAAAACGCGTGCAGGAGACGACGGTAAATACCGTCATCACCCATACACGCATGTTATAACGCAAATGAAATGTTAGTTATAATGTTATACGTAAATAACACCTTCGCTGGTAATCGTAATAACACCACTAGGAGGATATGCGGCCTTGAAGGGGAGGGCCTAATCCTGGTATACTAGGGTTACCGCGATGGCAGGGTTTCCCCTGTGTTTGTTGGGCGATGGGCTTTATCGTCCTACATTCTCCATGATGTGCCTGCTAGCACTCCATGGGCGTTGCGGCCATTTTATGCACAATTTTGGCTGGCCTGGTCGCATTTTAGCACATGTTGGTATTGTTTGCAATACGGGTTATAATCGCCACAAGGCTCTTGGCCCATTCCACACAACTTGGATTATGCTTTTGGTTAAGCATCTTTGAAAAATTTAACTGTAAACTCAGTAGGAGACATTGCTTGAACGGGTGAGCCTGTGAAATCACTTGTGTTGCGTGTGACGATATAATCGGCTTTTATTCTTTTTGCCGCAAAGCATAGCACAGCATCTTCAAAGTCGATTATTTTACTCGCCAGCGCCAGTGAAATATCGCTGGGAATGATAGCCTCGAGTGTAACAAGTTTAATCAATTGTGCTATTGCTTGCTTTGATTTTAATGCATCTTTGGAGTTTTTATTAAGTACATAAAACATATCTGTGATGGTGTTAGTAGTAAGAAACCCAGCAACCCTATCTTGCGCTGACAGCTTGAGGATATTGT
>Ga0123355_10012625_pt1 | contig 13093 bp, 7 predicted proteins | sample TergutEmb28metaG_3_FD_89872 | JGI IMG/M metagenome (GOLD analysis project Ga0123355, IMG submission 89872) | Embiratermes neotenicus P1 segment gut microbial communities from Petit-Saut dam, French Guiana - Emb289 P1 | ecosystem: Host-associated > Arthropoda: Insects > Digestive system > Gut ... | reverse complement strand
TACACCCCTCTCTCCTCACCCATACGCGCCACATGCCCAGCCCATCTCATTCTTCTCGATTTTATCACCCGCACAATATTGGGTGAGGAGTACAAGTCATTTAGCTAATCGTTATGCCATCTCCTCCATTCCCCCGTTACCTCGTCCCTCCTCGGTCCAAATATTCTCCTCAACACCCTCTTCTCAAACACCCTCAACTTCCTTTCCTCCCGCCGTGTCAACGACCAAGTTCCACACCCATACAAAACAACAGGCAAAATTACAGTTCTATATATCTTGATCTTTAAATTTTTGGATAGCAACCTGGAAGACAAAAGATTCTGCATCGAATGATAGCAAGCATTTCCTGACCTCAATCTGCTCTTAATTTCTTCCGCAATAGAGTTTTGATTTGTTAAATTTGTTCCCAAATATTTAAACTCTTCCACCCTCTCGAAGGTACTAATCCTCACACTGATAACATCAGAATATACTGAGACGAATTACAGAACTATAAGTTTTTTTTTTTTAATTTAAATGAAATCTCATTTTAAAATTAACCACTGCATATTGAAGAATAATTTCGGGCCTACATAGCCATTGGTTACGATCGCTACTATTTGTATAAACTTTTCATTAGGTGTCAAAATAATACATCCGATAGATATGACAAAATTTGTTTAAAATTAGTAATTTAGTTCTGGGTGGAAAGGAAATTGTGACGAGTCTATATAGCAACTTAGAGGGAAAGAGACAGAGACAGACAGAAGAACCAGTAGGACGAGAGCAGGGGTTCATACCAGTTACGACACGGGAAACGGCGTTACTTAAGTGACAGCCGATGGAGATAGAGTATTTAAAACTTTGCCTGTTGAACCTATTAGGGAGTAGTGAGATTTAACAGTTAGCCAATTGGAAACAGGAAGAATATTTAAGGGGGTTGGATTTGGAACTGGACAAGTTTGAAAACTTAACGTAAGCGGGTAGTCAGTATTTTACCCACGATGTGATAAGTCGTGTTTAAGTTACACTGACGCTAACAGTGCACAGATTTTCAACGGCACATCCATACATGCGAACATAAGTAAACGTTAATAATCTGGTGAAATAATACACCGAACATTTTATGGTGCCCAGTTATTTATGAAATTACCGTTTAGCTACTTAGAACACTGAGATTCCCTGACATTAGGACATGCGAAACGACTTATGAGCTGAGCCGGTTTATATTAAATGGCTGCCCAACTGTGGGGCTCGATTTCTAAGTGGGGTGGAGAAAAGTCTAACGTACAGAAGGAATAAACGACAACCACCTGAGGCTGCACTACTACAAGAAAAACAAGACCCTGTGGAAGTTACTTGAAGACGAGAGAAGAGCCAAAATTCAGTTAAACAAGGATTTGGCAGACAAGCACAAGAGCCCTACAACAGAGCGAGAAGAGTACGGGCGAAATCACCCCAGGAAAAACGTCGGGAGGTTCTGAAACGTCGGGAGGCAGCGAAATTTAACGAGTCCGCAGTCAAAGCAAATACGCAGACGTCACCCGTCGGAAAAGGAATTAACCACCTGTTAGCATTAATGGGAACTGCTGTAAGAAAAGTGACTGTGAGAGTGCATCTAGTGCGTGTGTGTGAGTGACAAGGAATACGGCCAGCGGCAAGTCGCCTGCCGATCTCACGAACTAGCGAGTACGGGTGAGTTCAATGCTCACAACACAACCGTCACCTTTAAATTTAGAGTTGTGCACCTACTGTAAGTAAAACATACTAACATCAGAGTTACAGTGAACTCTGTATAGATGCAACTTCGTGGCCAGTAGAAGATTACGTAATAGCAGTTATTCTATAATCACTCAGGCAGATAGTGGCCATAGTAAAAATATGGAAGATAATAATGCCATCTGTTTTGAATCAGATGCTGAAGTAACAGTTAGGGAAAATCCTGCATAAGAACAGGCAGAGTGAAATGCAAATATTGTCTTTACGAGCAATGATACCGTAACAATCTGCAATCTGTAGACAAAGGTAGTAATTTGCAGGAATTGCTTTCTACTTTGATGCAGACTATTCAGTCTGAAATTTGCAAGCAGATAGCAGCCTTAGAAACAAAATTAACAGCTGAAAGCAGTAAGCAGTCTGCTGAGTCAGCTAAGCAGACAGCAGCCTTAGTAGCTACTATGGATTCTACGTCAACCTCTACTATAGAGAATTTGAAATCTAAACTCATATATGAAAACGAAAAATTACCTGAGAACCTCATTGCTAGATTTGAGTCAGCAAATGCTGCAATTCCAGAGGAGTTTAATGCAAAATTAGATTCAGAAATTAGAGTCGTCTCAGACATGATATTTAATGTAAGTAGGGACGCTGATAATAAAACTGCCACCTTGAACAATACCATTAAGAGTGTGCGTGAATGGATGAATGAAAAGATGAATGTACATGTGGTCCAGACTAGGAAAGAAACAGATCAGCAGACAGGAAATTACAGCAGCTTCGAGTTCATTGCTAGCCAGTATTAATGAACATAAAGTAAAGATGGGAGTAGCAACTGACAATGTAAGTCAGGAGATCAGTAAATACAACGAGTATGCCGATAGCAAGTTCAGTACAGTTTCAGAGGAAACTCAAGACATTAGATAACATAGTGCAGTTGAGATATCAAGGTTAACTGCAACATTAGGAGATTTGTAGGCGAAGCTAGTGACAGGGACATCAGAACATATACACCTAGCTATTCCAGTCAGTGCTGACGTCAGGTCAGAGACTGTGCAGCAGGAAGGTAATGTAATGAATATAGAACGTAACAACGCACTTCCTAGCGTGCATTGACCGAATGGTGTGAATGGTTGCAGTACATCTGTGCGTAATGATGTTAATAGATTAACCAACCAACAAATTCACGTATCTTTGGAAATGTAAACGTAACATCTAAGTTACATGTGAAAAGTGCAGGGCTTGGTGATTTCACTTTACCTACATTCTCAGACAGCACAACGCAAGTTCCTCTTAACTCCATTAGGGACCTTGACCAGTATTTCAGTTTCAGACACCTGAAGAAGTACGCCTGTCTTTGACATTCAGAGCAATCCAGGAATTTTTCGCAAAGCCGTGGCTTTCCACTTCCTTTGATAAACTTAAAAGTTACGATGAGTTTAAGAAAGCATTTACCGGATTACTTTAGAATCCAAGTCGTCAGGCCAATATTAGGAGTTCAATCTATTTAGACAGGCACAACCCAAGTTCTGGCGAATCATACATGGATCACTACATTAGGTATGCAAATCTTGCTTCCACACTGGATCCACCTATGGCGGAGCTAGATTTGTTATCCTCACTTACGTTACATTTCGAACCCACAGTGCAGCGGGGGCTGATTTGTGGGAATTTCCAAAATGCACAAAACGCATTAGCATTCCTCGCAAAATATCAAGGACTCGGAGTAAAAAGAGACAGTTTTAGGTCACCCAGGCGAGATGTGAGTAGAAGAACGTAGGATAACCCACAAAGAGATGAATGGCAGTGTGATCGTGGAAATAATGCAAACGTGAGGTATATCCGGAGAGAGAGAGAGAGAGAGAGAGAGAGAGAGAGAGAGGCAGATGATCAAGGGAAGGTGAGGGGTGAGTTCAACAAGGAACAAAACAATACAAAGAAGAAATATACACAAAAACAGAGGAATCAGAGATGCATGCATGAAAACAAATCTGATTACAAGGATCAAGAGACTGGAAATGTAGAACAGTTAACTAGGAACTGACAAAATGTGAGAGAGCGTATCAAAGGCTGACGGCTGATAGGAACAGATGCTACCTTACTGCATAAGGCACGAGGGAAAATCACACACGAAAGAACGAGAGGCAAAAGGTGGAATTAGTCGATACTTAGGTGTTTAAGCGTTTATTATGTGGTTAAAATCAGTTAGCTCTTCGTGATTATGTGTATTGAATTGATAAAGCACTTGAACATTGGAAATCAGAGTTGCATGATACAGTTGTGTATGTATATATAAGATATCAAGTGACTGAATATTCTGAAAATGAGGTGGAAAATTGATAACGTAATTATTATATTAGCGTGCCACCTAACTTTTCCTGAAAACTCAGTTAGCTTGTCAGTAGATACACAGGTTAAGTAAAAGCAAAAGACTGTTGAAATGACAACCAGCTGAGGAGTGATTTATGGTGTAATGGTTTGAGAGCCAGAAAAGGGCAGTAGTTGTAACACACCGGTCTACAGGATGAAGAAGGTGTAACTCAGACTGCCTAAGCAGAAGATAATTTAGTAGACTGCCTAATCTTTCAATGGTGTTGATCAAGAATTTGTTTACGTGATAAATAATGTCAATGGAAGAGGCATTGAAAAGATTTATCAATTTAGCTTCGCCGAATTTATAAATTTTCAATGGGGGAGAATTATAACCGTTATATTTACTTTAACATTTTCATTAGGTGTCAAAATTATACATTTCATAGATATGATAGGTTTGTTTAAAAATTAGTAATTTAGTTTTGGGTGGAAAGGAAATTGTGACGAGTCTATATAGCAGCTCAGAGAGACAGAGACAGAGAAAGAGAGAGAAACCAGTAGGACGAGAGCAGGGGTTCATGCGAGTTACGACACGGGAAATAGCGTTACTTAAGTGACGCCGGTCCCAGTGGCCGCGCGGTCTAAGGCGTAGGTCTACGGCCGCTCGCCTGCTGGGATTGTGGGTTCGAATCCCACCGGGGGCATGGATGTTACATCACTGGATGTATTTCCTACATGCCATTAATAGTGACCGTCAAACAGGATTGGTGAATGTCCTCGGACAGATTGCAATGATACTGGGAGATTAAAAAAAACTTAAGTGACAGCTAATGGAGATAAAGTATTTAAAACTTTGACTGTTGAACCTATTAGACAGTAGTGAAACTGAACAGTTAGCCAACTGGAAAGAGGAAGAATATTTAAGGGGGATGGATTTAGAACCGGACAAGTTTGAAGACTTAACGTAAGCGAGTAGTCAGTATTTTACCCACGATGTGATAAGTCGTGTTTAAGTTAAACTGAAGCTAACAGTGCACAGATTTTCAACGGCGCATCCATAAACGCAAACATATGTAAACTTTAATAACTTGGTGAAATAATACAAAGAACATTTTATGGTGTCCAGTTATTTGTGAAATTACCGTTTAGCTGCTTATAACAATGAGATTCCCTGACATTAGGACATGCGAAACGACTGATGAGCTGAGGCGTGTTATATGATCACAATGTATTGGGTGGAAGTTAATTAAAGACAGTTTTCTTTGAGCATTCTGTACTGTTTTAAATATATAGACTGCTCAAAGACAAAACTACAGAAAGCTCAGAGATAACACTACAGAATGCTCAAAGACAAAAATACAGAATTCTCAGAGATAACACTACAGAATGCTCAAAAACAAAACTACAGAATGTTCAAAGATAATACTACAGAATGCTCAAGTCAAAACTACAGAATTCTCAAAGACAAAAATACAGAATGCCCATAGATAACACTACAGAATGCTCAAAGACAAAACTACAGAATGCTCAAGTCAAAACTACAGAAAGCTCAGAGATAACACGACAAAATGGTCAAAGACAAAACTACAGAATGCTCAGAGATAACACTACAGAATGCTCAAAGACAAAACTACAGAATGCTCAGAGATAACACTACAGAATGCTCAAAGACAAAACTACAGAATGCTCAGAGATAACATTACAGAATGCTCACAGACAAAATCCCTTAACTACCTTCCATCCAAGACTACAATATATCCTGTATCTATATAATCCTAATTAATTTCAATACAAAATGGTTAATTGTAAAATGAGATATCATTTCAATTCAAACAACTTACAATGCAGTAATCCTTCTTAGTGTGTTTTGATATTATGTACTGCCTGGCGATGACCCATTTCGACTGAAAAATGTCGTCAGCAAATTTCTCATATACTGTATAATAAACATTCTTAGTTGTGATTGACCTTGTTTTCCCTTCCAGTACTGACAACATGTACTGTACCATACCAAAGACAATAAAAACCGGCCCAGGGGAAGGTCGGGTAAGTTATCGGGCCACCGACAACTGGCAACCCTTGGTGTGAGTGAGTCACACTTCGTTGCCATGGTTACCATTGCCGGTGTGTTCTCTGCGGGGTACAAGCGTGGGCTGAAGACAGAGACGAGCATAAAATCGATCTGTTCGTGTCAAGTGGTGTTAGGCTGTTAGGACATAAAACGAGGGACAAGCAGGAAGTACACATTTTGAAGCCAGTGAACATTTACAAAACAAAATGCACCGCTAAAGAGACGGGATTTTAAATTTTCATTACAAAGCACGGCTCAGGAACTGCACATCTGATGCTTTTCTTTTGTTGTTGTCTCTGATCTGTTTGCATTTTCGAGTTGCTCAATGCTTCAAACAATGATTTGTAACACGCAGGCCTACTGACGCCACGACAAACTTTATCAAGTAAACACAGTTTTGATAAGAGTATAAAACTGACAGAGTACGGAAGTCTACGCGAGATAATCGCAAATATTCTGTGTCTACCTTTCACTTAATTTCCACTACGTAATTAAATCCGGTACCCCAGCCCTGATTGTTGTACTAAGTGACGTCTCGGGAAATCACAACAAGCCCCTGCCTAAAATGCACTTCTGCCTGGCGATATAAACTCCATTCGGCAATTAGCTCAGTCCAAATTTCGTTTGTGCGCCACCTGCAAGCGACAGTGGCCCGTTTCCGCCAGACAACATGGTGGGTGTGAAAACAGTTCGACTGCGAACTTCATTTTGCGACAGTCTAATCTCTATGGAAAGTGTGGGGCGTGTGATTGACGTTTCACTTCTTTCCCGCTTCAGTTCGTCCTTCACACAAACTGAATGGATGAACGACTATTCGGGCAGTGTGACGTCGTCAGTCCGTGTTACTTCCTAAAATACTCCAGGTATTTGAGGGATCCACACTATTACAAATCGGTTAAACTTAATTTAGCTATGTATCAGTCAATTTCAACCCCTGTTTTACTTGAAGACCTAGTTGAACCCCAGTCTGTTCGTTTTCTGACATAAAATATACACACTCAACAAATTATCAACTTTAAACTTAACGTTTAAACTTAACGTTAAACTTAACGTTTACCATCCCGAAGTGTTTGAAGTGCAGTATTAAAGGAAAGGATCACACCAGCCAAACTCAACAGTATTTTATAACGTTCTTAAAATACATTAATTGCAATATGGGCTACATGTTTCGACTAACATCGAATCATCGTCAGGCCCTCAAGATGTAGATCTACATCTTGAGGGCCTGAGGATGATTCGATAGGAGTTGAAACATGTAGCCCATAATGTTATAATATATTTTAGGAATACTATAAAATAATGTTGTGCTTGAATGTTGTGATCATTTCCTTTAACAAAATATCAACTTTACGTGACACAAAATGCACACCTCAAATTCTGTCCCCACCCTCAAATTCTGTCCTAGCCACTCAAAAAGTGAACTGCCTCAGGCGGTAAGGCATCTGGGTTGTAATTAAGAAGCTCCCTTTTCGAATTTACTTGGAACTTTCGAGTTTTTCTTCAGTATCACTAGAATGATACCTTACAGTAACAAGCCAAGAGCGCATCCTTCAAGATCCTTCCTAATTCATCATCCCCCAACATACCATTCGATGACATACAGTCTGAGACGGCATCGTTAAATAAAAATATCCTAATCACCATTCTTCATTTAGGCCCCTATCCTGAACATTCTGCTTGCCATTATTGCGGATCGAAACATGTAGGATTATTCCGTGTGATATTGAAACATAAATATCTAAGGAAACATTCTGTGCATTATGTTCGTTTAATTTCGTGAATTAGTTATCGATAATGCATGAAATAGGTAATACAAACAACACAGATGGCATAAAATACAGAATTAAGTTTAGAATCATCGGTGGAATAAATCTAAGGGACAAATTAAGCGCCTCCTGATATTGCTGCCTGAGAGAAAGCAGTGAGTGGCATTGTGGCCTTAAATTCTCTGAGCTGGCCTTCTAAACATGGCACAGTTCAGCCAAATGCTGCAGACAGCTTCAATCAGATCAATGGGGAAATCAAAACATGGAGCAGAATTTGCAGCCTTATAGATACAATTGTTGTCAGGTGCATCAGTTGACTGCATATGGTAGAACGGTAAATGACACGGGCTAAAATGCCACCTAGATTTTTGTCCTTACCCTCTCATCACCGTCGTACTTTTCCGACAGTAACATCCCTACCTCACAGACAACACACTGTGCCTCCATTACAACGACAGCCAGGTCAATACAGATTAGGGAAAATAATCGTTGTTTATTGTGACAATCGTAGGAAAAACATAAGTGCAGCGAGATGTTGGCAAACTTTAAAGTTAATATGGGAACCACTGTGCTTTTAAAGGGCTAACAAAACTATCCACGCGAAATTTGATGTTCTTACGGCGGTGAATGTGAAGATAAGTCTCTTCTGAAACGTTTCCCACCTTTTGGTAAACTTCTACAGAAAACATGGCTTAAAATCTCAGACACGTTCATACCTGCACATTCAATATAGTACCGTGTCATATGCTGCGGAACTAATGCGGTGCAACGTGGTCCAGGGAAAAGACAAATCTGCACGATTGACTGTACCTTGTTGCTGTATGGACGGGCAGGGAAAACTAAGACGAATACAGATAACGAAATGGGCAGATGCATGAGACGAAGGCCCATTATAGCTGAGGTATCATATCTGGTATTTCATTTGTTGTTCCCACAAAAGTTCCATGTATCTCTAATCTATCTCAGAACGCCTTATTCACCCTGAAAGTGGACATAGCTACAGGCAGGGAACATCGAAATTCACTCCAAATTGACAGTGCACGTTGCACCAGAGCAATTCGGTGCATATTTAGTGGTAGAATTAGTGGTAATGATGGTAGTGATGGTGGTGGTGGTGGTGGTGGTAGTAGTAGTAGTAGTAGTAGTAGTAGTAGTAGTAGTAGTAGTAGTAGTAGCAACATTAACAGAAGTAGGAGTAGTAGTAGTAGTAGTAGCAGTAGTAATAACTGTAATAACCGTCAACTTTGTGTAAATATCGTCATTCACCGAAGTAGCAATATGTTATTCTTTAAGATGAAGGTAAGAGGCTCCCCCTTGATGTTGGTACCTACACGGTGTCACATCAAGTAAAACCTTAATCTGACCCTTGATACAGAATGAACGTAATCCGTACAACTAATGACGAAAAAAAGGGTTACCGACGTTTCCAGTCTGATCACAGATTTCATCTCATAGAATCAATAATTGCTACCTGTTAATTCCATAACTGTGCATGTGAAGTAGTTGATTAGGGAGATTACTGTAACAAAATTGTAGAGAAAATCTGTCCATTTTTGAGGCGAGTCACGCCTCTCTGGCCTACGACTAATGTCATTAAAAATAGAAGACTTTAAGCATAGAAATGTCACGAAATGCATGTTCATTTTATCAGATTTATTCTGAAAATAATTTTAGTGATGTAAAAAATGAACGTTACCTAGCGATGGGCACATTTTCCGAGTCCACGGCCAGCTGCCGACCAAAAAAATCATATTTTTTTTATATAAAAGTTTTGATTGAATCACGTGCGTGAAATACGTGTGTGGATCCAAGGGTTGCTTTTCAAATGCTCTGTTGATTTTCATTACTATATTTCGCATAATGTTTAAGTAACTCACTTGCTGTACGTTACTGTCACGTACAGCCAAGTATCTAACACTCCGTGTATATTCGCCATTGGGCTTGCCATGTCAGGCGAAAATCCCTTTCATACAAAATGTAAATTTACAAACGGAATGTTTTTTCTGCCTCCCAGAACGATAAAAGGGTATTGTGGGACGGCAAAGTTGGCATGCCCTAATTTCCTAAAATTCGTAGCAGCAAACTAAGATAGCACTAGATACTTGGACATATGTGGCAGTAAAAAAAGGAAAAACAGTCCCATTACAGGCGTGGAGTGGCCCAGAGGGTTGCAGGAAGTTAAGGTTCCCAGATTTCGTGACAACGGTACAGGATGGTGGTAAGGTTGTCAGCCTTACGCACCGGTCGCCTTTACCCCCAGAAAATTCCCCTGGTACTCATTTCTGTTAGAGGCTGAGTCGACCCCAGGGCCATAGTGCTATCGGAAGGATTTTATATCAATGAAAAATCCACTGACACCAGCTGTGATCGAACCAGCGACCTTCCGATTTGTAGCACAGAACCTTAACCACTGTGCTACCGCGGTCCCCATATGTGACAGTATCATATATTAAATAAATTGGTGGTCGTTAGCTTTAGTGTCTATTACACCCGCGAATAAAGACTTTGAGGAACAATTTTAATGTATTTATAAATTAGAATGAAGACTGTTGCAGCTACACAGAACCCTAATTCTGACTTTGGGCATATTTCAAGAACGTAAGAATTAAGCGCTCTCGGATATTTACACCCTGAATTCTTCTCTGATGGTCATACCACTTAATCCACTGTGGTTACATTTCTTATTGTTCACTTTCGCGCACATAGGCGTAACTTGAGCGGGGGGGGGGCAAGGGGCATAAATGTCCCCAGACCGCAATATTTTTTTTCTACCGAAGTATACTTTTATTTTGGCTAGTAAGTTTAAGAGGGGCAAATAAAAAAATTGGGGAGGAAAGGGTGTGTGTATTTTAAGTACAGGTTCAAACTAATCTCCCCCCCCCTCCCCCCCGTAAATTAACTCCTTCATAAATTAAATTTCCTCATACCCATAGTCGATGTTACCCCTCCAGTGCTATTAGCCTAGTTACTCCTATGTTTCTACACATATGATACAACATTACTAGACTCATTAAAGTTTGTAATATTTCTTTACGGAACTTATTATGTACACGCCTACGACGATTTTATTTCTATTTTATCGGTCATACATAAACATAAATTTTCACTCTGTCGAAATGATTTGCAATTTCCGACCCAACAACAACGTTTCCTGCAGAATTTGAAGGCATATTCATAAAATATCCGCACACTAAAAATTTAATATTCGGAGACATAATAAATATGAAATATATGATAGTATCACTTCAACTATTAACCAACAAATGCACTTATATAACTTTCATTTAAAACACTTTAAAACACTTAAAACCACTCCGACATGTTTCGATCTTTTCAGATCATCATCAGGGAGTTTCGTCGTTCGTTGCTAAAGTTATTACATATTCACGATTTAGTTCGTTTTTGTAAACAAGGTGTTGTGACAGCATATCATGTTGTGTAGGAATCTGTTGTAGAGAGTGTAGTTGGCTAGACGTGCTTCGTATGCTGCGTAGCGTATGCTACATCTCACGAAGAAATAAGGCGGATTTATATTGATAAGTATAGATTATTTTCGTGTGGTCTCGATGGCAAAAGTGCCAAAGTAGTCATAAATATACACAGGTCTTCAGGCAAAGCGCCTGTTAGTTTGTTAGATTTTAACTAAACTTTAATTTTCTTGACAGATTTTAATAAAACACCAAAAATAAAATGTTATAAAACTCCGTCCACTGTTGGCCGACGAAACTAACAGCCGCTTTTCGCAACTTTGCGAACGCGCCTATAAAGCTCACCACGCCAGAACTCTACATATCGCAGTCCCTATTGAGAAAGTATTTATTCAATCAATACAGTACTTACCCTTCTTTAATTTACACCACGTCCAGAAACAGTCCACCACTAGTCCCTATTCTGGGCTAAATAAATCCACTCCACACGCCTAAATGTTTCTTCAAGTTTCATTTTAATATTATTTTCTTATCCGCGCTTAGATTTCCCAACTGTCCCCTTCACTTCACATTATTCGATTACATGTAAGCAGCGGACGTATAATCATGTAGAAGCGCTACCAGCTGGTCCCAGATTTCACCGCAATTTCCTCACCAACAGGGAAATTTCTGCCTACTGCAGGGATTCTCCAGGTGAGTGACGCAGTTGATAATTTATTTCTGTCTGATGAAAAGACGGCGACATTGCGTTACAACCAGTAATTAAAATGTCTGATCATTAATGGCCTATGTTGTATTATGTTGTTGTGTTATTTAATGACGCTTTAAACTGCTAATCATACGTCGTGTCGACATGTGTTATCATTACTTCCGTGTGCCGATTTCGCTCTAATAGCTACTGAAGCAACTGACGGATTCTCATGAGATTGAATGTGCATATCTTGACACAAAAGGCTGTTTTCTTGCTTTCCTGTCATCAAAAATATTAACATGGTGGCCGTTCCAAATTTCTCAGTTAAAAAGAGTCACCATTACATAGAGGATCCTGAGATTGTGAATGGGAAAAATCATATACAAAATTATTTTTTGAAAAATAACATCTTGGGGGGGAGGGGGGGGGGCAATGCCCAACGAAAACTCAACGAGGTTTTCGTGGTTGTCCTCATTCATCCTTAATGTAACCACGCGGAAACGTCAAAATAAGTCGCGACAATTCCCACCCACACATTCTCCACGCCATTCTTGACAAAATCGTACCAACACTAGCATCAGGCAATTTGAAGACTATTGTTCTGATAAGCCGTTAAGAGAGTAGCAGCCTTTGAAAGTGCTGCCCAGCCGAATGTTACGTCAAACGCCGAAAAGCAAAACAGCACAAAATTTGAAATGCAAGTGCTCAAGAAAATAAGAAAAACAGATGCACAATTAATTGACAAATTATCACACACCTCCTACATGTTTCGACACTACTGTGTCATCCTCAGGGAGTTCGTAGTTAGTACCTTGCACTGAGGATGACACAATAATGTCGGAACATGTAGGAGGTGTGTGATAAATTGTCAATTAGTTATGCATTTCTTGGTCATTGTACAAAACAATAAAAGATGCACGGTACAGGTATGAAAATAAAAAAAAATATATTGAGATAAAATAAAACAACAAAATAAGAAATAAAGTGAAAAGCCAACTTGATGCAACTGGGTAATTTTATTGATGTATTCTTAGCTCGACATGTTTCTGGTACATACGCCCATCACCAGGAGCATTAGATGTTGAGTTACAGCATATGGTTTCCTGCACCGACTTTTTGGATGGGTGGT
>Ga0123355_10012624_pt1 | contig 13094 bp, 8 predicted proteins | sample TergutEmb28metaG_3_FD_89872 | JGI IMG/M metagenome (GOLD analysis project Ga0123355, IMG submission 89872) | Embiratermes neotenicus P1 segment gut microbial communities from Petit-Saut dam, French Guiana - Emb289 P1 | ecosystem: Host-associated > Arthropoda: Insects > Digestive system > Gut ... | reverse complement strand
TTTTGTCCCACGCACGCTACATGTTCCACACATTTTGTCCCACGCACGCTACATGTTCCACACATTTTGTCCCACGCACGCTACATGTTCCACACATTTTGTCCCACGCACGCTACATGTTCCGCACATTTCACCTGATATTCTGTACTGACTGCAGGCTACGCGCCTGCCTTTGCCTTCACGAGCCGCCACTGAAATCCCTATGTTCCTGCCTACTATCGAATACTTCCCGTGAACGATGTGGCAATAAAGTGAATTAATGACTTGGGAAGTAGAGGGGCGGGTATTGAAACTGAAAGGATGAGAAGAAGACGAAGATGAACAGCATGCATGAACATGGAAACTACGCTTCTTCTGCAGGCGCATTTGTCGTCTGTCCCAACCGTCCTGATTCTCCATTAAGAATCACTAAATTTCGTCAGAATGTGTACAGAAATCCGTTATTATGGCACAGAACACACCAAGTCGGCATTACAAGAACCAATTAGTTAACCTTGTTCGGAGAAATTGTCACGATTTGTTGTGAGATTCGTATGAAACACTCAATATTATGGGAACCGCATGAGAATTCTTCAGGTCTGGATAGGTGGGTTGGAGTGGGGAGGATGTAGAAACTTCACACTATGCTGTGTTCCACTTGCCTGTATTACAGGGGAAGGAAATCAGACATCAGTCATATCTGAGAGACAGGAATAGTGCTTAGTAACAACGTAGTAGCCATGCGCAAATTATTGCTCCGTCCCGCCTAACTACATTTCATGCCTTCTCGTGACCTGCACATAATACACTACTTGAACAAAATGTGGAGGATTTTGACTACCGAATCAGGCTTCACATGCAGTAACCATTCTGCTTTCTGAGGTCAAAACCGTTACTGATGTAAGAGGCAGCATGACCCTCACAGTGACATCCGTTTCCACAAGATCTTAGTCTTGTTACCCGCTGTATTTTCACTTACCTAAATTTCTGTTGGCAATGGTTGATGTCCTGATTTGATTTTTACCCCTTACGCGAATGACAGGCAACATCGACAGCTGACACGGTGTCATTCAACAGCTACCCGCCGGACTGCGCCGTGGATCGGCGCCGCTCCTGAATATCTGACAAGTGGTCAGACACCACGGATTACAGTTTCATCCGTAGTTCTTCTACACTTCACATTCTCTCTTCCCCTTTAGGTTCTCTGTTTCAGAGCCGGGGTAGCTCAGTATATAAAATAAACTATGCGCTTGATCAGTGGGGAATGGGGGTTGAATTTCTGGCAGGGGCAGAGGTTCTGTTCGTAAGTTCTAGACAGGCTCTGAGACCATCAGTTGGCTATAAGGTTGAATGGCTTAATGTTTAATTAAGTAGGGGGATAATTGTACCTTCAGTTAACCATTTAGAGAGCAGTCATACCTGCATGGGTCACCCGCTGCAATGTTTTGCCCACAGAGTGTATCCATGTGCTTGCTGTTCGTACAATACACACCATCATCTAACAACACTCACGATCCAATCTTTCCAATAGAGACGGATTGTGTTCTCTGTGACGTAGCTACTGGAGCTTTACATGCCACTTAATGAATGTCAGTCTTCAACAGGCGGTCTGTCGCCGGCCTCTGACCATGAAGGTACAAGTTCAATCCCAGGCTACTCCATGTGACATTTGTGGTGGACAAACCTGCACTGGGAAAAGGTATTCCTACCAGCATGTCGGCTTCTCCCTGTCAGTATCATTCCACCAATGCTCCATGCTCATGTTCGTCTACGTGTTGTTCGTACCGAGAACAACTGGCGAAGACAGGGAAATTAAAAAAAAAAAAAAAAATCTTTCAGAACTTGATGTTCAGGTGACCGTGCATCGTGATAAATGTTCAGGTGATCGTGCATCGCGACAAATGTTCAGGTGACCGTGCATCGTGATAAATGTTCAGGTGATCGTGCATCGCGACAAATGTTCAGGTGACCGTGCATCGTGATAAAGTCCAGGTGTCCGTGCATTGTGATAAATGTTCAGGTGACCGTGCATCGTGATAAATGTTCAGGTGATCGTGCATCGTGACAAATGTTCAGGTGACCGTGCATCGTGATAAAGTCCAGGTGACCGTGCATTGTGATAAATGTTCAGGTGACCGTGCATCGTGATAAATGTTCAGGTGATCGTGCATCGCGACAAATGTTCAGGTGACCGTGCATCGTGATAAAGTCCAGGTGACCGTGCATTGTGATAAATGTTCAGGTGACCGTGCATCGTGATAAATGTTCAGGTGATCGTGCATTGTGATAAATGTTCAGGTGACCGTGCATTGTGATAAATGTTCAGGTGACCGTGCATCGTGATAAAGTCCAGGTGACCGTGCATTGTGATAAATGTTCAGCCTGAACTGCATCGTGATAAAGTCCAGGTGACCGTGCATCGTGATAAATGTCCAGTTGACCGTGCATCGTGATAAAGTCCAGGTGACCGTGCATTGTGATAAATTCTTATAATAAAACCAACTGGATGCACTAATTTCTCAAATTTATTTTTGGAATAAAACTCTACATGTTTCGGACAGTTCCTCTGTCCATCATCAGGAGTTTTTCACTGTACACACAACAATGGTATATGTCATACAGTTTTACTGACGGCCTGCGAGTAGGATCAGGACGGAACTTGTTCTGTCCTGATCCTGCTCGAAATGTTCTGTTAGTATTGATCAGCTTCCAGCGCAACTTCTCAGTATCAAGTCCTATAGAAATGAAGTGTGTGGATCGACAGACAGTTTTGAGTTTCTCGTTTTGCACTGTGCGTTTTTAGGCGACTTCTCGAAATTGCGAAAAGCGACTATTAGCTCTGTCTTTATAACTAACTGTTTGAATTGTTTTGTCTGTAGTGTCAATTAACATTGTTAGTGTTAAACCCACAGGCCCACATGTTACAACGTACAATATTAAAAGAGGACGGAAAATAATTCAAAGGATCTCTTCCGGACAAATCAACAGTATCATTCCCACTAACCAACACGAAGCTTGGTACAGTTCGAGTGATTCCACAAAGTCCCCGGCTTCAGGCATAGCTACAGTTAGTGAGCCTATGCTCATGTCACAAGTGGGAGAGTGCGCGTGCGCGTAGTTTAGTGTGTTTCTGCAATCGGAGAAGCGATGGAGTGCAGACCTCACACATCGGTAGCCAGAATGCCAGCAGGATGCCGCCAGTTCACTGCCGGTGCACTAGATGATCTGTGCTTTCTACCCTTTGTAGCAGCGGCCAGTGGGTGGACACTTGACCTCTGATACACGGTGCCTGCTGTCACGTGACAGCGGTAGGAGGACCATACCGTCTGTTATACACTGGAGCTGAAGGTTGTCATTTAAAATCTTGCGGTCTTCGTGGAATTACAAGAGGTACAAAGTACCCCCTGCATTGAGGTTCAAGACAGGAGTACAAGTAGGCCTGTACCTCGACTGGCACTTACCTGCGGCACCAGATAAAGGTAGACTGTCAGCTTCACAACTTTGCTGTTTCACCCCCCAGAGAAAGAGGCAACAGTACCCATCGAGTATGAGATTTGATGAGCCCCAGAGCCGAATTCTGAGTTCCCAAGTCGACCTGAGCGTTAGAAAGAAGTGATGTGTAAATGGTCACAGCAACGCGTTTAGATGAAAAACTCGTGAGTTTGCCCAGGACGACTGAAAAAAAAAAAGAAGTATTTTTATGGTGACATACAAACAGCTGAGAATTACGTGTTCTATGATGGCTGGCTGCGAAGTAACAGCAAATTATCGGTAAGAAATTTGGTTAGAATACTACCGTTTTATTGATAATCCGGCATCTGTCCTGTCCCATCGGTGCCGGGTTAAAGGACTTATACTGTAATTAACCATAATCTAACGTTAGATTTCGAACTACGAGGGGGTGCTGGTAAGTCCCTGGCCCAACCTACTTCCCGGAATCGATAGTGTCGTTGTAAAGAGGGGCTGTTCATGTGCCGAATCGCAAGTCTTTTCTTGTTACAGAGGCTGAAAGGAAGTATGTCACGCGACGCGCGCGATTTCAATAGCATGGAGATGCGAGCTTTCATCAAGTTTTTTTTTTCTCCAAGGTAAGGCGCCGAAGGAAATTCACGCCATTCTGACAGAAACATTAGGGGAACATGCACCATCGTATGCCACAGTCAAAAACTGGGTGACCCAGTTTAAACGTGGTGATTTTTCCACCTGTGATGCGCCTCGTCCTGGACGACCCAAAACAGTGACCACCCCGGAGATTATTGATCACGAGCTAACCTTGGGTGCCCGCCGGATTTCGGCTAAATCAATAGCTGAGCAACTGGGCATCTCACGTGAGCGGGTTGGGTCCATCATTCATGACGATTTGGACGTGCGGAAGCTCTCTGCGAAGTGGGTCCGAAAATGCCTGAACGCGGATCAAAAAGTCAACGGTGCCAGTCGTCTGAGCAACTTTTGAATTTTTTTCGGCGCGATCCAAATGATTTCCTGTCGCGATTGGTGACCATGGACGAAACCTAGTTCTATCTCCATGACCCGGAGACAAATCAACAATCAATGGAGTGGGGGCATTGCGGCTCACCCCCACCCCAAAAAATTCCGAGTGCAAAATTCCGCTGGAAAAGTTCTCGCTTCGATTTTTTGGGGAACAAGAAGGCATCCTCCTCATTTATTATCTTCCAAGGGGCCAAACTATCAATACGGAGTATTACTCATCTCTTTTGGTGCAATTGGAGGACATTTTGAAGGAAAAACGCTGCCGGAAGGTCACCAAGGATGTTTTGTTCTTGCACAACAATGCCCCGGCTCACCGGGCCCTTGCAATCCAAAAGAAACTGGCCTACCTGAGCTTCCAGTATCTTGATCACCCACCCTATTCCCAGGATCTGGCCCCGTCGGACTACCACCTGTTCCCTGGACTGAAAGGGCAATTGAAAGGTCACCATTTTTCGTCCGACGCGGAGGTCATTGCTGCTGCGGAGACCTGGTTGGACGGAAAAACTTCTGAATTTTTTGAGTGGCTTGCAAATGTTAGAGCAACGGGCTAAGAAGTGTATTGAGCTGCGTGGGGAGTGTGTTGAATAAATCCCGAGTTTGTTCGCTGTAGCTTGTTTCTTTCCTGGTCGGGCTAAGGACTTATCAGCATCCCCTCGTACAGTCAGATTCCAAAGTTATGGACTGGAGTACAAGAATAAAATTTAAATGAAATCCTTTCGTCATATTTGGAGATAAAACACGTAAGACGAACTGCTGGTACTGTACCATAGCCTGGTTATGTGTGCGTTCTGTGCACTGTGGGAAAAGGCTAGCATGATGTGCAGACACTGCGAAGGCACTCTGACATTTCCTCCTGCCTGCCACTGCACTTTGTTGACGCATCTTATTTTGTAATAGGACTTCCGATCAATAACAAACAGTTTCCTTAGGGTTTATTTTATACCAACAGATGCACAAATAAGTGGTGTAAATTTATATTAAAATTACTCCGACATGTTTCGGTGTTAATACGCCATCTTCAGGGAGTGTACAAGTCGTGCTGGCTAAAGATATGAATTGTTAAACTGATAAAATACAATATAGTAGTGTGTTGTGATGATAAAATATTGGTAAATGTGGCAACATATGTAATTCCTGGTTAGGTGTGTGTATAGTGCAGAGTAAACACACAACTAACCAGGAATTACATATGTGGCCACATTTACCGAGATTCTATCATAACAACACACTACTATATTGTATTTCATCATTTAATAATTCATAACTTTAGCCAGCACGACATTTACACTCCCTGAAGATGGTGTATTAACACCGAAACATGTCGGAGTAATTTTAATATAAATTTACACCGCTTATTTGTGCATATAATAAGCATTTACAACTCACTTTGCACTCCTCACCCAATATTGTGCGGGTGATAAAATCGAGAAGAATGAGATGGGCTGGGCATGTGGCGCGTATGGGTGAGGAGAGGGGGAGTGTATAGGGTCTTGGTGGGGAAACCGGAGGGAAGGAGACCACTGGGGAGACCTAAGCATGGATGGGTGGGTAATATTAGGATGGATCTCCAGGAGGTGGGATGTGGGTATATGGACTGGATTGGGCTGTCCCAGGATAGAGACAGGTGGCGGACGCTTGTGAGTGCGGTAATGAACCTTCGGGTTCCGTAAAATGCGGGGAATTTCTTGAGTAGCTGCAAACCAGTTAGCTTCTCAAGAAGGACTCTGCACCATGGAGCAAGTAAGTATGCACGTTACGGACTTCAAAGTAAGCAGATTCCTGCTGTTTAAACAGTAATAATTTGAGACACACGCAAGAAAATATACAGATACAAATATAATGAAGGTTGTATGTATATTGGTACTTTTATGCTCCCGTAGTCAAGAAATTTTCCGCTGTTTACTGACGCTGGACGATTCGTTGTCGTGCCCGACCGACACGGCACAGCACACATCCGTCGTATCCTGAGCGAAACTGTTCCATACCACACCTTCACACTTTGCTTCTGTTTTGATGCTATCCTTTCTTTTACAAAAATCGTGTTCACATTTTGAAAAACTCCATGCGTGCAACATGCCTCCCCAATCTAAACCTCTTTTATTTGAACACTGTAACAACATTTTTCAAAACATTTAGAGTTAAAATTACATAATACATCTCCGCCTCATTCCCCTGTGGCGGTACAATGTGGACAACGAAGCGCCACAAGCTGCAGGAATTCACGGCAAATAGGCTGTTCTCAGCTACAAGACTATCAAATAAATCAATTTTGAAATTTCAGACATTGAGTTCTGTGGTAATGGAAACCGGGTTCACATTTCCATATAACTGTACATCATCACGAACGGGTAGCTCTCCCGCTTCGTATTTCAGAGGCCCCTGGTTCTCACTGAGTTTTTTCTTAGTTTTCCCCAGGCCCTCATGACAAATGTCAAAAACAACCTCAGATGGAGGGGGGGGGGGGCGATATTTTTGACATAACAGACACCTATCCCAAAACGTAGAATAGTTTTCCTAAAGTTAAATGTTCGTATTCGGGCTGCGTTACAACTTTTGGGAACTCATCTGTGGGTTTTAGGGTTAAGCAATTGGCATAATGTCCCAATCGTTACGCACGTGATGCACAGATGGCGTGTATGTCTCGCCGCTTAATTTGTGATCTCTTGCTAGATGGCGTTCATCTCGTCGTTCGGCACAAAAATGTCGATATCTGTTACGGGCTCTCATCCCAACCGTTGTAATATAGTAAACAATACTGTAGGGTGTATTGGATGATGTGTGCTGTAGGATGCAACACAAAGCTAGAGTTGTGTTGGAGGCGTATGAAAGTCCCTTGCACAAATATTTGGCAACACTTTGATTAAATGCTTTGTATACTTTGTAACACACAGTGTTCGAAAAAGTGTTATGATTACAGACGTACAGAAAATGTGATTGTGATAACTTGTTGGCAGTTTAATGTTTGGAACTTTTAAAAAAATATATATCCCTTGTGTGTGAGACGAAAGGAAAGTGTGCCATCGCCGTATGATGTAAGAAGTATGTATACACGTGTTAATGATAAATGTAACCTTTACATTGTTAGCATGGTTAATGGCCTCTGGGGTTGTGTTTTGTTGTGATGAATTACATTACCAGGAAAGCCGAGCAAAAAAAAATATTATTTGCAGGAGAAGGGATCTGATTTTCTATTTACTTAGAATATTGCTTGTTTGACTCTTGTATCATTGAGATTAATGGCCAGGTAAATTATAACGAAAAAAAAAAAACTGTAAATACAAGGTTTCCCAGATCACTGTTAGGGAAATCTCGTGTATACGTATATGTATAAATATTCATGTTGTCCAAAAGAGATCAACGGCAGGAATGTGTTGTTACGTACTTAAATAAGGAACTTCTTTAGATATACCGCAGCAGTATTACAACTTCAAGTATCATGGTTGACTCTGCACCTTGTTCTAAGCATGTAACAGGTGCCGCAGTTTTTACGTGAACATATTAGTACCTTGCTCCCCAGTTTTTTAAAGGCATCTTTTTTTTTTTAATTTGTAACTTTTGGATCTTACTGCGATGTTTTAAAAGTATGTATTCTTGTAAACAAATAAATATGATTGATGTGAAGTTGTGTTGATAGTGAAAGCTGTTAGTAATAACCTGGTAAATATTACATATCTGAAAATAAGAGCAGGATATGTCGGCCTAAATGATCTTCATTGCAGAATAAATGTGGTGGAGATACCATTAATAAATTGTTGAAGCTGGCCCAGCTGCTATATTAACCTGTTTTTCCTTGGAGTAAAGGTCACATGAGACACATGTTTTTTGAGGGTAATATGTGATGGTACATCTTGTTACATTATTTATGGTGAGGAAAAAGAGAAATGAAAAAATGTTAAGAGAGTTTGTACACATGAAATTTGACATCAATTTCATAGATAGTTGGACAGTCATTTTTTGTCAACAAATTCTAAAGGTGTCACCGCCCTTTTGTCATTTTGGAGTGCCTGTACTTTTCTTTCTAAAAGGAACTAAAGGAGTGTTTTGTAAAACTACATTTATGATTACTTTTAGGCCGTGCTACACCCAGGTCAGGGAAAGAATGAAAATGGGTTAGTAAGAGTCAAGCCAGTAGCCTTCTCTACCACCCATATCAATTCCTCCCGTCCCCCTCAAACAGTTCATCACCTTGCCTGGAGGGGTAGGAAGAAATTTACTTCATAATTATTCATTATTATGATCATTACTATTTTCTTTAATAAAATATAACAATTAGTGTAGTAAATATTGTAGTTCATGTATTTTACATAAAATGAAGACATGCAATGTCAGTGAGAATTTGTAAAGAGACAACTAGAATACAAGGGGCAATTGACGGAAATGAGAGGAGACATGCTGAAGAGGAGACAGGTTAGGGAGATTTTATGTTACTCATACTGTGCATTTTCTTACATTCCATAGTTTAAACCAATGAAATGAACAATTAAAATATAATAAAATGGATTATAAAACACACTTCATATGTTTTGGCACCCAGTATGAAGTGTGGCTTATAATCCATTTTATTGTATTTTAATTTGTGCATTTCATTGGTTTAAAATATGGAATGTAACAAAGTGTACAGTATGAATAGCATAAAATTTACAGATGCCCCACAGGCAAAAGCTATTTACAACTTTAAGAACACAAAGAAAAAACTTTCTATGACCAAAGGAGCTATTTGGTATATAAGCGCTGGAAATACGTGTTGGATCCCTTGTTGATAAACTCCCTGAGGATGGCACCTTGGTACCGAAAGATGTAGGAGCTGGCACCGAATGTGAAATGTTTTGTAATATATTTTATTTTACTTTAATTAGCGCATTTCATTAGTTTAAAATAATGGAAGGTTGGGGAGAATTTATGGTCATTATTTGGCTGACCCAGACTTGGTTAACTCACCAGTTCTCAACACTATTTCCATTCATGTTGCCATGGAGTCTGTTGGACCCTGTTTCAGAGTCCTTTAAATAGTGAGTAAATGATTTGTATTTTTCACTTATCCTTGGTGGCAATTTCAGTTCACACCATAGAACATTAGGACCATCAAAGGTATACAACCTAACAGTCAGTACACAGCACTTGTACAGAAATAAAGTACAAAACATACATAACAAATGCCAATAAGATACTTTACATGCCAAAATGCATGTGACTGCAAAAAAGCAATATGACGTGTCAACAGACATTGGTATTGCACATAAACTCTAACACTACGCTACATTGACAGGATTGCAAGAATACAATGAAAACTGATGTGTTTCAACTGTGAGTGTACTGTTAGCTTGTGCATAAATTCAAGTTTGTGTTCATTGCTCACTGCCTGTCACAGCTGTTACAGCTACTGTCTGTACTATAATATCAGGCCGAAATGTGTATGTTATGTATGTATATTATATAGACAAATGCTAACCTTATACTAAATGTAAGTAATTATATTAAATACTTATTTTACGTATTCAGATTGATTCATAATTTTAATTCAAATAAGGGCACAACTCAAGTTAGACACAGACTTAACAAATGAATGTTAACAATTACATAGAGAATCCACTGTAGAAGATTTGTTCTCACTCTTAATACATGATTCTGAGAGTGAAGGTGACAGTCTTATTTGTAAAACACAACTGGTAACACTGACAGTCGGAAAATTAAAGTGTAGTTTTCTGTCTATTAAACACCTGTTAGAAATTTCAGGTGGAGTGTAGGATTTAGGGTTATGGCTCTCAAAGCATAGAAGAGTTTAGGCAACATCTAAATAAAAAAGTATTACAGCATGCCAGAAATACTTTTACAAGCACTTGCCGCATAAGCATGGTCATCTGAATGTGTTTGTTGCATCCAGGGTACAATTTAGTAAGTTATACAATGCAGCCTCACAACTAGCCTGATAAGTACCATTCCACCATTCTCCCTCATTCATATTTCATTCAGCTGGCATGAGTGCTGTTTAATCTTTGACAACTGACAGCATCTCTCTGATAACCATCCAAAGACTAGGTATATGTCCTCAAGTTGGAATAACTTGTTTTCCAGAAAGGGCGGTCTCCATGCAGTATCATCATGCCTCCCTATAAACAACCCAGAAGCCTTTTCAAGATTGTCTTAGCACATGTTGAAGCATTACTGAGTCTTTCATGTAGAAATATAGAGAAAACTTATGGAAATTACAGTGAGGACACATGTCAACAGCAGGTGGTAGTCCTCCAGGATTACCTCCTGTCAAACATTCCAGGCATGGTTCTGGATGACGTGTTTGAGCAGCAGACTGCTAGTATGCCTGAGACCAACAAACAAGACCTTCGTATCACTCTAGCATTGTATATGCATAGCAATATGAGGAAGTTCAGTATTCACAATTGGCCAGTGGGCTTTAAATTTGACTTGGATAATGCATTTTGGGTTGAACGTCTGATGAAAATGCACAATTTGGTGGTGCTGGATTTACATCTCATATGCACAGATGAGATACTGAAAGTTGTAGGAACGAACTGTCACAAACTGGAGCAGATAAACATTGTATCCAAGTTGGGACGAGTACATACCCTGAACCAGACACATGAAAGCTTCAATGCCCTCAAGCTAAAGTTTTTTGTTTCGGACATAGGTCTCAGTTACTTGTGCAACTGCAAGCTGCTGAAGAAGGTGAAGATGAACAAGATTCTGCGTAGCCATTTAGGGGGTTGCATGATGACTGTAGCGGGGATAAGGGCTCTAGTCAAATCCTTGCCACACCTTCAGAACATCACATATGATGATATGGGACAGGTTATTTCAGAACAGATGGAGGATGTACAACAGTTGAAATTGACACATCTCAGTGACTATCATCCACGACCAACCCACATCGCAGCAGCAGCACAACTGTGTTGCAACCTGCAGCACCTCTGTCTGTGTTTCCCCAGTCAGACTGGTGTCTGCAGTGCCACAGACATTCTGCAGTCACTATCCAAGAGCAGCCTCAGAGTACCTGTTCTTGAACTCATTCACTTTCCCATCTGCACTGAAATGGCTCATTTACTGGACAGCAAAGGCAGTTTCTTGAGAAGCCTCCTAATTGAAAGTACAGATTATATATCTTTGACGGCAATACAACTCATTGGTCAGGCGTGCCCAGGCCTCAGAAATTTGTACCTAAAGCAGCTGCTAGGAGGTGACAAACAGTCAAGCAGTCTAGAAACATGCAACTTGTTCAACACACAGCTCATTTTCCACAATCTTCGTTGTCTGTACCTGGGAGGATGGAACTGGAACCCAACAGAAGTGTTACCCCTTTGCCTGCTGCATGCAAAACAGCTGGAGACACTCAGTGTGGTGGAAACGTTCCCCCAAAACTATCAGGATGATGTAATGGCTAGTATTATAACCACAAACCCTCTACAGGAATTGAAAGCTATTCACATCCTTACAGGGCGAATATTATCCATAACCACCATAAACTACTTTATCCAACACTGCCCTAAATTAAGGGAAATGTCTTTTGTGCAGACTGTAGATATAACATCTACACAGGTCAAGGAACTCTGTGATGAGGTTTATAAAAAAAACCTTGATCTGAAAATATATGCAGTAGAAATGAAGGGACCAGTTACTTAAATTTTACATATGACTATTCAGCTCACATGTACAAACTTTGCATTCCTAAATGTTCTGTCAATTATAATAAAGTGCAACCAGTGCCATTTACATGATTTTCATGTCAACTGTTGTATACATATGATTATAGCAGAGCCGAAGATTAATTTCATCTCTGAAAACAAAGTGTTTAATAAATATCTGTATGTGAAAAGACTGCCAATTTCATTCTTTGCACAACCCTTTGTTCTGCCATATCAAAAAATGAAGTTCAAACTGGCCAGATTTTGGATGAAAAAGTGGTAATTCATACTCATGGAATGCACCTACTTTCCAGACATATTCCTTGCAAATTGTGTGTTCCTCTAGGACTTAACCATTTACTGCAGATATAAATAAGTTTCTTTCACTTTATCCTTGTACTAAACTGTTGTGATGTAAATGAATGCTAAGGCAGGAGTGCACAAATCTTGGGTGTATGGTGGTGCCTAATATTTTGTGTGTCCTTAATATGCTCCTAAATTTTTGGAAAGTGTGCACACCCACGCTAAAGGTTAGTAATGGACAGAAAAGACTTAAATCGTTGAAAGAGCTGATCAGAAATTTTGTGCAATGTGGGACACCAGCACCTCAAGCTTAAAGACATTTTATATATTTCTGTACTTCATTTGTTGCAGATATAAATTCTACTTCCGACATCCTTTACTTCTATGTCACTGATCCAGTCAGACTCGTGCAATCACATACAGTTAACTGTTTTGAGTGAGAGTTTTGTAACTTTGTTACAACGTTAGATATTAGCAAAGTTAAACACTTTCAAATTATTCTTGGCAGAAATAGTTACTAAAAAGTGTGACTTATTAACTTACGAGGGCATATAATGTTCTGATTGTATGTGAATAAAAATCCAACAGATGCAACAGTATGCAGATATTTATTCACTGCAAAACTACTCTACATATTTCGGGTGTCACAGCACCCATCATCAGGAGTATTAAAAACTGTACCTGCAG
>Ga0123355_10012623_pt1 | contig 13094 bp, 11 predicted proteins | sample TergutEmb28metaG_3_FD_89872 | JGI IMG/M metagenome (GOLD analysis project Ga0123355, IMG submission 89872) | Embiratermes neotenicus P1 segment gut microbial communities from Petit-Saut dam, French Guiana - Emb289 P1 | ecosystem: Host-associated > Arthropoda: Insects > Digestive system > Gut ... | reverse complement strand
TCCCGGGACCGAGATAGCGCGGGAAGCGTCGCTGCAGGCGCTCCACCTCGTCGGAAAGTTCGAGGGCATGGAGCCACATCCACCCGTAGTGTCGTTCGGTGCTCATTCGTGCTGCCGTGTGTGGAACGAAGCGCCATTTTGGCGCGACCGCGTGCCACGCGCATCGAAACGTGTGCCTACGCTCGAGCTTGGTGGCGACCTGCGTGCGCACCCCTCTCCCTCGGGCTCGCTGCTCAGCGGGCATGGGCGGAGCCTGCGGCTCGGGCGGACGCTTCGCCACGACCGCTGAGCGCCGATTTGCCGACGCGCTCGTAGGGCCGCGGCCGTCTCAGGTCAGCGGGATGAGAAAGCGATCGGTGCGGGGCGCATGAGATTTGTCGGGATTGAACGAGACGATCACGCGCGTGGCGCGCCCGATGATGTTCCGTCGCGGCACCAGTGCCCGCGAGCCGTTGACGATGAGAAGGTACTTGCTCTCCAGCGCGCGCTGCGCGACGTTCTCGTATAGTGTGATCAGGGCCGCTCTTGAGGATCACCGCGATGGCTCAATTCGATCTTCGGCCGCCGGACGAGGCGCAACGTGCGCAGATCACCGCCGGTCTCACTCCGGATGAGCGGCGGGTGCTGCTGGAGCATGGCACGGAAGCTGCGTTCTGCGGCGTGTTTCTGGACAACCATCAGGACGGTGTCTATACCTGCCGCTTTTGCGGCCTGCCGCTCTTCAGATCGAGTGCGAAATTCGACTCAGGCACCGGGTGGCCGAGCTTCTTCAAACCCTATGATGAAGCGCATATTCGCCGCGTTCGCGACACGAGCTACGGCATGATCCGCACCGAGGAAGTCTGTGCGCGCTGTGGCAGCCATCTGGGTCACGTGTTTCCGGACGGACCTCCGCCAACCGGCGAGCGCCATTGCCTCAACTCGGTCTCCCTGGCGTTCACGGCACAGGGGGCAGCGCTGCCCGATGTCCTCGAGCGCGGCGCGCCGGAGGGGTTGGTGGAGCGGGGCTAACCCGATTTGGAGCGGCGCCTGCGCGCCGGCACGGACGGCTCGCGCGTCTTCTCACCCCGCGGGCGTTCGCTGAGCGCTGCCAGCAACTGCGTCTCCGGCGCCGAGCACAGCGAAAGAACCCGACACGGGCCCTCGCCCGCGGCGATGTAGGCGTGGCCCATGCCGCTGTCGAAGTAGATCGAATCGCCGACTTTGAGGCGCACAGGGGCGTACAGGCTGGTGTAGAGGTCGACCTCTCCCTCGAGCACGAAGGCATATTCCTCGCCGGGGTGCCGGATGAGCTCGCCGAACTCCTCGATGCTGTGCGCCCGCAGCTCGGCCACGATCGGAATGATGCTCTTGTTCAGCAGCTCCCACGCCGGATAGAGGTGCGAGTAGTTCTTGGTCTCGATCGCCTTGCCACGGCCGGCGCGCGTGATGCTGCGGCGGCCGCTGGCGCCGATCTGGCCGTCCGCGCCGTTGCCGCCGCTGAAGAGTGCCGAGATGTCGACGCGCAGTCCCGTGCTGATGCGTGCGAGTTTGTCGAAGGTGAGCGACATCTTGTCGTTCTCGATCTTCGACAGGGTAGAGGTCGGAAGTCCCGTGCGCTGGCTGACTTCGGCGAGTGTCCAGCCGTGCTTGCGACGCAGCGCCTTCAGCGCAGCGCCGGGTTTGGCGACTGACCTCGCCGGCAGGGACTGATCCGCCATCGCATGCCCTCGACCGGAGCCCGCATTCCCTGAAGACCGAAGGTCATCCTACCCCGCGGTCGGCACGATTGAAAAATAATTTGCCAATTCAGAAAAGATATTGTCATATCAGAAAACTATACGGCGGACCACGCCGCGGGGGACCACCATGTACCGGATGCCGCGAATTACACCGCTGAGTGTCGTGGTTCTGGCGTCCGCGGCTGCGGCCGCGCAGGCCGCGCGCGCCGACGACACGTCAGCCAGCCCGTCCGCCAGCCCGTCCGGGGCGCGCGCACTGCAGGAAGTCGTCGTCACCGCCGAGAAGCGGGAAGAGAGACTGCACGACGTGCCGATGGGGGTGACCGCGCTGACGCAGGACGAGCTGCAGAGGCAGCAGCTCACCAGCCTCTCGGACCTGGCATCCAGAGTGCCAGGCTTGTCGCTGACGAACTCTCAACCGGGCATAACACGGCTTACGCTGCGCGGCCAGAACGTGGGCGGCGTCGGCTCGACGGTGACGACCTACATCGACGATACGCCCTTTGGCTCGAGCAACGCGCTCGCCAACGGCTTTGGTTTCACCGGTGATTTCGACACCTGGGACCTGCAGCGTGTCGAGGTGCTGCGCGGGCCGCAGGGAACCCTGTATGGCGCCGGCAGTGAGGGCGGTCTCCTCAAGTACGTGACCAATCCGCCCGACCCGACGAAGTTTGCCGCCGCAGTCCAGGCGGGCGGCGAGGATGTCGCACACGGTGAGGCCGGCGGGATCGGCAAGGGCATGATCAACCTGCCGATCGGCGACCGCGCCGCATTTCGCCTGAGCGGCTCCTACGAGACGTTACCCGGTTACGTCGACGATCCGTCGCTCGGCGAGAAAGACATCAATCATGGTTATCGCGCCGGCGTGCGTGCAGCGTTCCTGGTCAACGTGACCGACAACCTTTCGATACGGCTGAGCGCCGTCGGGCAGGACCTGCACACCGGCAGCACGCCCGACACCGATGTGGTCGGCGCACAAAATATGCCGCTCACGCCGCCGGCCAATCAGTTCGAGCCACAGAGCGGGAACTTCAACCAGCAACGCTTCATCGGCGAGCCTGACACCTTCAAGTACCGCATCTACAGTGGCACGCTCAACTGGAACATTGGCTGGGGGACCCTGACCTCGATCACGAGCTATGGGACGACGCAGCAGGACGGGCTCTCTGACGCGACTTCGAACCCGGCGGCGCCGGGGACGGGTCCCGGGACGGGGACCTTCGGCACGGTTGTGACGGGTCTCCTGCCACTCGTTCCGCCCCCGCCCCCTGCCGGCGCGACCGCCACTGCTGGCCTTTCAGAGACCCAGTTCATCAACATCAAGAAGTGGACCCAGGAGTTCCGTCTGGCCTCCGCGGCCGGTCAGACCCTCGAGTGGCAGGTGGGTGCGTTCTGGACGCGCGAGTCGTCGACGCTTGCCCAGACGCTCCCGGTCTTCTACATCCCGACGCAGGTGTCCGTCCCTCTACCGCTGTCGATGGGTGGTCCGTCGTTCGAGAACGCAACGCTGGACGCCCTGTACAAAGAGTGGGCCGGCTTTGCCGAGGTGACCTACCACTTCAATCCGCAGTGGGACCTGGCCCTCGGCGGCCGGTGGTCCGAAAACAAGCAGTCCGCTAACGAATTGGTCACCGGCGTCCTGCCCACGCTCCAGGGCACCCCTCAACAGTTGACTTCCGGCAACTCGACTGACACCGACGTCACCTACTCGATAGCGCCGCGCTGGCACGTGAGCCGCGACACCATGGTGTACGGGCGGATCGCGACCGGCTATCGGCCGGGCGGCCCGAACGACCTGCCATTCAACGCGCCACCCAGCGTCCCGCGAGCGTACCAGGCGGACAAGACCACCAACTACGAGCTCGGCACACGCACGGACCTGCTCGACAAGCGTCTGTCCGTCGATGTCGCCGCGTTCCTCATCGACTGGAAGAAGATTCAGTTGTTCGAAGAGGTCCAGGTGCCGGGGCAACCTCCGTTCGGCATCAACGCCAACGGCGGCACCGCGCGCAGCAAAGGGCTCGAGTGGACGCTGGCAGCGACACCGTTGACCGGCCTGACTCTCACGCTCACGGGTGCGTACGTGGATGCCTACCTGACATCGGCCGCGCCCGCTGCCGGCGGCAATGACGGCGATCGATTGGGATACGTGCCGAAATGGAGCACGTCGCTCGATGGCGCTTACACGTGGCACGCGTTCAATGAATTCGACGCGTTCACCGGGGTAACCTGGAGCTTTGTCGGGTCGCGCTTCCCCGATTTCGGAGCCGTTCCCGGCCCAGCCGGGGCGCTCCAGCCGGAACCTCGCCCCGAGCTGCCGAGCTACAACACGGTCGACCTTCGTGCCGGGCTCCAGAACACGCGCTGGGTGTTCGAGATCTACGCCAAGAACGTCGGCGACGAGCGCGGCATCGCCACCTACGGGAACACGGGTACCCCGAACTACGGCGGCGCGATCAACTACATTCAGCCGCGCACGCTCGGCGCCCTGGTCACGGCTCGCTTCTGAGGCGCGGTGTTGTCCGAACGCGGCGCAATGACCCGTAGCACATCACCGGGCCCGGACCATGGCTAAGCGCGCTGACCATTCTGCGAGCTCGCGCGGCGCAGCCGCTCCCCTCGAGTTGCCGCATCCATATCTGCTGTTCCTCGGCGATACGACCGAGCCCGCCTACGCCAAGACGGCCTTCGGACTGCGCGACTGGGTACCGGAGCGCTGCGTCGGCGAATGGGCATGCGCAGGGGCGACTGTCAGTACCGGGCTGCCGTGGATGACACCGGCGGACGCGTATGCGGCAGGCGCGCGCGGACTGGTCATCGGAGTTGCCAATACCGGCGGAGTGATCGCGGAGAGCTGGGTGCCGCTCCTGGTCGAAGCGCTGGCAGCGGGGCTCGACATCGTCAGCGGCCTGCACGCGAAGCTGCGCGACGTGCCCGAGCTGCAAACGGCGGCGCAGCGCACCGGGCGCACACTGTTCGACGTGCGCACCCCGCCGCCGGCGATCCCGATCGCCTCGGGACGCAAGCGCTCGGGCAAGCGCCTGCTCACGGTCGGGACCGATTGCGCGCTCGGCAAGAAGTACACGGCGCTGGCCATCGCGCGCGCTTTTGCCAAGCGCGGCCTCGCGGTCGACTTTCGCGCGACGGGACAGACCGGCATCCTCATTGCGGGCGGCGGCATACCCATGGACGCGGTCGTCGCGGATTTCGAGGCCGGCGCGGCCGAGATGCTCAGCCCCGATGCCGCCACCGACCACTGGGACGTGATCGAGGGTCAGGGTTCGCTGTTCCACCCGTCCTACGCCGCCGTGTCGCTCGGCTTGCTCCACGGCAGCCAGCCCGACGTGTTCGTCGTCTGTCACGAGCCGGGGCGCGAGTACCTGGTCGGCCATCCGCAATATGCGCTGCCCAGCATTGCGGAGACCATCGACATGACGCTGCGTCTCGGCCGCAGGACCAACCCGGCGATCCGCTGCGGCGGTATCAGTTTGAACACCGCCGGGCTCGATGCGGACGCCGCGCGCGAGCTGCTGGCGCGGGAGAGCCTGCGGCTCGGGCTGCCGGCGGCGGACCCGATCCGTCAGGGGCAGCCATTCGATCAACTCGTCGACTCGTGTCTGAAATAAACGGAACGCCCGGGAGATACCATCGTGACCGCACCCCAATCCATTGCAGGCAGCCACGCGAGCGTCGACGGTGAGCCTTGCAGGGTCCTGCAGCGAGCGACCGCGCGTCCATGCCCCGCGGTATGCCTGGCGGCGGTTGCGCTTTTCGCGCTGGGCACAGCCTTTGCCGCAGTGTCGCAGAGCCCCCCGCCGGTCCCCGCGGTTCCCCCGACCGGGGGCACGGCTGCGACCGAAGGCGCGGCCCCCACCGCAAGCGCGCCCCTTACGGCCGCGGACGTGAACGCCTGGCTCGACGGTTATCTGCCGTATGCCCTCAAGACCGGCGACATTGCCGGCGCGGTGGTCGTCGTGGTCAAGGACGGCGAGGTGTTGACGGCACGTGGTTTCGGCTACGCCGACGTGGCCGCGCGCAAGCCGGTCGATCCCAGGTTGACGCTGTTTCGCCCCGGATCGGTCTCGAAGCTGTTCACCTGGACCGCCATCATGCAGCTGGTGGAGCAGGGCAAGATCGATCTGGACGCCGATGTGAATCAGTACCTGGACTTCAAGATTCCTGCGTTCGAGGGCAAGCCGGTCACCATGCGGAACCTGATGCAGCACACCGCCGGTTTCGAGGAGCAGGCCAAGGGCGTCATCTCCGAGGGCACCAAGCCGCGTGCGTTCGAAGAGCTGCTGAAGGCCTGGGTTCCCGAGCGCGTGTTCGCGCCCGGCAGCACGCCGGCCTATTCCAACTACGGCGCCTCGCTGGCGGGCTACATCGTGCAGCGCGTGTCCGGTCAGCCCTTCGATACTTATCTCGACGAGCACATCTTCGCGCCGCTCGACATGAAGTATTCGACCTTCCGCCAGCCGCTGCCGCCCGAGCTTGCGCCGCTCATGTCGAAGGGCTACCGGGCCGCCTCGGAGCCGCCCGGTGAGTTCGAAATCGTCGGACCCGCACCGGCCGGCTCCCTGTCGTCGCCCGGAGAGGACATGGCGCATTTCATGATCGCGCACCTGCAGGAGGGTGAGTACCACGGCAAGCGGATCCTGAGCGCCGCCACCGCGGAGATGATGCACAACACTCCGCTGACCATGCTGCCACCGCTCAACCGCATGGAGCTCGGGTTTTTCGAAACCAACATCAACGGTCGCGAGGTGATCGCCCACCTGGGAGATACGGATTACTTCCACACCTCGCTGCACCTGTTCCTCAACGAAAACGTCGGCTTCTACGTCTCGTTCAACAGTCTGGGCAGGGAGGGCGCCGCGGGTAATCTGCGCAGCGCGCTGTTTCAGGACTTCGCCGATCGCTACTTTCCCGCTCCCCGACCCGATACCCGGGTCGATGCCAAGACCGCCGCGGAGCACGCGGCGCTGCTCGCCGGCAACTGGGCCAATTCGCGCGCCGCGCAATCGAACTGGCTCGCTGCCCTTGGCTTCCTGTCGCAGGTCAAGGTCGGTGCGGACAAGAAGGGCGAGCTGGTGGTGGCGCCGCTCGTGAACCTCGCCGGCAAGCCGCGCCATTGGGTCGAGATCGCCCCTTTCGTGTGGCTCGATGCCGAGAGTCACGATCGGCTGGCCGCCAAGGTGGTCGATGGCAAGCCCGTCCGCTGGAGTTATGACCTGCTGTCCCCGTTCATGGTGTTCGACCGGGTTCCCTGGTATGCCAACAGCGCCTGGCTGAGGCCGCTCTTGATCGTCAGCCTCGCAGCGCTGCTGCTGACGGCAGTGGCGTGGCCGATCACGGCATGGGTGCGGCGCAGCTACCAGGCGCCGCTGCGCCTCCCGCCGGCGGCACTGCGCGCCTATCGCTGGAGCAAGATCGGTGCAATCCTGATTCTCGCCGGCCTGGGTTCGTGGCTGTTGACGGTACTGCTGATGTTGAAGAACACCAACAATCTCGACGGCCGGCTCGATCCGCTGATCTGGTTCGACGAGATCTTCGGCACGCTGGCGTTTTTTGCCGGCCTGGCGTTGATGCTGTGGAACCTGTGGACGGTGTGGCTCGGCGAGCGTCGTTGGCCGGCGAAGGTTTGGAGCGTCGTGCTGACCATCTCGGCGGTGACGGTGCTGTGGGTGGCGCTGGCGTTCAGGCTCGTCAGTTTCGGGGCGCACTACTGATGCCGGCCTTGCAGCTCAGCGTCGAGCTCGAGCGGCTGCCGTTCTCGGCGCCGTTTCGGATCGCCGGGTTCGTGTTCGAGCATCAGGATGCAGTGGTGGTCACGCTGGACGACGGCCGGCACCGCGGCCGTGGCGAAGCCTGCGGCGTGTTCTTTCTCGGCGATGACGTCGCGCACATGGTCGCAGCCCTCGAGGGGCAGCGCGCCGCGATCGAGTCGGGCATCGATCGTGCCGGGCTGCAGCAACTCATGCCGCCGGGCGGCGCGCGCAATGCGCTCGACTGCGCGCTGTGGGAGCTCGACGCACGGCGTGCCGCCAGGCCGGTGTGGGAGCTCGCGGGGCTCGATCCGCCCAAACCCCTCGTCACGACCTTCACGCTCGGCGCCGACTCCCCGGCGGCCATGGCCGAGGGTGCGCGCAAGTACGCCCAGGCACAGGCGCTGAAGGTCAAACTCACCGGGGATCCCGAGCTCGACAACGCGCGTGTCGAGGCCGTTCGCGCGGCACGGCCGGGTGTCTGGATCGGGGTCGACGCCAACCAGGGATACACCAGGGCAGGGCTGGCGCCGCTCATCAGCGCGCTGCGCGCGGCAAACGTTGCGCTGCTGGAGCAGCCGCTGGCGCGCGGCCACGAAGCCGAGCTCGAGGGCTTCGAGTCGCCCATTCCGATCGTCGCCGATGAAAGTGCGCTGTCTCTGACCGACCTGACCGGCCTGGTCGGTCGTTTCAACATGGTGAACATCAAGCTCGACAAATGCGGCGGTCTGACCGAGGGGCTGGCCATGGCCCGCGCAGCCCGACGTCTCGGCCTCGGGGTGATGGTGGGCAACATGATGGGGTCCAGTCTCGCGATGGCCCCGTCGTTCGTGCTCGGCCAGCTGTGCGATGTGGTGGATCTGGATGGACCGACCTTTCTGGCTCGCGACCGCACCCCCGGGGTCACCTATGCCGAGGGGACGATCTGGGCCGACGAAGCGATATGGGGCGGACCGTCACCGGCCAGGTCCTGACGCGCGCCAGTGTCCTCGCGGTTCGCGCGGCTGGCTGGTGCGGGCTATCGCGCGCTGGCGGTGATCTTTCTGCTCGTTTACGTCGCACCACTGCTCACGGTCGGGCTGGTTCGCCTCCGGCAACGCGCCACCATCTGCCAGGAAGTGTCATGAAATATCTAGCATTCGCCGCACTCGCGTCGCTCGCGTCGCTCGCATTCGCCGCCCCGCCCGCGGATTTCGCGCAGCGGGTCGAGGCGGCGCGAACGCAGATCGGCGTGCCGGGAATGGCCATCGCGATCGTCGAGAATGACCAGGTGACATTCGCCAGGGGCTTCGGCGTCAGAGCGCTCGGCAAGCCCGACCGCGTCGATGCCGACACGATTTTCCCGACCGGCTCGACCGGCAAGGCGGTCACGGTGGCAGCACTCGCCATCCTCGTCGATCAGGGCAGGATCGGCTGGGACGACAAGGTGATCGATCATCTGCCGGGCTTCGAGATGTACGATCCCTGGGTTACGCGCGAGATGACCATTCGCGATCTGCTGGTGCATCGCAGTGGACTGGGCCTGGGTGAGGGAGACCTGCTGTTCGTCCCGCGTACCAGTCTGAGCCGGGCCGAATCGGTGCGCAGGCTCCGCTACCTGAAGCCGGCGACCAGCTTCCGCAGCGGTTTTGCCTACGACAACGTGCTCTACATGGTGGCGGGGCAGCTCATCGAGGCCGTGAGCGGTGAGACCTGGGAGAAGTTCATCGCCGAACACGTTTTCAGGCCTGCGGGGATGTTGCACTCTACCAGCGACGCAGACGCCCGCTTCGCCACGGCAAACCGGGCGCAGCCGCACGCGCGCATGAACGGCGGCATGCGCGGGGTCGGGGATCAGGAACTGCTCGACGAGCGCGACGAGCTCGGGCGCAATGCTGCCCCGGCCGGCGGCCTGGCCGTGAGCGCCAACGACATGGCGCGCTGGCTGCAGATCCAACTGGACGGGGGCAGGCTTCCAGGGGGGAAAGGGCGGCTTTTCTCCGCAGCCGCGCAGCGGGAGATGTGGCGACCCATGGTGCTGCTGCCCATTGCGGACCTGCCCGAGTCCCTCAAACCCACGCAACCCATGTTCAGCACCTACGCACTCGGCTGGGACGTCGCCGACTATCGCGGCGCGAAACTCATCTGGCACGGCGGGGCGGTGTTCGGGTTTCTGACCGCGGTCGTGCTGCTGCCGGATAAACACGTCGGCTTCTCCATCGAAATCAACAGCGAGGACGGCGAGATCATCCGCGGACTGATGTATGAGCTGCTCGATCACTACCTGGGCTTGCCGAGGACCGACTGGGTGGCGAAGTTCCGGGCGGAAAAGCAGCGCCGGGTGAGCGAAGCACTGAGCGCGCTCAGGACGCAGACCGCGAAGCCCGCCGCTGTCGGGCCCTCACTTCCCATCGTCCGCTACGCGGGCACCTACACCGACCCGTGGTATGGCAACATCGAGGTTGCGGTCGCGGGTGACCAGCTCAGGATCGACTTCAAATCGACCCCGCGCATGGGAGGCGTGCTCGAGCACTTTCAGTACGACACCTTCGTCACGCGCTTCGACGACCGGACCATCGAGCCTGCGTACGTGACGTTTGCCCTGGACGCGGACGGCAAAGTCGATCGCATCACGATGAAGGCCGTCTCACCGCTCGCGGATTTCAGCTACGACTATCACGATCTGCTGTTCACGCCCGCAAAGACCGGGCACTGAACGAGCGCGCAACGCCGCTGGAAGCTCGGCGACGGCTGCTTCGAGGTCGTGCCGAAAACCTATGCCGATGGGCAGGCAGCGGCCGTCTACGGTCAGTTCCCGCCGCTGGTGAATGCTGCACGTCCCCCGGGGGAATGGCAGAGTTACGACATTAATGCGGGAGCCACGCGGCATTGTCGCAGGCGCTGACGCGGGTGAGCAGCGCCCTGTCACCGCACGCAGAGCTGCAGGCCTGCAGCTCGTTCGTCGCCTGTAGCCTGCCGCACTCAACCGCGCACCGATCCGCAATCGCTCGCGACTCCTCGTAATCCGTATCTCCCTGGCGGAGGGCCGTCGCCAGGGCATACGGATCGAGCGTGTGAATTCGCGGCAAGAGATAGACCTGCATCCGGTTGAGGACGCCTTCGAGCCTTGCCAATCCCTGCAGCAGTTCGGAGCTGGTGTCGAGCCACTGCTGCCGCACCTGCGGCGACGTGGCGTTGTTGGCCGCCTCGTCCGATGCAGAGATCATGTGCTGTTGCAGGTTGATCTCCGCCTTCAACACTTCGACGCAATACATGCAGCGCAGCTCGACCTCGCTGGGCTGCTGCGGCGCGGCCACGCCGGCAGCTACGGCTGCGTTGACGGCACAGAGGGTAAATAACGGCAACGCAGCGCGCATCGCGCGATGCGGTGCACGCAGAAGCCAGCATGTCCGCGAAGTTGGCCGCAACGACGTCCTCCTCATCGGCGCGCGACGTGGATTATATAAGCTTTGGTCTCACCTCAACATCACCCCGCGGAGTCAGGAGCGCTTCGGGTCCGTAGGGGTGCACGGGATAGCCCGGTCCGATGAGTCCCGCAACGCGTTTGATCCACGCGGACACGGCTGGATACGAGTCGAGAACGAATCCGCAGTCCTCCGCGCGGTGGCTGTAGGCGTAGACCGCGATGTCGGCAATGGTCAGGTCTTCGGTGACCAGGAAAGGGGAGCTCGCCAACGTGCGATCCATTGCGGCCAGGGCGCGCGCGCCGGTTTCGCGACGGGCATCGACCATGCCGCCAGCGTTGCGTTCCAGCCGGCCGGTGAGCGTCCAGAAGCGCAGCGTGCCGATGGCAGGCTCCACGTAATACTGCTCGAAGAAGAGCCACTGCATGACCTTGGCGTGGACGAACGGGTCCCCGGGAAGAAAACGTGTACCCGTGCCGAGGTAGGTGAGGATCGCATTGGACTCGGCGAGCACCCGGCCGTCGTCCAGCTCCAGGACGGGAATGGCGCCTGCAGGATTCATGGTAAGGAACTTCGCGGTGCGACTTTCAGCGGAGAAGATCGCGACTGGCTGCGTGCGGTACGGAACATGGAGGAGTCCGAGCAGAACACGCGCCTTCCAGCCGTTCAGAGAAGGCAGATAATCGTGCAGAGTCAGCATCGTGTCTCCAGGGCGAAGCGCCAGCATCATTACCGTCTCCCCGGCATTGCAAATGCCAGCTCGAGCTTCAGGGCGCGCGCGACCGCTGTCGAAACCGATCCCGCTGCTTCGTCGTAGTAATCAGAGGCACATGCCAGGAGACTGCGATGAACGCTGCCACGGGCCTTTTCCGCCGCTCGACCCTGCAAGCCCCTGCGAGGGGCGCGGGCGCCTGGAGCGTGCGTATCGTTGCGGTTCTGAGGAATCTCGGTCCGTATGCCGCGATCGAACTCCTTCTGCCAGGCGGATCGCTGCTGGCACTGCTGCTGTGGCTCTATCGACGTCATCAGCGGATACGCAGCGAGGCACGCGGCAGCCGCACGGCGCCGTCAGCGCCCAACCCATTGTCGATTGCACCGTCATCTCGCAGTCATTGCCCCGCTCACTAACGTGAGCGGATTGGCGCTCAGGTTCCTCCGAGCTCCAGGACCGGGGAGAATCCGCCGAAGATCATCCGCTTGCCCTCGAACGGCATCGGATTCGTCTGCGGGTCCAGTCGCGGGTCGTCCATCACTTTGGCCATTGCCAGATCACGGGTGACCTTGTCGGGCCACTCGATCCAGGAGAAAACCACTTCCTCGTCGTCCGTCGCCTGCACTGCACGACGAAAGTCGGTCAAGTTGCCGGTTTTGACATCATCCCCCCAGCACTCGAGAACGCGCGTAGCGCCATTCTCGAGGAAAGCAGCATCACCTCGCCGGGCATGTTCGATGAACTTCTGCTTGTTTGCCTTGGGTACTGCGATTACGAACCCGTCGATGTAGCTCATGTGGATGCTCCCGCTGGAAGATGCAAACGCTCCGGGACAGGCATTATGCTCGCGCCGCTGGCCGCTCCGAAGATCTCACGACCGGGACGGTACACTCCGAGTTCCGCGCGCGAGAGACAAACCCGGACAGAAAGCTTGGCCGTGTGATTGAGGATTCCGCGCGGGGACGGGCCGCCTCGGCCCGGGTCCCGGGCAGCGCCCCATAGGTCTGCCGTCACCGGTCCGGGACCTCGCGGGCCGCCACCGCCGGCTCGCCGTGGGACCCGAGTGTGGGGGCCTGGACCAACAGCCGAAATCGCCGATGTCTCGAGGGCGGCTCGATGCACGTAAACCGATAGCTCACCACGCGTACCGGCAGTGTCGGCAGCAAGACGTCCTTGAGCTGTCTCAGCAGCTTGCAGTCTGCCGCAGTCACCGACGGCGGGTGTCCGGGCTCGAGGAGCAGGGTGCCCGGCACCGCCTGCAGGTTGACCGCACCGGCCTTGGCACGCGCAACCCTCTTGAGCAGCGAGAACCGCAGGCGCACGCGTGGCGACCAGGTGTTGCAGCTCAAGGGCACCACCTGCAATTCAGGCCCGGCGCCGAGGGTCAGGAGGATGTCGCGAACCTTGGACCCGAGCTCATCGCACTTATAGCGCTTCGGCAGGTTCTCGAGATCGATCACCCGGTCGTAGGCAGACCAGACCACCGGTCCGC
>Ga0123355_10012622_pt1 | contig 13094 bp, 7 predicted proteins | sample TergutEmb28metaG_3_FD_89872 | JGI IMG/M metagenome (GOLD analysis project Ga0123355, IMG submission 89872) | Embiratermes neotenicus P1 segment gut microbial communities from Petit-Saut dam, French Guiana - Emb289 P1 | ecosystem: Host-associated > Arthropoda: Insects > Digestive system > Gut ... | reverse complement strand
ATTCCTATACAAGATGGCATGCTGCCACAACACCTTGTTTACAAAAACGAACTAAATCATGAATATGTAATAACTTTAGCAAGGAACGACGAAACTCCCTGATGATGATCTGAAAAGATCGAAACATGTCGGAGTAGTTTTATGTGTTTTAAAGTGTTTTAAGTGAAAGTTATATAGGGGCATTTGTTGGTTAATATATGAAGTGGTTTTACGAAATGCACGGTCCAACGATGAGATTCGAGAGGGAATGTTTCTAGTGTCTGCCCGGGTTTAATACACAAATCAGTGCGATCGAGGAGGGGGCAGTTCTTGGAAACACCTCACATTTACTCGCACATAAAATACTCGGTCGATATTGATCTCAACAGAGGCCTAGTAGCATTACCTGTGACCAGTGTCGGGGCGCTCACCCCCTACGAGTTAAAAAGTGGTCGCAGCCTGAGGATGACCACTCATCTTCATGCAGTGCAGAGACCTACAATGTGTGGAGCCTCTGTACACGTTCATGACGTAACACTCAGGCACAGTTCAATTATGGCGTTGCTGAAACTCGATATATCTGAATTAGTTTACAAGTTGCTAAGAGAGGGGAAGCACCGTACTGAATATTACTGAGAAGTTCACAATGAAATGCAAAACTCGTCGGTTTCTTAGGATTTCTCTCTTTTATCTTGCAAAATTGTTTTAATTAAAAGTTCTCCAGTTGTATGTACAGTGTGTCTTTTTAATAACCAAGACGGCATGTCTTAATCGAAACCTGATTAAGAAATGAACTCTAGACTGCATCAATTAATTGACTTTTGTAATCTCTTCTTTGGCTTCAGATTTCACTACATCTGGAAAACGATTTCTTGTATACCTCTACTGTAGAGAAACAGATTGGAAACGAAAGTTTTATAAATGAAAATACGAGGTTCCAAATGAAAGGCAGAAAGCTTTTTTTTTTTTATTACTGCAGACATCCGGTCCTACAAATCTGTTGCTGTCAGTGTTCTATTGTCACAGTAAATTGACAATTCAACCATACAATACAATTTAGCCCAGAGGTTTCAGTGTTCTAGAATCTTATGCATATGGTCACATGACTGAAATGTATATTGCCTGCAACAGCAAATGTCACCGACTATCAGCTTATCTCCGAAAACGACATCAAAATTTCGCACGGCAGCCATGCTTTAAACTGTTGATAGATACCGCATACTGGATTTTTAGAATCGTTTATGATTCATTTGCATGCCGAATTTACAAAGCTAATATTATGAACCGAAAGACACGTAAGAATTTCATGCTGCCGTCATATTCTAGTCTACATCCCACACAAAAAAAGACCTAACAGAAGTTGCATACTTTTCTCAAATCTCTTATCATACATTACTTCCAGACTCTACACTAAGAGGCGCTAGTGACGTTTGCAACTTACAAGCTCGTATGTCCGCCACGTTGTTATCACAAAATGTAAGAAATAGCAAGTTTCAGAACGACAGGACTAACATGTGCCTTCAATCGTAGAGCAATTTTTCGTGGAAGCGAAGTTCTTAACTGAATCGGATAATTAAAACAGCTGGGAACTGCTCCCTTAAATAAATAAACATAACATCAATATGCAACTATTCACCATTAGCTGATATTCAGATTAGCGAGAAGTCAGATATATAATGAATGAATTAAACGTCCACCGTTAGAACACACACTGGAAGACATCAAACAATTACATAACTTGCTTACTAGATGATTGAAGTTCGTATTTTAACGGAACATTATAAAGGTAAAGGTAAATCAGTCCCATTACAGGCCGGAGGGGCCCAGAGGGTTCCAGGAAGTTAAGGTTCCCAGATTTCGTGACAACGGCACGGTACCGGCCGCCTTTACCCCCAGGAAATACCCCTGGTACTCATTTCTGTTAGAGGCTGAGTCGACCCCAGGGCCATAGTGCGATCGGAAGGATTTTATGTCAACGAAAAATCCACCGACACCAGCTGGGATCGAAGCAGCGACTTTCCGATTTGTAGCACAGCACCTTAACCACTGTGCCACCGCGGTCACCCAACAGAGCATTACATTCAAGAATAAAACAAATTAGCAGTGCTGCTTAAAAGTAGCACGGGATTTATTTAGTTTCTCACGTGGAATGATAGGAAAGTTTAGGCTGTAACAACGATCCTTCACACACAAGTCAAGAGCCGCAAGCACAGCGTCATTTTTATTTAATTATCTCGAAAGCCATTAAAGAAAAAAGAATGGGACATAAAATTTTAACGATAAATTATTCACCCGTTTTGTTACGTGTCTACACCCAGACGGAATGATTGAGCGACAGAACGAGATGTATGCGATAGAAATGCGTCAAAAAAGCATGACGTTCGGTGACTTCTAACTGTATACTAACTTTACAGCTTTATTACAATTCGTGAAAATCGATCACCTAATTCAAAAGTTGAAAGTGTAAGCATACATGGCATGATAAGCTCATACTGCTGCTCTGTTTATTTAAAGATTTTGGCTTAAAGATTAAATGCGACTAGTTTGCCACTCACATAAGCGAAAGTGACCGTCCAACTTAAGACGCCCCAGTCACGGTCACAGTATTGCGTATGCTCGACAGTGAGGGCGATTCCATCCCAAGGAATATACGGACGGACATGGAGCAACTTTGAAGGTCGTTGCTACAAATTTATACTAACACACACTTCGTGTTTATTTGTTGTCTTACGACGTCAATGCAACTGTTTGAGCGGTTAAAATGAACGGCAAAAATTAAAGATCGGATAAGATGAATGCTGTTCGGATGTGAACTGCATCACTCCACGTTCGTTTCATTTACTCCTTTCCTTAATGGAATGCCCTTTCCTTTGTCAAGAAAACAGCCAGCCTGCAGGCAAGCCCGTTCGAAAATATATTTTCGAACACAAGAATCACTTGGTTGCGTATAGCCACACGTCACTAACAAGGAAGAGACTTTAAGCCTTTAATGAAGTGAGGTGTGTTAGATCTCTGCACATCCGAATTACATACAAGGTTTAAATGCTGACAGCAATTAGCAGTTTGAACTGCTAAAACATTCCGCGCATTCCAGATTTTAATAGCGCAATTCTGATTTATGTTGAACTGGTTCATAGCCTAACAATCAGTTTACAGTCTAATCTTCTTGAAGCCCATTCCGAGACTTCAACTACGGACCCTGGCCGGTTATAGCATTTAACCAAGCAAACAGCGACGTAATTAATAAATCATCTATCCATGCAACTACGCGGCCAATTACCAAATAATTAGCAGACCAGCCAACCAAATGACTACATGAAAGGCTAATTACACGCTGGGCGTCTTCCACGAAAAACGGACACTCGCACAGCGTGTGAAGATATTTCCCGATTTTAGGGGAACCTTCAGCTTCAGTATCACAGTGCAGCCAGTTAAAGCGTTTTTGTTGAAAGCCGTACAATGATATGCAATTAGCCAGCGGTCGGGGGTACTGGGGTGCAGCACCATGACACTGGTACCAGGCACAAGGCGGAAATCAGGCATTTGATTAAAGTTCTGAAAATCAGGAATAATAAAAAGGAAATATAGTCTACAAAACAAATTATGTTCAATCTGTGATGTGTGTGAATTTGTACGTGTGAGGTGAGGGGTGGGCGTCGGAAGTCTGCTTAATGAGATTTGTGTAGCTGCAAACATGACCAGCGATGGCCGTGCACAAATAACACTGCAGTTGTACTGCGAGTGTAGCCAGTCCCATATCGACGACCACTTCCGACAGCGGAGACAAAAGACAGCAGTCTTACTACCCCTTATCCCCTTCAGATCCAAGCTATCATGAAGAAGTTAGCTTTGTGGGGCGACATTCGTCCAAATATTAAGGAAGAAAACATAATAGGATAATCGTTTTATCTTCTTTCTTTCTCACTATTTTCCGGTTTTTTTCCTTACTCTACTTCTCTTCCCCCCTTCCCCTTACCATTCTTCCCCCTCAGTATCCTGAGTGGCAAATTCTGCATTCAGGATGCGCACGGACCAGGCCAGTACATAATACGGAAAGACAGCATACGACAACAGTGCATTACTGTAAATGGTGCATATGCAAGCTTCCGTGGTTAGAAGGTTACTGTTGTTGACTTGCTCAGACGCTACGTCAACTGCGCAGAATACATCACAGCACACGGCAGAAGGATTATAAAGAATTTAGAAAAAAGTGGCATTGGGTTGTTTTGAGACAGTCTCTTTGCATTCGCCTCAAGTGACAAAGGAAATCCTCCGGCAAGACAGCACATTTGAGTCCGATACGAATCCGGGTCCTCCTCATATACGTAGTGTAATGCATGGAAAGAAACTAGTTAGTTGGCATTAGGTTTGTGTTTAGAATTTGGGAATATGAAGTGAATTTTTGGTGATTTTATTTGTGTAACTTGTATTTTGTATGTTTGGTGGAAATTTTTAAAATTTGCGGTTAGGATATGTTTGGCCCAGAAAGTTACACGCGCTAGCAACAGGAAGACTGTATCATGTAACATTCCTTAGTAACAACACATTTCTTCATGTCCGCATACGCTGTTGCTAAGCGAATTCAAGAAGCACTGAGTTAAGGGTTTTGTGAACACGTGTGCCGGCCTGTAGGACCGACGCGCAGTGTCTTTGTGACTCATCTTCAACGAGAGTAGACGCAAAAACCACAGTGCTCTGGGGGAAGGGCTCAAAATAAGCCTTGTTCCCCCAGATTTTCCTATTCGTACCAGGTGAGTGGTGTGTGGTTCATCCATAACTCCAGACTAAAAGGAAACTGATTTAGAAGTTTTTTGCTAGGTTTTTTTTTTGTTTGTATTTTCCAAATTTAGGTAAGGCGAAGGAATTGAAATTGTGTAGATGATCCGCCTTCATGTTGCTAGGCCAAGGTGTGGTAGAAAAGATTTGTTATGTAGATACAAGTTTTTCTTATGTGCGGAAGTGTAGGTTTGTTGAGAATACACATTTATATATTTTACTAAGAAAGGTGTAACCCGTATTCTGTGTTCCGCTGGGACGTAAGCTGTGGTGAAGTTTTAGGCATAATACAATCCCACGTAGTTCCTTGAATGGGTTGTTTTATTACGAGTGTATTTGTAAATTTTGATGGAATTTGACGAAATGAATGTGTAGGAGATTTAATACTTACGAGTGGTTAATGCGTGTGAAATTGTGATAACAACCTGAGTAGTTATTCTGAGGGAAGTATTTTAATATTATATTTGTGAGCCTTGTACGGCTAGAGACAGGTAAACTGTATACTGAAAAGATTAATTAATACGTGGCTATAAGAAGGCTATGCTAGATTTAACATTTCCAAAGACGGTGATAGCAAATACTATGAAGTTTAGTTGTATTTTACGATGAAAGAAGGGAGTGACTGCGCCACGTGTACAACATTTCCCCAGCAGATCGGTCCGCTAGAAGATAATCCCACAATTGCCTAAACGCTCAGTGCTCACGTTAGCTACCAGTAAAGTATGGTCATTTTGTTTGTTTGCATAGTTCCCTTTACGTTCAATTTTAGCTTTCTGTTATGTTTGGTTAGCGTGTCTTGGCGAATGGTAAGTTGGTACAGCGGTTCGAGTCCGCTCAACTAAAGCGTTACGTGGCCACGGCGGTGGGATCACTACCCTCGTAGTCACTACGAATTATGATAATTCCATACAAAGCAGATGTCAGTGATCTGCTTAGGAAATCCAAAACTGACTGATGGCAGCGTTACCGAAATTACTGAGGCTAAGACGACGCTAACGCGAATCTGCGACATTATATAAACACGTAGTGCCCCTCTGGAGTAGGGACCAAGATTTAATTAGAACCCTTACCCCAGGAGGCCCTACAAACTAGTGGTATCGGAGGGATCACAACCCCCGTAGCCACTACAGTAGTATATAAAATAATATCAACCACTATACCATGTCGTTCGTTTTATTTGTAATCTACTTAACAAAGCATATTCAAGAGAGTATCAACGGGTGAAGGGGTATGAATTAATGTGGAACAACAGAGAGAGAAGAGGTCGAGGTCTTCTGAAGAAAAGACAGTACGTACTGAGGGAGAGAGAACAAAAGCACTGCCAGTGACGAACAGACGTCCTTGGAATATCCTGAATATTAGCGAGTGCGACGAGTCGGTTTAGAAGTAATTTTTTTTTATAAATAATCCTTATAAATATTCATAAAAATATATAGACATAATAAACATATACACAAGTCAAACCCCGATACGGCGCCACCCTCACAGCCTGTCAAGTCTGTGAGTAGAAATTCCCTCTCATATGATATTCGGGGTTTACTGCCACCCTCGACTTTTCGCGACAAACTGCGGTGAACAAACAGTGGTGCTATATCGTGTTTGACTGTAAATAATTCAAAGTGTCCGGACGACCGGTCTCCATGCCATGATCCCGGGAACTACTATCGTTATGTGAAAATCGTCAGTATAAAATTTGTTCGTTTGACGACAGCAAACATCGTATACTATAGCGTTTCGTTAAAGATCTAATGTTTTACCAAAAAAGTTGTAACCGACTGCCATTTCTTTCCACACAAAGTCACTTCTTACAGTCATTCCTACACTATTAACAGTCGAGGAATTCGTCATCCTCCAAAACGTACTTGTTTTCAAGACTAAGTGGATTTGAAAGATGCATAATTCCGTACAATAAATAACAAAGGCATTCTGACTTCAGATTTATGCTTGGCTCTCTAAGATGGGATTGACTGGGTGTCTCGAAACGTCGGTAAACAACTCTAAATACAACCTACGTAACAATACACAAGAGCGAAGAGCTCATCTACACCGAGGCGGAAGCCTGAAAACTTGCAAATACAATAAGAATTTGATTTTTTTTCTCCCTCAGTACCACTAGGCAGGTTAAGCAGCATCTGAACACTGTACCCTGCACCCCACTCACTGTCTCACTAACAACGGTTTTTGTTCCAGTGTAACGAAATAAATCTGTAATCACATCACTCACCAAACTAACTCAAACCGGTTACTGTTGCCGAGACAACACTGATTCAATAAGACTGGCTGTGCACAATCACTTAATGGGACTATTGCACAGCGAGTTTCACACAAGCTATTTACAGAAGAAAACAAGAATTTCGTTTCTTTCCTAAAGGGCCTTGTTTCCTGAACTATTTTATGGCCAGAAATCAAACCTCCTACAGCCCTGACAAGCAGAAACACGTGCACATATCGAGAGCCAATTTAAAGGCACACAGTGCACCAGTGGCACCTCTGTTGGCATTACAACACTATTTCGTGAAAACTTCAAACCAAATTTTCTGGAGACATCTATGCCTACTGCATAACTCAAGTGGCGTAAATAAGGGCCTGCACACCCCGCGGCCCTAGGAGGCCCCGTGGTAGAGGTGTGGTCACTGGACGTAAGGAATACCAAAATCTGTGTACCTCCGGACTGGACTCTGTTCGTCTGACATGTCAGTATTCTGGATCTTTGTTAACAGATTTGGAACGAACTTTGTTAATAATCACAGGGAGGCCCAGATTATCGAGTTGCGGAGGAGCCCCGACCGGTTATCTGCGCCTTTGCTTAACCTCCCGCCCCAATCAGCCCTACGGACGTCTACATTGCTTAATAGGTTAGAATACTTACTGTTGACGTGATAAATTTGAAGGTTACAAACGACCACTCTTTGCAGATTTTGAGCTTTTAGGGATTAATGTTGAAAGCCTGGCAACTTTTCGTTTCTAGTTAACAATATCCGTATCGAAAAGACACAACTGCAAGCATGGAAGTGAGCCAAACCTCATGGCAGCAGGAAGAACAGAATGCCTGCCGCAATAATCTAGCCTATGTCAGCTTCATAAGCAACCAGACTGTTTAGACCTACAAGAATATGTCCGAAATTGCGCCACAAGTGTTGCTACTGTACCTAAACACAAGACACTCGTTACGGCGAAAGAAAATATGTGTTACGCGAAACAGAGGCATGAAGGCCTTTTGAGAAGCTCTATCTATCATTAGGCCTGAAATAATATTTGAAATTACTAACAGTAACATACGTAACAAGACAGGGAATGTACATACAATGTAACAGTGGGGCGCGTTCGCGTAACAATTGGCGTGGAAGACCAATAACTGTTAAATATTATGAGCGTGTGTGTGTGTGTGTGTGTGTGTGTGTGTGTGTGTGTGTCTGTCTATTCTTGTCTTAGTTATCCAGCATGCATAGCACATGCGCCGTATTATATTGCCATTTGTAACCCGTCCGGTTCTACCATATTTTTCCACATTTTCTCAAACCCAGCAGGATTTTTGGGAAACAAGTTACTGAACACAAAATGTGTGTTTTATTTTCTCTACTTTTGTCTGAAACACTTCTCATTCCAAAAATGAATACAGTGAGATACTGTCATAAATGTACATAGGACTTCATGTAAAGTAACCCACATTTTAATGAAACTCGAATTGTCTTCAGAGTTTCTCGAAAAATAATAACATATGATATTTAATGAAAATTCGTCCAGTGGGAGCCGAGTTGTTCCATGCGGACGGACAGACATGACGAAGGTAACAGCCCATTTTCGAAATTTTGCGGACGCGACTATATATTAGTGCATAAATTTAATCGAATAATAATAATAATAATACTCAACTACAGCAACAGTTAGGGTAGCAGCAGCTGCAGCACAGCCAGTCACTCGTCGCCTTCTCACTACGGTGGTTTGGGTTCGACGACGGCAGACACCATGTGGGGTTAGTGGTGGCCGAAGTGGCACTAAGGCAACTGTGTCTCCCAGCACCCACGTTCTCCCCTACCGATTATAATTGCACCAATACGCAGTGATTCACACTCACCTGATATCGACGCAACATGGTCTAAGATACAGCATCGCTAAACCACAAACCATAAACACGAGTACAGATTAAGCTATTGGTCTTCTCCAGTGACACATATACGTAACAGTTACTTACATCTAATAACCTTCGGTTTATAGGCAAACTGCTATGGTAGCTTCGAGGATCGACTCTCAGGAATTCCTCAGACCTATAAGCAGGTATATACAAACATCAGGTTAGACAGCCAGCTAAACAGTCCAAGCCTAAAAGGCCAGAAACCGAGGAGTTTCCCAGTTTCAAAAATACAAATGCGACCAGATTTGGAAGACAAAATTCAGCCCACCCAAGTTAAATCTGGAATACTAATTTAAAACAGCCTACGACCGCCTCCTCAATATACATCAAGTCATCATTTAACTAGATACACTATAATTTTTGTAGACACAACGTAGTCGAATAACCTAAAAAAAGTGCCAGTTCGTTAGCATCAAAAGAATGTACAACATGGGTAAGTTACTGACTACGAAGCAGCCATGACATTTCTTTATAATGAAATGCGTACGCAGTAAATTCTTCTACAGATCACTTCCGTAACGCGAACGCAGCCACGACACGTCTTTCGTCATGATTTCAGTCAGACACAACTTTGCTCAAGAACTGATCCACAGGAAGTGTTCATAACTATGGCCACGATCAACCGTTCTGTTCATGAATACGACCACGGTAAGTGCATCATGGTAATGTCATAGCGGCGAGAACCACCGTGCTAAATACAATACTGCCCTACTGCTTTATGGATTGGGTTACTTCTTTCTACGCTCTAGGAAACAAGCTACCTAGAAGATACGTAAGTTGGGTGCACGAGTTCCCAGCCAGCATCACGACAAACAGCATTAGCACAAGATTAAGCACTTACCAGGCACCATTCCATACACACAAGCAGGGAAAAAACACATCTGAAAGCTTCTACCTTGCGTTAAAAATTCATAACGCGGCAACTTCTATATATTTTATTTTATCATTCTTACGGTTGCTCTCCCACAGAGGAAAAATGAGCGAAACAACTCCTACCTTAATGGAAGGTTTTAACGTGCATTTCACAAACGTCTTTGATGGGTTTCAGACGTATTCTATTTCATTTTTTGCCACTCAGATACTAGAAGAGGCCGCGTGAAAAATTCGTAGGCCAGTATTTTCCCACAGTCGTTACGAGAATAAATGGCACACGTGGGCTTCGGAAATCTATCGTATACAAACAAACGTTGTGTAGCTAAGAAGAAAGTAATGTATGAACAGGCAAAATATTTAACAATTATCATTTCTCGCAATACTGAAAAAAAAGCTTCAACTCCATAACTGACATAATGGCGAATGGTGGGATGATAGCAAATAATGACTGACAAGAAAGTGGAAACTGTCATTATGTACTTTAGGGTGCAACGAATGGGCCCTGGGTTAATGCTTGTTTCTTGTTTATTAACTAAATTACAGTTTACATAAACTTACTACACCATTCTCTGCACCTCTTGTATCGGTATGTTTCCATGTGGCTACTGATTTGAAATTATGTTTCACCGATACTTGAACAATGATGACATTTTTTGTATAATGGTATTAGTTTTCCTCGTCCATTCAACGCTAGACAATTTCAATAGAATATGATGAAATTTTTATTACTCTGCACTTAGTAATAAAGGGGACTCTTGATGAAGAACGTACTGACCTTTTTGTGATCAAAGCTTCGGCTATACAACAGATGAAAGAGGAAGCATCACATCAAAAAACGAGACAATGGATCCTCATTGGTACAAAACAGGGTGTAGAAGAAGCCAACTTCTTCTGTCAAGCGGCATGGGAGAAAAAGATAAAAATTGCATTTCGTCTCACATTAGGATCTAAATCTGAAAGTCACTAGTATAATTATTTTCGATATCGATTAATAAATGTATACGGCAGTTCATTTCTTGAAAAGTTAAGTCAGATAACTAAGAAATTCCCTGCGTTTATGGAAAGTAAGATCCATTACTCTGCCTAAATTACCAGCCATAAATGGTGGAATTATACAGTGACGTGATATCAGAATCAGCGAGGGGCGCAAGATACATTAAAAATTAGTTTTAAAAAAGAGGACAGGGAAAGATCAAAGATTCTGAACTCCGTGGTGACAAAAACGCCCATGTGCTTCTGCAGTACTGCTAACATAATATAATATGAGGGAGAGAATCGACCTGAACGGTGACATCACACCGACGGCGGAGCGACCCCTGACTGCACGTGACTGCGTTACCAAGTTCGTAGGGCCTTAATCTGTCGGTTAATGTACTCCCAAGGGACCTTCAACCGAGTGCTATTTCCACTATACGAGGAAAACTAAGATACAAGGGATGGACAGGGTCTATCACAGACTACGCCACTTCAACGTCAGCCTCAATGTACGAACGAGGCTAGAGCAGTGAGCTCTGCATAATCAGTACATATGACGCAGACGATGTACCACCACTTAAGAACGTACAGAGGTGGCGGTACAAGCGATACAAGCGTCTTTAATAATCCACTATGTAATTCAGTACATATATGTCGCAATATAAGCCTTACATCCAGTGAGACAGAACTGTTAACCCAGAATTCACGACGACAGTGTCGATACGATACAATCATTGTATTTTGTGCGGAGGAAACGTATACGACTCAACAAAATTTAGTCACGGCACCATAAACACCGTTTCTGGTGTGGATAAAATGCCAATACGTAACTCAAGAAGGCTCAATGGTGGCAGCATAACCACGACAAAGAGTTTGGAGAACTACATAATATTAGGTTAAATTAGATTGATTTTTTTATATATGTTTCGATTTTAATATGCTTTTACTCAGGATTAAAGCGGCTAGAAGGTGAAGCCGACCACTCGCCTCCGTTTGGTGCCCAGGTTAATAATGAATTCAGTTATACCTCCACCCCACGTTCGTTCATGGTGTGCACAGGGGCACTCTTACTTATGCCTTTTAATTTTTTGAGTATTCCCATTGCTAACAGTGACGAGTGCGCACTGCAACTGAATCGATTATCAAATAGCGACAGCCATGCCGGAGAACTTCATTAGTACCAAGCACCCAACAGCATGTTCATAATGCAGTACTGACTTCAGTACTACACGTGCTATACGGGCAAGGACCATCAAACAGGCCTTACGAATGCCATTATCTCATCTGGCTCCAGAAGTTAGTTCACCTTTAACCAGTAACACCAGATCCTTTTGAAAACAGCTGGTGTTTAACAATATTACTATTCTCTTCGTGCCTTTTATCTCGTAATTCAAACAGTTTGTATTATCTGACTAATGGAAGTTGAGTCTGAAGTTACCACGGACATTACACATACACCGATATACAAACACAAGAAGGAAATTTTGCAATATAGCGATAATGCTAAAAAAAAAGGAAAGGTTAACGCACATCGTACTGTATAAAGAAAGTAGTACAGCCGCGTCAAAAATTCAGGCCCTCGCTTTGAGAACATGACATCAGATGAGATAGCAATATTAACATGGATTTTAATCAAATACGGTGTGAGGGAACGCGCTGTAGTTAGCTAAACTAGAACAGGAACCGAGCGCGAATTATTGTGAACGTTGGTTCACAAACGGTAGAAAAGGTGGTTAATCATACGTCAAGAATGTACTGCATGCAGATAATTCCGTAGTACCACGGGTACCACCATGTAACTGAAACTGTATTATAAACGACAGATGCAAAATTAGGAATAGAAGAAGTAAATTTGAAAATAATAATCTAATGAAAGCATTACATTACGTCATACATCTTTAGAGAATTACTATGAAATCAGATATAATATATCAAAAGTACTTGTACAGGAAAGCATAAAATTCCTCGTGAACGGAATTAAATATGTTAACGAAAGGACAGGCGAACTTCTAGCGGACTAAATGTTATAAACAGACAGGTTCACGGCTTGAAGGCACTTTGGCTGGTCAGCGTACACAGAATTACTTGTGTTGAATATATTGTTTATTACTCTATTTATTAGTTTATTCAATTATATTTATTGTTCGTGGGCCGGTAGCTCAGTCGGTATAGCGACCGACTACGGGCTGGACGGTCCGGGACCCACCGGGATCGAATCCCGGTGGGTCGAGATTTTCGCCCGTCCAGACCGGCCCTGGGGCCCACCCAGCCTCCTGTAAAATGGGTACCGGGTTTTTCCCGGGGGTAAAGTGCGGCCGGGGCGTGCTGCTGACCACTCACCCCCTTCTAGTGCCGCGGT
>Ga0123355_10012620_pt1 | contig 13095 bp, 9 predicted proteins | sample TergutEmb28metaG_3_FD_89872 | JGI IMG/M metagenome (GOLD analysis project Ga0123355, IMG submission 89872) | Embiratermes neotenicus P1 segment gut microbial communities from Petit-Saut dam, French Guiana - Emb289 P1 | ecosystem: Host-associated > Arthropoda: Insects > Digestive system > Gut ... | reverse complement strand
CCCTCCCGACTTAAATTTAGTAGTAACCGATTTCATGTTTGGTTTACATGTAAAATAACTACTGCCACCGGGTGACAACCCAACTGCAGTTAATAAATATTATTATTATTATTATTATAACATTGTTTATTCAGAGTTAGTTGATAATCTCATTCAGTTTATGCACTTCCTCGGATACACGTTGGAAAATGTCGCTTTCTGGGATATGATACCTTGTAGTCTGGTAGGGTAATTGGGCATTTAAACAGAAACTTTCCCAGGCCAGGGATAAGTGCGACAAAATTAAGTGGCCATTTGAAAAAGGTGAGAAGTCACACATCAAATTTTTCTCTGTTCCTATGATGTTTCGTTCATCATTCAAAGAGGACATTAGTTACTCTACTCAAGGCATATGTTTCCATTCACAAGAGGAAGATTCTGTCTTCCTCTTGTGAAGTTGGTAGTTACACAGATTGGAACAGCAATTAGAAATGGGTTTGAATGAACTGAATATGTAATATTTTAACCATTACTACATGAAATATATTTGTCAGTAAATTCAGTCTTGTCTTAACAGAATTTCCTGAACTGTTGTCTACAAGTGGATGTAGAGAAAAGGGCCTCTGCAGATGAGCTTTTGGATCATCCTTTCCTTCAAAACTGTATGGAACTTAGGTCTTTGACACCACTGATCCGAGCTGCTCAGAAGATTCTTCGAAAAGCTATGTAACATTTTAAAATTTTAGTAAATCAGAATGTCGATAGCAGGGGAGCAAATGGCAGCTATTGCTCCCGCGACCTGTGCGTGAAAGAAATAGGCATAATGGAAATGAATGATGTTGTTATGGCTAGCTTAGCATTGTAAGTTGCAATATTAAGAACAATTAAATCCACTTCGTTTGGACCCAAGACATCTAGGAACATGTGTTCTGTAAGTATGTGCTCTTGAACATAATTACGTGCGGCCACAGGTGTTCAGTTTTAAGGCTAGGAAACATTTTGTACCATTTTCTTACCAGAAATATATTTTATGAATATTATAGTTTTTACAGGTATGCAGGTTACTTATTTATGGGAACTGCCTTACTGAGAGGGAAAAACAGTCAAACACTGTCTCTTTTCCTTGGTGTATAAAATATTTTGTCACTGAACTTTGATATGTGGCAGTATTCCCAAACAGTATTCCATGCACTTCTGGGGCATTGCGATGTGTTTTCCAGAGTTCAGTAGATACATTCCTTTCATGGCAATTAGCAGTTTTTACAATTAGTAATCAAACAAATGATTGTCACCAAGTAAATCCGTAATCATAGATGCAAAGAATTTAAAAATGTATTATAAACATTGCTCTCAATCAGCAGAAAGTGTGGTAAAAGTATTTTAAAGTACGGTATCTTAAGTTTGTCTCTTCTGTGTATATTTGCCTTGCCATTAGTTCGTAGCTGCAGCTTTAAGTTTGATTTGTAAGACTGTGGTAATAGTGGGGGCTTACTCTTTGAATAATAAAATCTGAGAGACATCATTTTTTAGTGTATGTTGGTAAATAATGACCTGGCACTGCATGGTACTCAGTTCTTAGTTTTCTCTAAAAATAGTTCATGTACAATGCTGTTCCAAGAAAAAGTGTTTGCTTTATACAAACCAATCCACATCAAAATAACAGAAAATACGAAGCTGATATGTACATAAGGTGCACAGGATCATATCAATATGAAATTTCTAAATCCACTTTGAATTATATTAATGAAACTGCATACATCCACTTGTGTTTGAGAAATGGCTGCAAACTTTAATATATGGTTAGGACTTAGGGAAACAGACTGAGTACTTGGAGCTCCTTCCCTGGGGCTAGACCGGTTTGGCTATGAAGCTGACTGCTCGCCACCATCTGGTGCCAAATTTCAGAATGAGTGGAACTATACCTCCACTCCCTCCTGGGCCTTTGTGGGGTCCGTTTGTAGCTTATTTTGTACATAAAATCAACCCACCACATGGGGCCTTAGAATGATAAAATCAAAATGAAGCGAATTTTTGCCATACTTTCATTATTAGAGTAAGAAATGAATGGTGCCTGTTACGAAAATCACTAAGATATTATGTTATGTATAATGTAATCCAGTATTTTGCTCAAATCTGTGCAATCGAATTGCTAACATACTTCTACATACCAACACGGACGTTCACAGTGATAATGAAAGCTAATAAGACTTTAATAATGTTGTTGCCACTGATGTGATGTGGAACTGGAGTGCTGCTTGATCTCATGCACAGTATGCATTACTGAAAGGCATACCTAAACTATTAGAAAGTTTTACTCACTTTTAGTTAGGTACATGCAGAACTAAACTTTGTCCATTACTGAATTTTTAAATTATTTTAAATTGTGAATAAACTGTTAGACCTGCCTATATTTTTATGATGTAATGAACTTGGTGTCACTACTGGAGAATGAAAAGCATGGATGTATCATTAGGAAGTAGGTTTTTGCTGGTGTATGTCCCCAGCAGAGTCAACTTTTTGCATAAATTCTCAAGGTGTGCATAATAAGTTCCTATTGGGAAATACCCAGATATTTTGGGAGCAAAGTTTTGCTTCTTTAATACAGAATCAAAACTCTGCTCAGGCATTTTTAAATGACATTGAAGTACCTAATTTCAATATTCAAACAAGATGCTTTGTAGATTGTTAGCAGGCACTACAGGTTAAACTGGTACGTGTTTTTTATAAAATACTCTGTATTACAGTGTGAATTTTGTATCTGTATGGTATTTGCACACTGTGCAAACGTAGTGATCTATTAACATTATCAAACATTGCACGTGTCAAGGAGTATATATAAATTTTAATTAACGTGCAGTAACAACTCACTGTGAATTTTCAGAATATGCTGAAATATATGAAATACATGTACAGTTATGAAAGCTTGAAATCCAAGTCCTGAAATGGTGTGTAAAGTAAGGGTACTGTCAACACAATCACATTTGGTATCGAACCAAACTGAATCAGACAGAAGAAAAACCACATTCCATGACTCAAACGGTACTTAAGATGTATTTGGCCCCACTGTCTGGATGACTATCGCCTAACCATATGGCACTCATCCTTAATTATTTGGTCACAATAATTCCCCTTGTTTTGTACCAGTGGTTGGCAGTATTATGAGAAAATGTTGGGAGGATCAGCAGTGGCTTATTATACAGTCTAATTATGTACTGTGTGTTATGCAATATTTTAAACGGTTGTGTTGCAATGGAAGCATGCTTCAATTCAATCACAAGTAAATAATGGTATTTAGCTTCTATTATAAAAGGGAACTATGATACCAACATAACCAACACATTCCATGATCTGTGTGTGCTCTCACCTCAGAGAAAATGTTTCTTAACACTTAACCAAGACTTAAATCCTTTTGAAACTATTTTATATACACTATATAAACAATCAGTCATTCATATGTTTATTGGACCGTGCATCATCTTGATAGTTGAATAAAGAGAGACCAACTTGATGTCACTTGCTTCATTATTTAATGTTCAACATGTTTCGGATGTATTAACATCCGAAACATGTTGAACATTAAATAATGAAATAATAAAGCAAGTGACATCAAGTTGGTCTCTCTTTATTCAACAATCAGTCATTCAGTTTCCAAATACTGAAAGTTCATAACACAAACAAATATTTTGTATATATGTACATATTTTGTATACTGTATGACTTGAGAGAGAAAATGTGCAGTGTGACTGTTCCCTGCAGGAATAATACTGTTACTGTGCACCGTGGAAATATATTAAGAATGCTAGCGTAGAAACGTTTTGAGAGGTTCAGGGTATCCAACCCTACTTTGCAACCTTCTTATTTTTACAAATTCTTGTGTGTACCATAATTTTGCTGATTTGTTGCACAGTATGTCTCTCTGCATGGTGAAAAGTTTTCACAGTGGCAAATACACTGTGCTCTACTCTGTTGAATATAGTTAAGTCAGTTCATAGGTATGAAACTACAGTGTGATCACGACCCAGAACACAGTGAGCATGTAAATTGGGGATTCATGAATGTACAGATTTTCAGAACTTAATGAAATTCAGCTTCACAATAAATATGAGTTTAGTGTTAGAACCATAGTGGGGCCCACCCAACCTCTTTTCAGGGGGAGGTCTCTCTGTCTTGTGACTGAAACTAATCATTCACTGCTACAGGCAATAACTCCATTCCATCACAGCTTAACTGAGCACAGAACAAATCTGTGTACGAAATATTACAGGAAAAACAAGCACAATACTGTTTTTTATAGAACTACAAAGTGTGTGTGTGTGCGAGTGTGTGAGTTTTGAGGTTTTCAAGGTGGTGTAGATGAGGATTCTCGTCTTCTCGCATATGATGCTTGGTCAGCGGGTGACTGGATTCTCATATTTCAATGCAAAGTAGGACCTATGGGCCCTTAAGTTTAGGACATTATATTGCCTCAAAAGACTGGTACCCGACGACCCACTGAAGCACTGTCGTAACCCCAAAGAACAAAATCCTTAAAAGTGTACATTGTGCATTTTGACACACAACTTTACACTCATGGAATGGATAAGTATATCAGTAGATGATTGCTGGAAAATGTTTCAATAGTGTCTTCCGAGATATTCCCGCTGTAATAAGTATGTTAACCTTTAAAATCTAAAGCATAATCACTTGAAAAGTTAAACCGAAAAGCCTTTGTTTCACTTCACTTCGTTGGACCTCTTCTACCAGTAGGTGTGCAGGAAATGGTGTGATATGAAGTGTTTGCACATTACTTCAGTGGAACTCACCCTGTTGTGTCCCAGAAATAACTAAAACAACAGACAATCATACAATGCAACATATAGTTATGACTGATCAATCTGTTGTTTTAGTTGTTTGCAAATTATTTTATACGCAATACAAATTCATCTGTTTCTACACTGTTGCTTACAGAATATTCACAACAGTAATTATCTCTTTGCAGTACTCTTAAAATTTTGTTATGTGGGTTATGACATAACAGGGTAATAAATATCCCCAGCAAGAACTGTATAAAGTGTGTGTGTGTTGAACCACCTGGTTGCTCCATTTGACAAAAAGCCAGTCTTTCATTCCAAGATAACTGTTGACAGTAATTGTTATGAAATCTGTACACAACAGAATATTTACTCTAAAGATGCAATGTTACCAAATATACAAATATGTAAAAAGACTTTTAAAGTGTGGTTTTATTTTAAATGCTCTTTCCCTAAAACTGCATTCCTTATGTTGTATGTATTAAAACTCTTCTCCCCCATTTGCTTCCATAATTGTTACCTTCACTTCCTTGAGTTTCCATTCCCAACTGCCCTTGAAGTTCAGTCCCCCACCCCCCCAAACCTTTGGACTTGGCAGAAGAAACCATTTTCAGGTACTCTCAAAGCAGTGTTGATGAAGATCAATTCCTCAGAGAAGCACAGTGTCACCATCTGCAGCATCTGAGCAGTTTAAATGAGTAGTCTTCTGGCACTGCTGCACTTTGAAAATGATGGCAGTATACTTCTCCAGAACGCTCAACACTATTCACCAGACAACATGTATAACATCCCAGAAGACTTGGATGTCCAAGTTTAATTCCATATAAAAACATTTCTAACCTTTGTGCCTAATGTTAGGTACACCCACCACACAGTGTGATGCTCAGAATGCTGATTGACAGGTACAGGCCTATAAGTTTCAGTCTGGTGCACATCATGCCAGGCATTTAATTTCAGTGCCAAAGGGTTTAGGATTTTTTCCCAACAAACATGATCTATTAAAAGTCCTTTAAAATGAAAGCATAATAAATACTGAAATTATAATCACAGTATATCTTCAATTATACATAATGCTAATATGATTAAAAAAAACTGCAAACAATGAAGGCATTACACTGAAAGCTTGCCATGATGACAGTTTGTAAAAGCATGAAAATGATCTAATATATAGCCAGATTTACATTTAGTAACATAAACATTACATCCAGAATCAAATATAAATTTTTAGGGATATCTCATTATAACTAGTAACAAAGTGGGCATTAATAAAGGAATTATGAGCTATTATGAAAGACTTGGCAAGTGAATCATAATGGCAAGGGGCGATCACAACATAGTCAGTATTGTGACTAAGCAATAGGCTGGATGATCCAGGTTTTGGTTCTCAGCATAGGCAGAGATTTTTCTTTTCTCCAAAATGCTGAGACTGGCCCTGGCGCCCACCCTGCCTAACAGTCAATGGGCTTCTTTCTCTGATTGACAGAGCGGCTAGGGCATGAAGTTTACCAATCAGCCTCATCTAGTGCCGAGATGAAATGAATGGAGCTACACCCCCTGCATGTCTTCATGGTGTGGAAAGGGACAACTTTACCTTTTATCATGTTGGTAAATTATAACTTATACCAAAGAAAAACTAGATCTACAATATGGGTCTGACAAAAGTAAAAGTTCCTAAATGGTACGTCACAAAAAAGATAAAGTAAATTGACCTAACACGGTGTCATGTCTCTATAACAATGACTAGACATGGCAGCTGTAGGGATATAATGAAGTATGTCTATTGCAACTGTATTTATAGATACATTATCACGCTGACTGGTGCAACTGCCAGCCATGCTTTCAGAGCCTAAAAATGAGTAACACCATGCTACAAAGTTCCACACTAAGAATAATTTTACTTCACCCAGACCACCCACTGGATATTACTATTATCCCTGTCCCCACCACTTTCTGTATAATTAACCCTGTTGAGGGGGGAGGAGGGAGGAACTGTGGCTAGTGTGAGGATGTGCAGCTGTCATCTGTCAAGTGACGTCTCATATATATTTATATATATATATATCAGTTTGGTTGAATCAGGCTGACCAGCCTGTCTTGTGCATGAAAAATGTGGCGTTGTAGTCCCAAGTCACTCTTCAGAAAATGGAATGTAAAGTGAAGAATGTGGTTATTATGTAACTTTTATAAACCACCTTAGAATTCTTAAGCATTTTCCTAGAGAAAACTCTATTGGCACATAAAACTACATATCCTTTGGTGGGACAGGATGGCGTATAGTCAGTATAGCAACCCACTACAGGCTGGATGGTTCAGGCATCAAATTCCAGTCAGGGTGACATTTTCCACACCCATCCAGACTGGACCTATAAACTAGAATGTATTTACTTGATTTAAGTTTGGACAGCATCCCCTTCAAAATAGTCCCCTTGTGCAGCGACACATCGATCCCAGCGCTGTTGCCACTGCTGGAACACGTGCTGGAAGTCCTGTTCTCGAAGCCTACCACGAACATTCTGCGATTCCCGCTGGATCTCCTCCACTGTGTCAAAGCGATGACCCTTTAGCTGCAGCTTCATCTTCAGGAAGAGGAAGAAGTTGCAAGGGGCTAAATCTGGCGAGTAAGGTGGCTGCGGAAGTGCGATAGTGCTGTTGTGGGCGAGAAACTCACATGTTACGAGAGCTCGATGAGAGGGTGCATTGTCAACATGGAGCAGCCAATTGCCCACGCGCCACAATTCAGGTCGTTTTCGCCGAATATCCTCCCTCAGACGGCGAAGAACACTGCAGTAGAACCCGGTGTTCACAGTCTGGCCTTGGGGGTCAAATTCATGGTGCACAATCCCTCGAATGTCGAGAAACATGAGCATGCTCTTGGTCATGCTGCGGCCCTGCCTCGCCTTCTTTGGTCTTGGGGATCCTGGGCTCTTCCATTGCGAAGACTGTTGTTTAGTCTTGGGATCATACCCGTAGACCCAACTCTTGTCCCCAGTGACGACCCTCGACATGAAGGATGGGTCATCCAGGGCACGCTGATGAAGTTCTTGACAAATTGCAACACGGTGCTCTTTTTGTTCGGGGGTCAGAAGCCTGGGCATGAACTTTGCAGCTTTGCAGCAACGTGGTGCATGTTCAAATCACACGTGAGAATTGTCTGCACTGTTCCGTATGACACATTAACGACTGCAGCAATGTCCTCAATGGTTCTCCAATGATCCTCGTGCACAAGCCGTTGAATTGTTTCCACATTTTTAGGCGCTGAGCCCGTGGAAGATCGCCCTGACCTTTTGTCGTCTTCGAGTGATGTTCTGCCTCTCTTGAAGCATGCATGCCACTCGAAACACCTCGCGCGACTCATGGCCTCATTTCCATACGCACATCGTATCATTTCAAAAGTCTCCGCTCCAGATTTGCTGAGTTTCATGCAGAATTTGATGTTTGCTCTCTGCTCCAATTTCACGTCCATGCTGAAATCACAAATGTGAAGGCACATGTGGTGACAAACACTCATGTTGTGCAACTCCAAATGCCCACACAGCGACACCACTCGGCATACTGAGTGGCGACGTTCCCTGCTCCCAAGCACAGCGCACGCATTCATGTACTGCCATCGGTTGGCAGTTTATGGAACAAGTCTCGAAACTTTTTGATACATCTATGTACATACCACGTCCTTTCTGAGGGGGAGGGGCGGCGGCGACCGGGGCATGGCATTGACCACCCACCCCCATCTAGTGCAGAGGATAAAGAAAGAGTACAGCTATACCTCTACTCCCCGAGTGGGCCTTCGTGCCCTTTTCTAGGGTGAAATTTACCTTTACGACACATCCTTTAACTCCTGGGAAATATATCAACATACCACCCTTCAAATATTCAGAAATGCTGCCATTCACTTCAATACATTAATGCTTTAGTAAGCATCATCTTCAGTGGCTGTTCATAATTTGTCTTGTGTTTGATTAAGTGTGGAACAATAATGATGCAACCTCTCTGTTCCCCTGATTAGCTAATTAAAAAAACCGCAAAATATATTACATTATGACCAAACACCTTTACGTACTACGTATGTGACTAACATAAAGTATATTGACACAGGTGGCTTTACTTGACACTGTGGGCCGGGTAGCTTGGTATAGCAACTGACTACGGGCTGGATGGTCTGGGATTGAATCCCGGTGGGGACGAGATTTTCCGCATACCCAGCCTCCTGTAAAATGGGTACCGGGTCTTTCCCACGGGTAAAGTACGGCCGGAGCGTGCTGCTGACCACTCACCCCCTTCTAGTGCCGCGGCCATGGAAGAGTAGAGCTATACCTTTACCCACCCTCTGGGCCACACCGGGCCTGTAACGAGAACACTGCCTTTACTTGAAACCCCATAGCTACAAAGTGTCACTCTATTGTCAGTGGAATTGCTATACAGCTATCAGCTCATACATTAAAACTTCACTGCAGAATCTAATGTCAAGTAATATGTAAATGTCACATATTTACTTATATTTGTTTATTTCCAAAAAAAGTGGTATAATCCTAATATAAATTTATTCTACAAATTTTGTAAAAATGCAGGGAAACAATATATTACATCAATAAGGTAAAATTTTGTAACATAAACATTTTAAGAATACTGTTAAGTACCTTTCCATCCATATCCTAGCTTGGCCCGGCAAATTCCAGAGGTCTCTCTCATTTTTTATCCAAGTTTAGTTGGCTTGTTTCTTCAAACACGAACCCTCTACCTATTAGTGTTTTTAAAACTGTTGCAATATTACGACAGTCATCTGAAAAATGAAAGGAAGGTAATATCTGTTCAAATATAATGCTTCAACACATTTCAAAGATAAATCTGACAAACCTCAGTAGGCTGAATGTGCTTGCTCTTGCACATGCAGAGACAAACATGTATTACCTATCAATAGTTTGCCTACTGACTGAAACAAAATTGCATTAATAATGCAACACAGACCATTCACCATCTGAAGAATACTGCTGATAAAGTCATACCTCAAAATACCAGAACTTCAACTTGATAGAATTCATCACTATGTGCTTTAAACATACAATAAGTAACACTTGCAATGGACAGCAAAACACAACTATGTTTACTACACCAGCTAAAATTTTCAGTCAAAAATCTACCTTCATTAGACCAGTTATACAATTATTTAAAAAGGTAAAATGTAATATATTGTACATGATCTTGTATGTTTGTGTGATCCCACAGATATAAAATGTGATGATGTACGTGTAAAGGTAAAAAGGTAAAGTTCACCCTAGAATAGACCACGAAGACCCAGAGGGGGAGTAGAGGTATAGCTCTACTCTTTCTTTAACCTCGGCTCTAGATGGTGGTGGGTGGTCAACGCCATGCCCCAGCTGCTTTACCCCTGGGAAAGACCCAGTACCCATTCTATAGGAGGCTGGGTGGGCCCCAGGACTGGTCTGGACAGGTGCAGAAAATCTCACCCCCATCGGGATTCGATCCCCGGGCTGCCCAGGACATAGCAAGTCACCATACTGATTGAGCTATCCCGGCCCACGATGATGTATGTGTAGCTATCATGATACAATTGCATTTGAATGACCATCGCAAGTGTTTTTACTAGAGTTCAGTTTTTGGAGATAATTTAACTCCATCATACTGTCATGAAGATCTAAGCTAATTTCAACTAACAGTCCCCAATGAAATGCTAACAGTCACTCAACTAGTCAAGAAACTTCCTGCTCTTTATGGAACTAGGAAGCTGTCACAAGAGAATGCTACTGAGTCCTGTCCTGAGCACCTTCACACATCACAGAAAGATATATTTCAATGTGCTCTCACTGTGCCAAGTTGTCTCTTCTCTTCAAGTATTCTCATTAAAATTATGTCAGCATTTCTAATCTTTCCCATGCATACTAGACATGGGTAGAGTTATACTGTCCTCAAGTGTGGGAAAATACACCCTTGCCTTCTGTAGGCGAGTTGGCTAATGCAGCCCCTATCTTAACATCACTGGAATGTGAGATGGGTGCTCAAGTCAGGTTCTGTAAGTCACAGAGATCAGGCAGTCAGTGCACATGAAAAATGTACCCACAGTTCAACAGTGTTCTTCATGTGCAATAATTATGTGAAGCATGTGCCACAGCAGTCACTGACAGTTACAGGATTACAAATTAAAATGATTTCTCTGTTCAAAGCCAGAGTTAAACTAACTCCCATAACTAACTATAAAGTGTACAGTTATAATTCCTTACCTATACCACTGTGCAGTCTTCCTTGATGAGGTAACTGTAACTTTGTTAGCATGTCAATTATTCCCCTTGGAAAGTAGCCTGTTGCAGCAGCAAATGCCTGCAACAGAGACCAACTTAACTTGTATGGGGTCATTCACTCTTGCAGGAATTTGATTCAGTTAGCTTCTTTATCTAGAACTGCCTCTTCAAAAACACAGTGCCAAAAAGCAATTAATTCCCTCTCCAAAACTGCCCTCCACTGTGTACTGTAATGGGAAGGGTGACTGGGAGTAAAACTGAACTGGATAGCATGCCTGAAAGTATATTTTGCAATGTGATTACTACAGCCATTTAGGGATATGTCAGTTATGCTTCAAGGTGAGACTGTACCCTCAGCAACTAGGCTACAGGCTGGATGGTCCATGGTTTGAATCCCAGTGAGAGAAAGAGATTTTTCCTTTCTCTGGAACATCCAGAGTGGAGGGCCCACCCAGTCTCTATTCAATGGTTACCGGGGTTCTTTCCTGGAGCTAAAGTGGCCAGGGTATGAAGTCAGCCACTCACTTCCATCTGGTGCTGAGGTTAAGAATAAGTGGACCTATAACTCTTCTCCCCCTGCATGCCTTCATTGTGCGGACAGGGACAATTTTACCTTTATGTATGCCCTGGGCCTGAGCTGCAATAAACTTTAAACTCTGCAATATTAACAAAATTTATTTCATACATCATGATAAAATGGAATGAATGGAGATCACAAATCTGGTTAGGATACATGCCAACATGGGAAACGTTCTGAGTGTCACAACAATGTCGAAAGAAAATTGGAGAATATTAATTAATAAAGAAATTTATGCAATGGTTAAAAAACCCACTCTAACAGAGACAATAAGATTAAATAGATTTATTTGGTTTGGGCATGTACAGAGAATGGAAGAAAATAGAATTCCCAAAAGGGTATTATATATGAATTTGGAAGCAACAAGGCTGAGAGGTAGACCAAGAAATAGATGACAAGATGAAGTGAGAAAGATGGAAGACTAGTTGGTGGAAAAGGGTGGAAGGAAAGGGTATTTAACATAGACGAATTTGAAGAGGCTCCTGAGAATGGCAAGGAATTGTCACTTTCTACACATGCCAATGGAAGGAACAAATTATATTAACTTGGGAATTTAAAAGTTATACTTAAGATGACCCCTTCAACAGTTACAAGTGACTAATTACTGAATGCATGTTTTATCAGATCTAAAATTAACTACACTGTTCCATTAGTTACCTAATCACATACAGTATACACTTTTTGATGTTATTATATTACTCAAGAGTTACACAGGCTCTGTAACATGTAATCATATTCTGGTCTCTTTTACATTCATTTTAATAATATCATGGTTAAAATTTTAATTTCTTAATATAAACAACACAATCTGAAGCACCTTATTGTACTTCTGGGTTTCCCCTAGTTTGAAACACAACTTGATATTCACTCACTGCTCCACAACACACATAAACATGCCTAATGCATGGGGATACTAGAGATCAACCACCTGAGGTCTGACTTTCTTTTCACTGATACTTGGTAGTCATAACACAGACAGAAACTGGCTACAGTTGGTTTCTGTGCTGAATACTTGCAGAACAATGGCAATCACAGAGTTTTGTCTGATCTTTTGTGCTAAACCTATTTATGGTGAGAATATAATATCCAGTGAAACATTAACCACACACATACACTCACACACAATCCAAATGTGACTGTTATGTTTATTGGACCGTGTATCATTGTGATAGTTGAAGAATAAAAGACCAACTTGATGTCACTTGTTATTTTATTTCACATCTTATGCGCTCAACATGTTTCGGACATTAATATATCCATAATCAGGAGCTTGCGACTGTGCTGTTGAATTACCACATTGGTTGTATTCTTCTTGGTTCGATGTGTGTTGGAGTTTCGGTGTGGTTGGGGTGGAGTGGTATTCGTGTTGCAGGCTTCAACATGTTTCGGACATTAATATATCCATCATCAGGAGCTTGCGACTATTCTGTTGAATTACCACATTGGTCGTATTGTTCTTGGTTCGGTGTGTGTTGGAGTTTCGGTGTGGTTGGGTTGG
>Ga0123355_10012619_pt1 | contig 13096 bp, 12 predicted proteins | sample TergutEmb28metaG_3_FD_89872 | JGI IMG/M metagenome (GOLD analysis project Ga0123355, IMG submission 89872) | Embiratermes neotenicus P1 segment gut microbial communities from Petit-Saut dam, French Guiana - Emb289 P1 | ecosystem: Host-associated > Arthropoda: Insects > Digestive system > Gut ... | reverse complement strand
CTTCGCCGCCGTCGCACGGCCGCATCCGGGCGCTCCTGCACACGGTTGGATTCTGCCCGCGCTCGGTATCACCGTGCAGGCGACGGGGGAGGTGGCTGCGTGGACTGCCAGCTACGGCCTCGTCTACCGCCTCGCGCCGCGCCGCTGGACGGCGGCCGTGATGGGCGCCTTCTATGCCTCGACGCTCGGGCTGGGCGCCTACCTTGCCGGTTGGTTCGGGAGGTTCGCGCAGCCCTGGGGAGAGGGCCACTACTTCCTGCTGTTGGGCGTGGCCACCGCGGGCGCCGCGGTCGTGGCACTGCTCATCGGGGCGCCGCTGCGTCGTCTCGCTGCCTCGAGCGGCGCGGCGCTGCGTGTAAGGAGCGGACAACGATCATGATTCGCATGCTCGCACGTGTGATGCTCCTCTCCGCCAGCGCCGCGGTCGCCGGGACTCCGCAGCTTGCCGTGACGCCGCCGTCAGGCCCGGTGGACGCGCCGCTGCACGTCGTGATGCGGAACATCCTGCCGGGCACGCGCGTCAGGTTGAGCGCTTCGCGGCCGGATGCACGCGGGCGCACCTGGACCGCCGTGGGCGAGTACCTGGCCGACGTGACAGGTACCATCGACATCGATGTGTCACCTTCGCTCGCCGGCAGCTATACGGGGGTGAGTCCGCATGGGCTGTGGTGCTCGGTGCTCCCCGTCGCTCCGCAGCAGTTGAAGGAATACCTCGCCGATCTGCAGAAGCATCCGGAGCTCGGAACCTCGCCGTATCTCGATGTGAGCGCGCTCTACACGGTCTCGGTCGCCGCCAGCATCGATGGCAAGGTAGTCGCGACGGCGACGGCCACGCGCAGCTATGCGAACGGCATCGTGCCCGAGGAGGTCACCGCGCCCGGCCGCGTCCGCGGCCGGTTCTTTCCTGCGGCACCGGGAGTCACGCGCGGTGTGCCGGTCGTCGTTTTGGCGGGCTCCGGCGGGGGATTGCCCGAGACTCAGGCAGCGCTGCTCGCAAGCCACGGCCACCCGGCGCTCGCTCAGGGCATCTTCGCCTACAAGGATCTGCCCTCGACGCTCCGTGAGATTCCGCTCGAGAGTCTTCGCGCCGGTGCAACGTGGCTGAAGCAGCGCACCGGCGCTCAGCGCGTGGCCATCATGGGAACCTCGCGCGGATCGGAGGGAGCGGGACTTGCGGCCAGCTACTTTCCGCAGGAGTTCTCGGCCGCCGTCGTCTACGTGCCCTCGCACCTGACCAATGGGGCCTTCGGCCCGGGGATTACGGATGTCGTGGCGGCCTGGACGTATGCCGGGAAGCCGCTCGCCGCCGACCACGGCGAGACCGACTCGAACAACGCCGGGGACGCGCAGCACTCGGAGGAGCCACCCGGCTTCATCGGAACGCCGTACTACCTGAAGACATGGAGCGATCCTGCCGTATCGAAGGCGGTCGGGATTCCCTACGAGAGGATGCACGGGCCCGTGCTGGCCATCGCCGGAGGAGCCGATGAGATGTGGCCCTCGTTCATCGGCGCGGAGCAGATCCGGCGGCGCCTCATCGCGCACGGCAGGGCCGGGCAGGTCGAGGTTCACATCTACCCCGGGGCCGGACACATGGTGTCCCGCGTAGGGACCGGTGGTCCACTCTCCAGCTTCATCTTTCACCCGGTCGCCAGGGATTTCGAAGCGACGGGCGGGCTCCCGAATGCGAACTGCGAGGGATCGTTCGATGCGTGGGAGAAGGTGCTGGCGTTCCTGTCGAAGGTCAGCGGGCGCTAGTCACGCACTGAACACGATAGTGTGGCCGATGAGCTCGTCGTGGCAACGTATCGCGTTCGCGATGCGCTGAAATGGTACCCGTTGCTGCGAGAGCCAGGCCTCGCACCGCGCGAGGTCGCGCACCTGCAGCTCGAGACTCGCGAGCCGCGGCCGGACGTGCGGCGCGGGCAGCACGCTGTAACCGAAGCGCTCGCGATAGTTTCCCGCCGAGTGGTAGGTGATCGTGGGCTCGACGCCGCCTCCGCTGCCGAGCAAAGCCTCGAAACCCCTGCGCGCCTCGTCCAGGCTCGGCCCCACAACGTGCACGCCACGGATCCTGAACGCACCATTCGGATGGTCGCGTGGCTCGCGCGGCCAGACAAGCTCCGGGGTCAGGTGTTGACAGAAGAAGAGGTAGGCATCGACAGGGACCATCGGTTGCAGCACGGCGATGCGAAAGCGAGCGATCTTCCACTCACCCTCGACCCTGACCGGGCGGGTGAGCTCCTCGGGCTCACCGGCTTCAGCACCGAGGCTACGCGCAAGCTGTGCATCACGCTCAGCATCGCCCGTGCGCAGTGCGCAACCTGCGAGGCCGCTGCCGCGCTCCCGCAGTGCCGCGTTCTCCGCCGTGGGCGCATCGACGCACAGGAGCTCCCAGTAGCAGCGGCCGAAGAACGCCAGATGGTTGGAGGTGCCGCGCCCGGGGTGCTCGCCGCGCTCGGTCAGATCGAAGCCCATGCGGGTGAGTGATGCGCAGGCGGCCTCGCGGTCCTGCGCGAGAGTGATCAGGTGATCGATGTGGAAAGCCATGGAGCTGCGCGGTCAGCTAAGCTTGCCGACGCACCGACGCGCTCAGGTACGCTTCCACTGCCGCGGCGAGCACCCGTAGTAGCGCTTGAACGCACAGCTGAAGTTCGCCGGGTACTCGTAGCCGACGCGATAGGCGATCTCCGCGACGCTGAACTCGCGCTCCGCCAGCAGCTGCGCAGTCGCCTCCATACGTCGTTGCAGGATGTACGCGTAGATCGTCAGCTGAAAGGTCTGCTTGAAGCCGGCCTTGAGCTTCGTCTGGTTCATGCCAACCATGCGAGCCAGCTGGGGGATCGTGGGTGGGGAAGCGTAGTGTTGCGCGAGATAGTCACGCGCTTCGTGAACGCGCTTCAGATCGCGCGGCGCAATGCCGGCCGTGTGCTCGTGCTGTTCGTGCACCGAGAGCTCCGTCACCGTGTGACAGAGCAGCTGCACCGCGAGCGCCTCGAGATAGACCGTGCGGACCGCCGGGAGCACCGAAAAGCGCGATGCGTCGATCCACTGCGCGGCACGCAGGAGCTCCGGGGTGAGGCGAATCTTCACGGCGCGGCCGGCCGCTACATTGCCATCGGCCAGCGCCTGCAAAGGGTAGGGCGCTTCGCCGGACGCGAACCCGAGCCGCCGTGTGAGCAGCTCCGGCGCGCAATGCAGCACCACCAGCCGCGTCGCCCGGCCGCCGGCAATGTTGTAACCGCCACCCGGTTCCCCTGCGCAAACGTGCAGCTGCGCATACGGTCCCTGCAGCATCTGCTCCCCATCGCGCTGCAGCAGCTTGCCGGACAGCAGCACTCTCACCTTGAAGAAGTGACCGCCCTCCACCGAGATCCAGTGGTCGCGCCGGTAGGTGGCGTCGGTAATGGAGAGCGACAGCTCGTCGCTCAGTTGGAAGTAGTCCCAGTACCCTTCGCCATCCTCGCCCGACAGGTACTCGCGCACGACCCCATGCCCCTGGGGACCGGGGTCATCCGACTGTCCCGGGCGGCGGGTCGCGTGCTCGAGCGCGGCGCGAGCGATCAGCGCATCCAGAACAGAGCGGTACGCGCTCCAGGAGAGCCCGGCGATGCGCCGGTCCGCCACCACGAGGTCGGCAACCTCGGGGGGTGGCCGGATGGCGATGTCAGCCGCAGCAGAACTCAGCATCGTCTTCAGGGCTCGCGTGCTCGGTCCCAGTTGACTCTATGGTAAGCCCGCGCTGAAACCAAGCCTTATACCGTAAGGGCATTTGAGTCTTCCGTTTTCGTTAGATTATCGTCTGGCAGCATCCTTTTCCGCGCAAAAGAGTGGGCTACCCTCGCACCCCATGATCGAGCGCCGGCCATCACCATGAGAGCGGTCCTCACCGTCGGTCACGGTGCGCGGGACCAGCTGCAGCTCGCAACCGACTATCCCGCCCCCAGCGCGGCGCCGGGAGAGGCGGTGCTGAGGGTCGCGGCAACCGCGGTCAACTACCACGACATCTTCACCCGCCGCGGTATGCCGGGCATCCGGATTCCGTTGCCGGTGATCGTCGGCTCGGACATCGCGGGGGAAATCACCGAGCTCGGGCGCGGCGTTACCGGTTGGCGGATCGGCGATCGGGTGCTGGTCGATCCGGTGTTCCGCGACGGCGAGCGCTTCGGCATGGTCGGCGAGACCGTGCACGGGGGGCGCGCAGAGTATGTCGCCGTTCCCGCTGCGCAGCTCGTCAGGGTCCCTGATGCGGTGCTGCTGGAAGACGCGGCGAGCCTGCCGCTGGCCTATGGGACGGCCTACCGCATGCTCGTCACTCAGGGACGCCTCGCACGCGGCGAGAAGATCCTGATCCTGGGCGCGAGCGGCGGTGTCGGGGTTGCCTGCGTGCAGATCGCGAAGCTCCTCGGCGCGGAAGTCATCGCCGGCACCGGCTCGGCGGCCAAGCAGACGCGCCTCGCCACGCTCGGCGCCGATCATACGGTGAACTACGCCACGGAGAGTTTCGTCGAGGCGGTGAGGCGGCTCTACGGCAAGCCTCGCGTCGCGGGCGGCGGCGGGGTGGATGTGGCCGTGAATTTCACCGGTGGCGACACGTGGCGCGACACGCAGCGCACCGTGGCCCGCGGCGGGCGCATCCTCACCTGCGGGGCCACCGCGGGATTCGAGGTGATCACCGACGCGCGCTTCCTGTGGACCTTCGAGCACCAATACAACGGCTCGAACGGCTGGTCGGTCGCGGACCTCGAGGCGCTCCTCGGCCTGATCCGCGACGGACGCCTCAAGCCCGTGATCGATCGGATACTGCCGATCGATCAGGCGGCGGAAGCCGAACGGCTGCTCGAGGATCGCGAGGTGGTCGGCAAGGTCCTCCTGAAGCCGTGATGGGGTACATGAGCACGCCTGCAGGAGGGAATCTCGGCAAACTGCTGCGACCCGGCCTCTCCCCGGAGAGCGGCGCACTGATTGACCTGCTGCCGCCGCGGCGCGCATGGACGTGCGCTGAGCTGGACGCCGCCGCGGACGCATTCGCTGAGGCGCTGACGCGTGAGGGCGTGGCACCGGATGCGCGAGTTGCGATTCTCGCCGAGAACTGCGCCGAGCACCTGATTGCCTACATGGGCAGCATGCGCGCGGGCGCGGTCGCCGTGCCGGTGAACCACCGGCTGCCGGCAGACACCGTGCGCTTCATCCTCGAGGATTGCGCCGCCGCTCTTTGCATCGTCGATCGGGTGCGCGCGCCGCTGCTGCCGCAGGATCTGAAGCGGATCCGGATCCGGAGTGAGGGCGCGGATGGTTTCGACGCCTTCCTGAACCGCGGCACCACCCCCTTCACTGCGAGGCGCCCACCCTCCGGGACCGCAGAGATCCTCTATACGTCAGGCTCCACTGGACGCCCCAAAGGGGTGGTGCTGTCGCACGCCGGGCAGCTCTGGGCCCTCAGGGTGCACGTGGCTGCGGAGCCTGCGACCGCGGAGCGCGCGCTGATCGTCGCGCCGCTCTATCACATGAACGCGCTCTTCAACCTCTCGGTCTGCCTGCTGAATGGGGTCGAAGTGGTGTTGATGCCCCGCTTCGAGGCGGCCGATCATCTCATGGCGGTCGCCGAGTACCGCTGCACGCAGCTGAGCGGCATTCCGACCATGTTTGCCCTGATGGCGCGCCAGCACGACCTGCTCGGGAGGCTCGACCTCTCTTCTGTGCGGGCGGTGACCATCGGCTCGGCCCCGCTCACCGAGGCGCTCGTTGCGCGGGTGCAGGAAATGTTTCCGAACGCGGCTATCTCCAACGGCTACGGCACTACGGAAGCCGGACCCTCGATTTTCGAGGAGCACCCCGCGGGGCTGCCGCGGCCGTTGCTGTCGCTCGGGTATCCGCTCCCGGAGGTCGAGGTACGCCTGGTCGGCGGAACCGGGGATGAGGGGGTCCTGCGCGTCCGCTCGCCTGCGATGTTCACCGAATATCTGAATCTGCCGAAGATCACCGGCGAGAAGCTGCACGACGGGTGGTACGACACCGGCGACGTCATGCGCCGCGACGCTGCGGGCTTCTACTATTTCACCGGTCGGGCCGACGACATGTTCGTCTGCGGCGGGGAGAACGTCTTTCCGGGCGAGATCGAGAAGATGCTCGAGCGCCACCCGGCCGTGCTGCAGGCGGCGGTCGTTCCCGTGCCGGATGAGATCAAAGGCGAGATTCCGATTGCGTTCGTGGTGCTCAGGGACCGGAGTCTGCCGCTCGAGGAGCTGAAGCGCTTCGCACTCGAGTCGGGGCCGGCTTTCAGTCACCCGCGCGCCTTCGTGGTGGTGGACGAGCTGCCAGTAGCGAGCACCCACAAGCCGGACAAGCGGCCGCTCATGGCGCGGGCGCTGGAGGCCGCGCGGGCGCTCAAACGCTGAGCCACCGCTTAGCCGGCCTTTGTTCCGTAGCTGCCGCGGCCGATCGCGATCAGTCGACCCTGATCGTCGAGGACGTCGATGTCGACCACGCCGACGGTGCGCCCCACGCGGCGGATACGCGCGACAGCCTTCAGGTCCGTGGCGGAGGCGGGACGCAGGTAATCGATCCGGAGGTTGATCGTCGGCACACCATAGCCGAGAACGACCCACAGGCCGTAGTCACCGGCGATATCGATGAGGCTCGCGATCGCCCCCCCGTGATACTGGCGCGTCCCGGCAGAGCGCTCGACGGAGGGCGTGTAGCGCATCAGGAGCTCGAGCTCGCCGGCTTCGCGATCGAGACGCACACAGGACAGATCGAAGAGCCGATGGAACGGCGGGCTCCGCAGATGCTCCTGCAGCTCACTCAAGGTGATCGTAGCGGGGCTCTCGCTCACTCCACGGCATCCCGGCCGGAGGGAGCAAAACTGTAGCCCGTTTGTTACCTCGACGCTACTGTCGTGTTATCGGGCTTTCGCTATTCTCTTACACGCGACTCAACTTCTGAAAGCATGCTTTTCCCGTCGATTTGCATGCTGTGCTTGCAGGCGAACTGCCCGTTAATAAGAGGGGGAGCAAGTTGGCAGCAGCATGCCTGCGCGCGACTGGTCGCGCCGAAGAGACATGGCCAACGGGGAGACATCCGGATGGGGAAGATTCGGTCGAACCTGCCGGGCGCGGTCGCATGCGCGGCCATTGCAGTCGGCGTTGCGATCCCACCCGGCTATGCGCAGACTGCCACGAGCGAGTCAGCCTCGAGCGCAGGGCTCGAGGAAGTCATCGTCACCGCCACCAAGCGCACTGCATCGGTGCAGGACGTGCCGGTCAGCATCACGGCGATCTCGGCACGGGACCTCGAAGCCATGGGCGCCAACCAATTCTTCGACTACGGTCCGGACATCCCCAATCTGTCGTTCGCAATCGGTGCGGCGGACGGTAACCTCGCCGGTCGCGGCATCGCGTTGCGTGGCATTCAGGGCTCGAATACCACCGGTTTCTATATCGATGAGACGCCGGTGCTCGAGACGCTCGATCCCCACATTGTCGACATCCAGCGCATCGAGGTGTTGCGCGGCCCGCAGGGCACGCTCTACGGCGCAGAGTCGATGGGCGGCACGGTCCGGATCATCACCGAGCAGCCGGACGTCAGCGCCAAGGGGATCACGGGTCAGGTGCACCTCGGCGGGTCATGGACCGAGCATGGCGGGTTCAACAATCTCGAGGAAGGAGTTGTCAACATCCCGCTCGTCACCGACACGCTGGCCGTGCGGATGAGTGCCTTCCAGCAATTCGACGACGGGTTTTTCAACAAAGATGTGGGTCCGTACTCGGCCCCACCCACCGGTACGCTCACGCAGGTGGGCAGCATGAGGTACTACGGCGGGCAGATTGCCATCAGATACCAGCCGATGAGCGAGCTGTCCATTACCCCGCGAATCATGTATCAGCGCACGGATCAGGACGGTGTCCCGTACGCCTACAACTCGCCGCAGAACCTCGTGCAGCGTGAGGTGTTCGACCTCCGCACGGGCGGCACGGACAAGTGGTACCTAGCGAGCCTCACCGTCAACTATATGGCCCCTTTCGGCAACTTCGTGTCCTCTACCGCTTACTTCGATCGGAACACGCTCGAGGCCGAGGACGACACCGACTTCGTGACCTACGCTTTCAGTCCTCCCTTACCAGTCGCGGCCCCCATCACCCGCAAGATCGGTATGCAGCGCTTCGCGCAGGAAGTACGTTTCGCATCGACGTTCCACGGTCCGTTTCAGCTGCTCGTGGGCGGCTTCTACTCGGACAGCACGCGGCCCCGCGACTACGAGTGGGCGGCCCCGGGCCTCGGCGCGGCCATCTCTGCCCCCAGCGATAACGTGCTCAGCTTCATCGACTCACGCAGGTTCAAGGAGAAGGCGCTGTTCGGCGACCTCTCGTACGACATCCTGAAGAACCTGAAGGCAACAGTCGGCGTGCGGTGGTTCGAGGACGACGACACCTTCCACCAGTACACCAACGGCCTGTTCTACGGGAGTGTCGGCAGCACCTACGTGGCGCCGCCGACCAGCGAGAGCGGTTTCACCCCGAAGTACCTGCTGGAATACAGGGCGACGGCGGATGTTCTGTTGTACACCAGTGCCGCCAAGGGCTTCCGTGAGGGCGGCGAAAACATCGCACTGCCTCCGGGGCCCGCCCCGATCGGATGTGACACGGACCTGAAGAACCTCGGCATCAATCCCGCCAACACCTCCACCTTCAAGTCCGACAACCTCTGGAACTACGAGGTGGGAGTCAAGTCGAGCTTTGACGATCACCGCTTCACTTTGAATGCGGCCGGATTCTGGATCGAATGGGACAAGATCCAGCAGCTGGTCTCGCTCCCGTTGTGCGGCTACGGCATTACGGGCAACTCCGGACATGCGCGCAGCCAGGGTGTCGAGCTCGAATTCAACGGACGGCTAACCCCGGAGCTCACGCTCGGGGTCGGCTTCGGCTACCAGAATGCGCGCATCACCGAGCAGGGGGCCGGCAGTCCGCAATTGGTGGGCAGCCCCGTGTACCAGGTCCCGAAGGTCAACTATGCGGTCAACCTCGAGTATGCCCGGCCCCTGACGGCCGAGTGGTCGGGATTTGCCCGCGCCAGTTACGCGTATGTCGGTCACAGCTATTCCGGCAACAACTACCCGCCGCTGGAGTATCTCGCCTCCTACAACATCGCGGATCTGCGGTTAGGTGCCCGCCGCTCGCGCCTCGAGCTGACGGCTTTCGTCAAGAATCTCACCAACGACCGTGCGAACCTCGGTGACGCCATCATGCTCGGGGCGATGGTGCCCAACATGCCGCGATTCGTCATCAATCAGCCGCGCACGATCGGCCTCGAGGCACGCTACTTGTTCAAGTAGAGGTGTCACGGGCGTTCCGAAACGGCAGTCTGCAGGAGTGAAACGGATGCGAGCGGTCAGTACGTCGACCGACACCCGCAGGGGCCCGCGTTCCCTCTTGCAGCCGTTCGTCCTTGGCGTAGCCGCGCTGCTCGCGAGCCTCGGTGTCACGGCCGGTCGTGCGGCGTCGCAACCGCAACCCACCGATGTCGCCGTGCAGGCCTTCACCAACGCCGTGCTCATCGACGGCACGGGTGCCCCAGCCATTGAACATGCCACGATCGTGGTGCGCGGCGATCGCATAGCGTCCGCAGGTCCCGCCGCGTCGGTGATCATTCCACACGGCGCCCGCATCGCGGATTTGCGAGGCAAGGTACTGATGCCGGGTCTCGCCGACATGCATGTCCACCTGATCGGTGGCTGGGACGGCGTGGCGACCGACATGCTGGGGTACCGCCGGTACATGAACGCGCTGCTGTACGCCGGCGTGACCACGGTACTCGATACCGGCAACGTCGAGCCCTTCGTCGTGCAGCTGCGGGCGGAGGTCGCGGCGGGCAGGCTTCTCGGGCCCCGCATCTATTGCGTCGGACCGCTCATCGATGGCGCCGACCCGGCTTGGCCGCCGCTGTCGCGCGCGGTTACATCGGTTGCACAGGTGCCGGATGTCGTCAGGGCACTCAGCCGCGACCACGTCGACCTGATCAAGGCCTACGTCGGACTGTCGCATCCGGTGCTCGAGCGGCTGGTGGAGGAGGGGCACAAGGCGTCGCTGCGTGTGATCGTCGATCAATGGCAGCGCAACGGCTCGCCGGATCTGGTCGCCGACGGCATCTACGGATTTGCGCATCTGCCCACCCGCAAGCTGAGCTCGACCGACGTGGAGCTGATGCGTGATCGCCAGGTCGCATTCATCTCAACACTGGCGGTGTTCGAGAGTGAGAGCCGGCGCCGTCTGGCGAATCTGGCGTTTCTGCAGGACCCCCTGGTGCGCGACACGTCGCCGCCGGCGTTTCTCGAGGGTCTGAGAGCCGAAGCCTCGCGGAAGCTGACAGGGCAAGAGGCGGAACGGGCGCAGCGCGGCGTCGGACTGCTGCAGAATGCGATGGCGAATGCACGGTCCCTATACCAGGCTGGCGTGTTGCTCACGGCGGGCACCGATGCGCCCTATCCGGGCGACCTGCAGGGTGAAGGCTTGCACCGGGAGCTCGAGCTGCTGGTCGAGGCCGGTTTCACGCCACTCGAGGCGATAACGGTCGCCACCCGAAACGCTGCGCGCTTCATCGGTGCAAATGACTGGGGCACCGTGCAGCCGGGGAAGCTCGCGACGCTGATCGTCGTAGATGGCAGACCCGATCGCAACATCTCACAGACGCGCAGGATCGTGGGCGTCTATGTTGCGGGCAGACAGATCGACCGCGACAGCCTGCGACTCGCCCGACAGAACGACCCCGGCTTTCAGCCGATCACACCGGTCGATTTCTGAGGAGAGCGGACTTGCCCGGATCGGCAAGGCCTGTCGCGGCCGTAGCCGTCGATCGGCCCAGCGCCACAAGAGAGGCGCGGTTATGAGTTGGGTCAGAACTCCAATGTCCTGCGGTAGAGTGCTACCCGGACGCCTTCCACATCCGTGAATCGAACGCGAAGGTGGGACGCTCGATCACCCGTATACGGTTCATGTCCTCGTGCTCGGGATTCAACATCAGGTTGAATTCCCGGGATTGCTCGAAACAGCTCAGGGGCAACAGGGCGCTCGGGACCGCAGCGACAAGAGATTGCCGCGAACGCGCCCACTGTGTTCCCCACTGCATACTCGCAATCGTAGGCTCGACACTGTTCCAGGCTGCCGGCAGGGGCGTGGGACGGCGCGCCCGATCCATGAGATCGGTGGCGATCTCCACTGCCACGGCATGAAGGGTGATGCCGAGGCCTTCCGGAACAGCGTGTACAAACTTCTCGAGCGCCGCGAGGCTCAGATGAGAAGACAGATAGATAACCGCCGTGCCCTTCTCGTTCCAGCGCCCACCGTAGCGTCTCGCCCCTTCACCCGAAAGTGTGTCCTCGAGATGTTGCGCGTACTCGATGCGCCAGGAGACCATGGCGACAGGGTTCAGGTGACGACGCCGTATTCGATGCGACCGAGCAGGTCTTCGACCGCCTCAGCACCAGGATCGGTCCCGAGGAGCTCGAGGGGGATTCGATCTCCGAGCGCACGCTGGGCCGAGCGCAGCCATTGCAGGGCCTTGTCCATCGACCCGAGCAATGTTGCAGCGTGCTGAAAGATCTTGATGGCGCGGTAGTAGCGTCCGCCTGTTGCCGAATCGAGTTTCTTGGCAGGCTCGGACAGCCAGCGCTGGTAGGTGCGAACGGGAAGGCCGAGCAAACCCGCCGCCTCGTCCTGTGTCAGGCCCATGGCCTTCATGAAGCGGGCGACTTCGCTCAGCGATATGCCCCTCTGCACCCGTTCGTGCGCCGCGAGCGGCGGCGTGTGGGCGAAGTCGGCGGCGTGTTTCAGGGTGGCTCGGTTCATGCCCAGAGGTTACTCCGCCATTTGGCGGAGTGCAAGCCGCCTAATGACAGTCTGCCGCTCGTGCTCCGTTGCGGACGACTCGTAGAACAGGCGGTCTCCCAACAGCGCCGGCCCTCACTCCGGCAACGTGATCTGCTCGTTGACTTCGAAGCTGCCGTCATGAGGTGCTAAACAGATAGTCGAGGGCCTTTGTCCCGGGCTGCACCCGGGATCGGGCGACAAAGATCTCTGGGTTGAGTCGCCAAAGCACCCCGGTCATCAACAGGCAGGCGCCGGCAAATGCGATCCAAAATGTCCAGCCAAGCCGCCAGTGCAGCGTTCCCGCGGGCAGGAACAGCACCAATCCCATGACAACCAGCGTGATGATGAGCCCAACGAGGCCCCGCTGCAGGGCTGCGCTTTGTGCAACGGTCGGCTCGGCCACGACGCTTCTCCCGGCGGTGCAGAACCACGATCAGTTCAGCGCGATAAGGCGGTAGCCGCGCCGCCCCCTTCGGGCGGCCGCGGTCATCAGCGCGGCGAACGCCTCGTCAAACGTCCCTCGCCGGACCGCATGGCCCGGAAAATATCCGCGACCCGCTGCGGAGCGCGCGGCCGTGCGTACATGCGCTCTACGTAGGAGCGCAGGGCCGGGCACTCGCCGAGGAGCTCCATCTCATCCGCCACATCGAGAGTGTATGCGACCACGAAGTCGGCGGCGGTCACGTGGTCGCCGACCACGTAATTGCGGCCTCTCATGTGTCTTTCGAGCACCGCCGCCATGGGCAGGAAGTCGCGGCGGGCAAGAACCACTTCGGCTGGCAGACGGTCCTGCTCGGGATACAGTTGGGTGTGCTTGGCGATCCGCCACCACGGTTGCTCGAGCTCGGTGACCGCAAACAGGATCCAGCGGTAGAAATCCGCACGCAGCTTCGGGTCCACGGGAATGAAGCCGCGGTCGGGGTACTTCTCGGCGAGGTAGAGGACGATGGCGACCGATTCGTTCAAGACGAGGCTGCCGTCGCTGAGCACCGGCACTCTGCCGGCGGGGTTGAGCTCGAGAAAGCCGGGACTGCAGTGCTCCCGCCGCGTCAGATCGACGCTGACGGCGTCGAAATCCACGCCGAGCTCCTGGAGTATCCAGCGGACCCGGATTGAGCGGGTCGGACCGAATTCATAAAGCTTCATCGGAGCCTCCGGAGGTGCAGGTGGGGAGGGCGGCGCTACCTGTCATAGACGTACGACCCCGCCCATTTTCGACACCAAGCGCCATT
>Ga0123355_10012618_pt1 | contig 13096 bp, 10 predicted proteins | sample TergutEmb28metaG_3_FD_89872 | JGI IMG/M metagenome (GOLD analysis project Ga0123355, IMG submission 89872) | Embiratermes neotenicus P1 segment gut microbial communities from Petit-Saut dam, French Guiana - Emb289 P1 | ecosystem: Host-associated > Arthropoda: Insects > Digestive system > Gut ... | reverse complement strand
CATCAATAATCTTGCCGAGTGTCAGTAACTCTATTTTAGTTTTGTCTTTCTCATAGGTTTTCGATTGCCCCATTTCGTGACGAATAAATATAACTCTCTTTAATCTTTGCTCAATCTTCTGTGCATGAAAAATAACTTTACCAGCCATGTAAAGCATGTTGTTTGGAACTCCTGTTTCTAAGTCGTCATTCTGCATGCATCTATTTTAACATAAATTCAACCTATTCGGCTAGCTCTTACCATAGTTTTGATTGTTTTTGATTTTCATTTGATTTATTTTGATTGATTATGCGGTGTTTTGATTTCGGTGAAAAATGGGCTATTTTCACTCAATAATCAAAAATACTAAGACTATGAATTCAACTCCTATCATATCTACTAAGACATTTTTATTTAATGCGACAAATGCTAATCCCTGTATGCTGTGTTATTTGGGCTCAATACTCCTGTATGTTGTGGTTTTTATAAGAAAAAAGCCGCTTTTGGAAATGCGACTTTTTACTTAACAGTATTGGTGCGGCCGAGAGGACTTGAACCTCCACGACTTGCGTCACAAGATCCTTAGTCTTGCGTGTATGCCAATTTCACCACGGCCGCATGTGGGTACATTATATATTAATTTGGGGAGGGAGTCAAGTTCTTGCATGTTTCAAGTCGTTCCCGTTGCCCCGCAAGCATCGTTATATTGTTCCCAATCGCGGATATAAGATCGCCCCAAAACCCAAGCTCATCGCTTGTCGCCGTGCATTCCGCGAATTGTTTCGCGATAAGTGTCGCAATCGCCAACACGTCGCATTCCGAAAACGCGCAAAAAGGCGGTTTAGGTTTTTCTTGGTCTTCCATTATATGATTATACGCTTGGATGTTAAACTTTGTCGCCGGTCGGAACCGATGCAGTGGGATTATGATCCACCCGCAAATATTTTTTAGATCCAAATTCCGTGTTTACGATCGTAGCAAATTCCTTGGGATGAAGTGCCGAAATTGCAAACATCACGCCGTCGACCTCGGGCGTCTCCATGTATTCTTTGACATTGGATTGAGTAATTTGCCCCCCGAATAAAAGCGTACAGTTCGCGCTCATCGGATTCCCCGTCAATTTGACCGCGGTTTTACGCATGAAATCCGCGATGATGTTGGAATATTCACCGGTGGTATAAAACCCGGTCCCAATGGACCAAATCGGCATATAACACAACACGACGTTTTGTAAATCCCTGATCCCCATTAACGAATCCCGCATTTGACGTTCCAAGACGATACGGGTTTGGTCGTTATCATATTCAACAAGGGTTTCCCCAAAACAAACTATCGGCGTAATTCCCGCGGCGATGCATTGTTTGACCTTTAAATTAATTTGTTGGTCTGTTTCCCCGTCTTTGCGCCGTTGAACGTGCCCAATAATACAATATTTAACCCCAACGGTCTTAAGTTGCGCCGCGGTGGTATCCCCGGAATATGGACCCGCGCCGTATTGCGAACAATCCTGGGCGCCCAACTCCACGTTGGAAGGCTTGATAGACGAAACCGCCTCCAGGTGCAAAAACGACGGGCACAAGACGATTTCGTGTCCGGGTGGGAAGGTATGCGAATATTCTTGAAACCCTTTGAAAAAGTCATTGACCTCGTTCATATTGGTTTTATAAGTCTTCCAATTCGCAACGTACATTGTTTTTCTTGCCATTATTTTATCTCCTTATTCATGTCAAGTAATGCGGCAACACCCGGGAGCGTTTTACCCTCAAGCAATTCCAGACTCGCCCCGCCGCCGGTGGACAAATGCGTGAATTTATCACCCAGTCCGAATTTGGCAACGGTAAACGCGGTATCCCCGCCTCCCGCGATTGTTATCGCATTTGATTCCGCGATTGCGGTGCCGATTTCGCGACTCCCGTTTGCGAACTTTTCAAATTCTGTTACACCTACCGGACCTTGCCATATTATTGTGCCGCTTTTGGCAATTACCGCCTTGAATGCCTCGATAGTTTTGGGACCTATATCAAGTCCCTCCCACCCTTCGCGAATTTTATCGCTTTCAAATATTCGGGTGTTTGCATCCGGAGAATAATTATCCGCAGCGATGACATCGATGCTATGGATAATGTTGATTTTGTTCTTTTTTGCTTCCGCCAATACACCCCGGCAATAATTCAGTTTGGAATCATCCACGATACTGTTGCCCACTTCCCCGCCATTTGCCTTGACAAAGGTATAAGCCATACCCCCACCAATCAAAATGTTGTCCGCGATCTTTAACAGATTATCAATAACCCCGATTTTATCCGCGACCTTTTTCCCGCCAAGTATCACCGTCATCGGCCGTTTGGGCTTGGATATTGCTTCGGATAATATTTTGATTTCGCGCTCCATCAAAAATCCCGCGACCGCAGGCACGAAATGCGTGATCCCCTCGGTAGACGCATGCGCCCGATGCGCCGCCCCAAATGCGTCATTAACGTAATAATCACAAAGTCCCGCCAATTGTTTTGCAAATGCGATATCGTTCGCGGTTTCTTCCGGATAAAATCGGATATTTTCAAGATATAAAATATCGCCGTCTTTTAACTTGCCGACCGCCGCTTGGACTTTTGATCCGATACAATCGTCAATATATGAGATATTAATATCCTTAAGATACTCCCGCAATTTTTCCACAACCGGCATAATTGTGTATTGGGTGTCGGATTTGGATTTAGGTCGCCCAAGATGCGAGCATAAAATTATCCGCGCGCCCTTATCAATACAGTATTGAATTGTACAGATACTTTCACGAATACGTGTATCATCGGTGATCTTCCCTTTCGGATCCATGGGCACGTTGTGGTCCACCCGTAAAAATATTCTCTTGCCTTTGATGTCCTTGATGTTGCGAAGTGTTGCTTTGTCCATGTGTTTCCTCCTGTTTGATTATATCTGTTTCGTGGGATTCTTGTAAATTAATTTCAGGGGGGATTTCATAATTTACCAAATTTTCTCCGTTATCCTCGTCGTCTTGGGTGTCAAATATTTCCAAAGGCGTTAATAGTTCCACATCGGTGTCGCCTTTTAATATTTCCTCGATAACGTCGCTTGAACCAAGACGTGTTATAAGTTCGCTCATATATTCACCCTATTATTTATTGCCGAAGATAACGTCACAGTATCAGCGTATTCAAGATTGGTACCAAGCGCAAGCCCCTGGGCAATCCGCGTGACCTTGATCCCGCTTGGTTTAACAAGTGACGCGATATAATTCGCGGTGGCCTCGCCCTCGACATCAGGATTGGTGGCAATGATTATTTCCTTGATATTTTGCTCGCGGATTCTTATAAGTAATGATTTCAAATTGATATCATCCGGACCCTTTTTATCAAGCGGCGATATCACCCCGTGCAAAACGTGATACGTTCCCATAAATGCCCCGCTTTTTTCAATTGCGATGACATCGCGCGGATCTTTGACGACGCATATAATGTCGCTTGAACGCTTGTCGCAAATTTTGCATGAATCCTTTTCGGAAAAATTACCGCAAGTTTTACAAAATCTCACATTTTGTTTAACGGATTGCATACAGTTGCAAAATTCCTCGGTAAAGCTTTTATCAGATTCGATAATTTTATATGCGTATCTTTCCGCGGTTTTATAACCCACCCCGGGCAACTGTGTAAAGCAATTAATCAATCTATTGATACAGTCAAGGTTATTCAAACGCTATACCACTCCAACAATCTTTCGTTAAGATACGGAACCGCAGTAATAACAATCGCGGCAACGGCAAGAAAGTTCAATATAATGATACTCCACGACAAGATGCGTAATTTTTTTGACGTAGTATTTTTCAATCGCGCATAACTCATAAGAAATAAACTTAAAAGTACAAATGGAATTGAAACAAGCGCAAGCCACCACCCGTGATTTGCAAAGACCTGGGTAAAAAATCCAATGATATTATACGCCAATGCAATCGCCGCAAAAACAAGACCAATATGTAAAAAGTATTTTTTAGAACGGCGGAATAAGTCATATCGGATTATACGATTTGCCTGTTTATATTCCTTGTTGATATCACGTTCAAGTGGCTGGGAACAACGCGGGCATTTCAAATGCAATCGCACAGTCTTTTTAAATTCGATATCTTTGCCACAATTTTTGCAAATAACGCGGGATTCAAGTTTTTCTATCGGCGTGCCTTGTTGAATTGCCTTGTTGACGCCTGTTGGTTTCTTTTTGGAACTCATATTGCAATTGTATTGGATATAATTTATAATGTCAACTATGGGCAACGTTTTTCGCGAAAAAAGCTTCTATATATATGTCTTAACACCGGTTTTGGTGGGATTGATGATTGCCGTACCAATTTTATTGTATTTCCATTTTCGTCCCGGCCCCGGCGAATTGCCGATATGGGTATTTAATACGGAAACCCAAACATATATGTTTAACGGGAGTCCCACATGGAACAACCCCAACAATTCAAAGATTGAGATCCCGGAATACCGCGAACGCGACGGCGAAAAATTTTATGTAACGGAAATCGGCGCGAATGCATTTCGCAATTTTAGATATCTCACCGAAATAACGCTCCCCGACACCATAGTGGAGATCCATGATTCGGCATTTCGCAACACCGCATTAACGGAAATCGATATCCCCAATTCCGTTGTGCGCATGGGACATTCGGTATTTCGCGACAACGACAAATTGGAATCAATATATTTTTCCACGAATCCGTTATTCATTGAAATCCCCGCAGACGCATTTCGCGATGCGGTATCATTAACAACGATTGAACTTCCTTCCAATATTATACGGATCGGTGCGAACGCATTTAACGGATGCACCGAATTGAAAACAGTAACCATCCGCCACACTGCGGGTGTCGTAAGCATCGTATACAACACATTCGCAAACACCGACATTTACGAGATACTTGTAATGAACCAGACCGTAATCGGGCTTTATTGGCTATCCGATATGTGGCGTTGGGCTCGCGACCAAAATATTATTTGGGTACTTTAATCAAGTCTCGCAATGACCACGGAACAATCATCAATCGCAACGCGATCAGTACGATTAAGACATTCCGCAACAATTTCATCGGCAAGATTTTGCGGAACCGTCGCGGTGGAATTATTTATAAAAGAAGCCAACGCTGCCCGGTCATTGAAACTTTCGGTAACGCCATCACTTACAAGTATCACCATGTCACCTTTGACAAGATGCGCGCGTGTAATTTTCGGCACCATTTCCTCGACAATTCCCATTGGCAATGACCCCGCCTCGATGACCTCCACCTCGCGGTCGCGCTTGATAAACCCTTCCACCCCGCCGACCTTGATAAAATTCACCATCCCGTCGTTTAATGAAAACACCGCAATATCAATGGCGGAAAAATCCTCCTGCTCGGTTATTATAAGAAGTTGATTGACGGACTCCATAATTATCTCGTGAGAAAATCCGGCTTTGTAAAAATTTTCGATTAATGATATCGCAAGTGTGCTCGCCCTCTTGGCTCTTTGCCCTGCGCCCATTCCGTCACACAACGCCATCATGGTGCGATCCGACGTTACTTTTAAAAAGGAAAAACTATCCCCGTTGTGTGGGTTGAAATCTTTGGATACTTGGGCAATGCCGAATGTTAAATTATATCGTGGCGCGGTTTTAACGGTGACGATGGAAAATCCCGCGGTCTCGGCATCGTCGATGGATTCCACTTGCATTTTGTGCATGACGATTTTGGAAATTGCCTTTTCAATTCCGCGATTGTGCGAATCGTTACGCGATACCAAGACCGACACATGATATTCCCCGCGCCCATTTTTGGTTATTAGGCAATCACTTGCAACAACACCCGCGGTTAATAACGCGTCTTTTATCTTGACCGCCTTGTCGGTGTCGAAAACCACCTCGGACCCCAAATCAATTGCAAAGTTTTGACACAACCGCGACAACCCGGATAACAATCCCGCCATAAGTATCTTACTCGCATCCATCCGCCCGCGTGATTGTGACTGGGAATGCGTTTGCGTGATGTAATTGTTCGCGGTGTTTAAAACCGCATTTAACTTGGTACATTTAATCGACATATCAGGCGAAATATCCAAAAAATTGACGCTACCACGTTGCAATCCGACATAGCACAATTTCTCGAAACTTTCGTTGACCTGTTCGCTTGAGACCACATCGCGGCGACAGTTCGGACGGTTTTCACATCGATCGCAAACATTGTCGGCAAGATTCCGCGCAAGCATCCGGCTTGTTTCCTCCGGTGGTAGCGACCCGCGGACAAGATTCTTGTAAATGTTTTGCATCTCGTTAAACACGCCGGACAAGTTTTCAAGCCGTTTATTGACGCCTTGGCGGTTTCTATTGATGGTATTTTTGGACACAAGATACCCATTTAAAATCCCTCGCGAAAAATCAAAGTATTTCGACATTGCCCCCGGTAAAATTAAAACTAAAAGACACGCCACCGCGACCGGCAAAAAATCAAACACATTATAATGGAAATAAACACGAAAATAAAATCCAAGCACCAATTCAATCATCATTACCGCCACCACCGCCATGTATTTGATCTTGAATGATACCGCAACCAACGCATACAATCCATAGACCGCAATTGGTGTCAGATCTAAATTAAGAAACGCCAATCCCAATCCCATACAAATTGCGATAATGAATGTTGACCGTGCATCAAGCATAATCGCTGCACACAAAATCAAAAAGGTGGTAACAAATTTGTGAATGGAAAAATAATCAATGTGCAAACCCCCAATCCCAAGCGACAATATCATCACAAAAACGCCCGCGCAAATCTTTTGGTCGATGGTCCACGGGATTTTGTTGAACCGCGTCCGCATTGCATTTATAAATACAAGGCACGCCGCCAAAAATACTCCGCCAACCAACATCCCGACAAGTGCGGTAAAAATTTCCTCTGCCCCATTTGCAAATATAACATTGGCAACGTGCGTCATCACATAAGCAAAGCCCACCACCCCGTATTGAAATTTGACCTTTTTAAATCGTAACCACTCCATACCATATACAAGAACAAAAAATATCGAGACCGCCACCGCCGCGGATATAATGTTGTGCTGGGAATGCCCGACAAATAACGAGAACAAAAACGCACCCGCCCCCATCACCCAACGATTACATCTTATATATAAACAGGCGAATAAAAACGCCATCGCAAACGGGGCGATCCGCCCGTCAATTTGCGCAAAAGTCAAAACCCCAATACAAGACAAAACCCCAACATTAAACGCGATTTTTTTTGCAACTTTTATCTGCGCGGAATTTCCCACAGATACACGGTATCAAAAATACGACAAAATATTTCCATAACATTTGCGGAAGTATGTCGAAAATTGACGGTTACGCATCGACAAAAAACGTGATTGTCAAGATGCTATTTTATGATATAATTGCGCATGGGACTTTTTTCATCGGATAATACGCTCCATGTGCGACGGCTTCGCAAGATCGCGGACAAAGTAGTTTTACTTGAAGAAGATTACAAGGCAAAAACCGACGAGGAACTTCGCGCTTGTACCGACATATTCAAGGAATTAATCGCAGAGGGCGAAAGTGCAGAAAAGATTTTGCCGGACGCGTTTGCATGTGTGCGGGAGGCGGCATCACGGGTATTAAACCAACGCCCTTATTACGTACAAATTTTGGGCGGCATTGCATTACACCAAGGCCGTATCGCAGAAATGAAAACCGGTGAAGGTAAAACACTTACAAGTATTTTCCCTTGTTATCTTAACGCGCTTAAGGGCAAAGGCGTTCACGTCGTCGAGGTCAACGATTATCTTGCCAAGCGTAACCAAGAATGGATGGGCAAGGTCCACAAGTTTTTAGGGCTTACCGTTGGCTATAGTCGCCCTATGGATTATCCAGACCAAAAACGCGCGGCATATGCGTGCGACATTACATATGTAACCTCATCCGAGGTCGGGTTTGATTATTTGCGGGATAATCTTGCCCATAATGCGGCGGAACGTGTTTTACGCGGAACATACATGGCAATCGTGGACGAGGCGGACAGCATTTTAATTGACGAGTCCCGCACTCCGCTTGTCATGAGTGCCCGCACCAAGGACAATAGCGAACAATATAAAATTTGCGACAAATTCGTAAGGACATTGCGCGAGGAAGATTACGAGGTGGATTTAAAAGAACGCGCGGTACGATTAACAGATACCGGATTTGAACGCGCCGAAAGAAACTTTGGCATAAATAATATTTCAAGCGCGGAACATATGGAATTAAACCACTATATAAACAATGCTTTGCGCGCGCATCTTGTATTTTTTGAAAACGACGATTACATCATCAATAAGGACAAAGAGATTATCCTCGTCGATCAAAACACGGGTCGCCAAATGGTGGGACGAAGATTAAGCGACGGATTACACCAGGCAATCGAAGCCAAAGAAAAGGTCCCCATCCGCAACGAGGACAAAACCGTCGCAACGATAACGATTCAAAACTTTTTCAAACTATATGCGAAACTTGCGGGCATGACGGGTACGGCAAAGACCGAGGAACAGGAATTCCAAAAAATTTACGGCGTGGACGTTGTACAAATACCGACCAATAAAACTGTGGTGCGCCAAGACGCACCGGATGTGGTTTTTACAAAACTGGAGCGCAAAATGCAGGCTATTCTCGAGGACGTCCAATTCCGATATGAAAGATCCCAGCCCGTGTTGATTGGTACAACAACGATTGAAAAATCCGAACTTGTATCCAAAATGTTAAACAAGCAAAAGATCAAACACAACGTATTGAACGCAAAAAATCACGAACGCGAGGCGGACATCGTCGCCCAAGCCGGCCGTATGGGACAAATCACGATTGCCACCAACATGGCGGGGCGTGGTACCGACATATTGTTGGGTGGAAATCCGGAATATATGGCGACGCAACAGATGAAAAAAGAAAATTATACCGAGGAACAAATATACGACGCAACCTCGTATCACGATGTCCACGATCCGGAAACGATAAAAACCCGTGAATATTACAAGGAATTATACAACCGTTACAAAGAACAAACCGACAAGGAAAAAGACGAGGTCAAGGAACTTGGGGGACTTCATATAATCGGAACCGAACGCCACGACAGTCGCCGTATCGATAACCAATTGCGAGGGCGGTCCGGTCGTCAAGGCGATCCGGGATCAACAATCTTTTATATATCCTGTGAAGACGAAATCATGCGCCGTTTCGGCAAAGACGTCATCGGCGGGTCATTAAGATTTTTCCGTATGGATGATATTCAATCTCGTATGCTAACCCGATTATTTGAACGAGTCCAAAAACGCGTGGAAGGATACTTTTTCGATGCGCGCCGCCAAACGTTTGAATACGACAACGTCATGAATGATCAACGCGGTCTTATATACAAGGAACGCAATCGCATTTTGGACGGCGAAGATGTCCATAAACAGGTCATCAACATGTTCCCTGAACTTGTTTCCAAAATCGTTGCACAGGCAATTGATACATCGGCGATGCATACCGAATGGGATCTTGAAAAAGCCAACCAGGTTCTTGGCGACAAATTATTCGGCAAAAAGGTTGAATATCTTGACGCGGAAAATACACGCGGCGCGGATTACACCGACATCGAACAAATGGTTTTGGAAGCCGTGGAAAACGATTACAAAGAAAAAGCCAAACGCATCACCAAGGAGGTGGGGCTTGATTTTGCGGGACTTGAACGGAATGTGTTGCTTGACGCTGTTGATCGCAAATGGATGGATCACATTGACGCGATGGTCAATTTGCGAAACGGGATTGGGCTTCGTGCGACGGCGCAACACAACCCATTGACGGAATATCGGCGCGAGGCAATCGACATGTTCAACAACATGATTGAATCCATCAACGAACACGCAGCAATGTTTTTATTCAAAATCCAAATTGAAAAACAAGCGGAAAAGCCCATGCCATTTCGCAATGCGCCGATGAATTTGACATCCGGGCGGGATAACAAGGCGACAGGACCAACATCCGCAAACGAACAGGGCCCAATGATTCCTACATCCACCCCAAAGGGTGCATACACCAACGTACAAAAAATGGTGGGGAGAAACGAACCATGTCCATGCAAATCCGGCAAAAAATTTAAAAACTGTTGCGGCTCGAATTGATCGCTTGTGCCAGAATTTGAGCAATCATTCGTTGATAATCCGAGGTCTTTAATAATTTTTCCTCGGTGGGGTTGGATAAAAATCCGCATTCGACAAGAACCGATGGATAAGCGGTCGCATTAAGTATATAAAATTCTCCCACAGTCGCACGGCGGTTGATATTAAGATTTGATTGATTAAATGCATTTTGTATTGATTCCGCAAAATGACGTGACGTATCGCCACTTGAATCAAAAAAGGTCTGTAGCCCTCTCACCGCGGGCGCGGAGGGCAACGAATTCAAATGAATGGAAACAACAAGGTCCGGCGAAACAGATTCAATAATGCGGCGACGCGCGTCCATGTCGGAACGCTTTTGATTTCTTGCAAGTGGATTTGCCAATGAATCATTATTGTTCCGCGTCATCGTCACCCCTATTCCAAGTGTTGTTAATTCATTTTGCAAAAATCGCGCTATTGCAAGATTTATCTCGGACTCCCGCGTGCCGGATCTTGATGATGCCCCGCCGTCGCGCCCGCCATGCCCTGCATCAACCACAACATGAAAATCCGCGGTACGCGCATGAACAGGCCGAGTCGTAAAATCAATCGCAACGCTTGTCACAACCGCCATCAATAACAAAACACACATTATTTTCATGACAATTTATATTTGATTGTGATACATTAATATGTGCAAAGACCCAAACCCAAGTATACAAGGGGCATTAAAAAATTTATGCTCTTTTTTATATTAAGTTTAATCGCGCTAGAAGTTCTCGCGGTGTTTTTTCCGATGGTGTTGCAAGAGGTCGCAATCATCGCCAACCGCCAGGTGGAATCCGGGGATACCTCGGTATGGCCGCTTATATGGCAAGGCGCGTTGGTCCTTGGATTTATTACATTAATTTTCGCGACACATTTTATAATGGAATTTTTCGCGAATCTATACTCCGGTAAATACCAAGAAAACATGCGCACGGATTTATATAACAAATTATCAAGTTTAAGCACAGAACAAATCGACGAAATCGGTACCGCGAAAATACTCCCGATAATTTTGAACGACACCAATTGGATGAAACTTTATCACCGGCGATTGGTACATCTTTGCGTGTTCTTCCCTATCGCGATTCTTGGGTCGTTTATTATGTTGTTTACGCTTAATTGGATTTATGCGTTGTTTGCATTTGCCTCCATCCCATTTGTGTTGTTGTTTTTTTGGTTGAATTTGCGCAAGATGCAAAAGGTCATCGCCCCTTCAATCCAGGCATTCGACGAGTATTTCTTTTCAATCAAAGAAGGCATCGTCGGTGCAAAAGAAATAAGAATTCTTGGTAAAGCCGACGAACGCAGCCAAGATTTTGAAAAGCACGTCCGCGCCCATCGCCAACAAGGTTTGACAGCAGAAAGATGTTTCGCATTAAGCGCGGGTTTCAACGCGATATTGTTTACATTAATTACGGTCGCGATAATTATATTTGCAACCTTGACCAATCGTTCCACCGGCGAGACCATCGTTATCGTTCAACTTAACACCGCGATCCAATACATCAATCGGGTCTGGGGCGGGTCGCACATGCTGTTTACATGGTTTATTGATATCATCCCGCGTTGTAAATTCACCGCAAAACGATTGGACGATTTGTATAACATGCCGGAACCCGCAGAGGATCTTGGGTTAAAACAAATTCCTGTATACAAAACCAACAACATCAAATTAATCGATCTTGGATATACATTGCCCAATGGTAAAATGCGACTTGAAGATATCAACATTCACATTACGGAGGGCAAAATTCTTGCAATCGCTGGCGGAATCAAAAGCGGCAAGAGTCTATTGACGCAACTGTTACTGAAGTTAAAAACGCCTACCACCGGTACGATTACTTTTAATGAAATTGATATCCAACAAATCCATTCCCCGACATGGCGTCATGATTTCGTTGCATATTGCCATAACACTCCGCGATTCGTACCCGGCACAGTTCGGGATAATATCAAGTTATTTAATCCGGATGCAACTGACGAGCAAATACTTAACACATTCAAAGAGATCGGGGCCGGCCATTTCATATCCAAGATGTTCGACAATATTTTGGACTTTGAGATCAAAGAAGGCAATCAATTGGCGGAAGGCATAAAAAATATTTTAAGCATCGTCCGCGCATGTTTAAAGCCCGCGCAAATTTATGTTTTCAATCAATGTTTTGAACACGTGCGGCATACTTATATCACCAAATTAATGGCAAAATTAAAGCGCGAAAAAAAGACCGCAATATTTTTGACCTATGATGGCACGGTGTGTAAATATTGCGACACAATATATGTATTAAACCAAGGCAAAATAACCGGCACCGGCACACATGCGGAATTAATCAAATCCAACAAGGATTACCGGGAACTTCACACCTCGACATTGGGTGTCATGGTGTATGACGAAGAAAAACACGTGGACGAGGGCGATGTGGAGTCCGATGTGATCGTCCCGGATGAACAGATGCCGGCGGAATCGAGGGCGGATATATGAAAAACATGTTTCGCGTAATGAAATATTTCAAGGAATTGCGATGGCGAATCATGGGCGTAATATTGGTGGGCGCGATATCAATTGTCGCCTTTGCATTTATGCCGATATTTTTACGGGACGCGTTTGACTATTTGCGTGCGTGGGTCGGCGGCGAGAACCAAATCATGTTCACGATATTCCGATATCTTATTATATTTGGGATACTTGCAATATTTAATGCTTTGTTTGATGTGTTTTGCACATTCATGTTGTTAAAGTATGAAAATAAAATTCTTATCCAAAAAATCACCGAAGTCAAACGCAAAGTCGATGTCGTCCCCGCCGCATTTTTGGAACAATTTACAATGGGAGATTTATCGCGTCGGCTTGCCAGCATGACATCCCTAGTAATCCACGGATTGTTGGGAACAATATATACCATCGCCCGCGTCACGGT
>Ga0123355_10012617_pt1 | contig 13096 bp, 11 predicted proteins | sample TergutEmb28metaG_3_FD_89872 | JGI IMG/M metagenome (GOLD analysis project Ga0123355, IMG submission 89872) | Embiratermes neotenicus P1 segment gut microbial communities from Petit-Saut dam, French Guiana - Emb289 P1 | ecosystem: Host-associated > Arthropoda: Insects > Digestive system > Gut ... | reverse complement strand
TGTACTCGGACATGTCGATGCGGATCATCGTGTCCTCGTCGCCGAACAGGAACTCGGCGAGCGTGCGGGCGAGCTCGGTCTTGCCGACACCACTCGGGCCCAGGAAGATGAACGAGCCGGTCGGTCGCTTCGGGTCCTTGAGGCCCGCGCGCGAGCGCCGGATCGCCTTGGAGATGACCTCGACCGCGGCGTGCTGGCCGATGACGCGCTTGTGGAGCTCCTCCTCCATCCGCATCAGCTTCGCGGTCTCGGCCTCGGTCAGCTTGAAGACGGGGATGCCGGTCCACATCGAGACGATGTCGGCGATCTCCTCCTCGCCGATCGAGGGGCGCTCGGTCGCCTCACCGGCCTCCCACTGATCGGCCAGCTCCCGCTTCTTCTGCGTCAGGCGGCGCTCCTGGTCGCGCAGGTTCGCGGCCTTCTCGAACTCCTGTGCCTCGATTGCGGACTCCTTCGCGCGGCGCGTCTCCTCGATCTCGTCCTCGAGCTCGCGGTAGACGGGCGGCGAGGTCATCGACTTGATGCGCATGCGCGACGCGGCCTCGTCGATCAGATCGATCGCCTTGTCAGGCAGGAAGCGGTCGGAGATGTAGCGGTCGGCCAGGTCGGCCGCGGCCACCAGCGCCTCGTCGGTGATGTTCACCTTGTGGTGCTGTTCGTAGCGGTCGCGCAGGCCCTTGAGGATCTGGACCGTCTCGTCCTTGGAGGGCTGGTCGACGACGATCTTCTGGAAGCGCCGCTCCAGCGCGGAATCGCGCTCCAGGTACTTGCGGAACTCCTCCAGCGTGGTCGCGCCGATCGTCTGCAGTTCGCCACGGGCCAGCGCCGGCTTCAGGATCGAGGCAGCGTCGATCGCCCCCTCGGCGGCGCCCGCGCCGACGAGGTTGTGGAGCTCGTCGATGAAGAGGATGATGTCGCCGCGCTGGGTGATCTCCTTCATCACCTTCTTGAGGCGCTCCTCGAACTCGCCGCGGTACTTGGAGCCGGCGACGAGGGCGGCCAGATCGAGCGTGTAGATCTGCTTGCCCTTCAGCAGCTCGGGAACGTCGGCGTTGGTGATCCGCTGGGCGAGGCCCTCGACCACGGCGGTCTTGCCGACGCCCGGCTCACCGACCAGGACGGGATTGTTCTTGGTACGGCGGCTGAGGATCTGCATGATCCGCTCGATCTCGGTCTCGCGCCCGACCACCGGGTCGAGCTTGCCGTCCGCGGCCAGCTTGGTCAGGTTGCGGCCGAACTGATCGAGCAGCTTGGATGACTTCTTGCCCTCGCCCGCGGCGCCGCCGGAGCCGGGGGCCGAGCCTGCGCCGGAGCCGCTGCGCTGCCGCCCGCCGGGACCCGAGAGCATGCGGATCACCTCGTTGCGGATCTTCTCGGAGTCGGCGTCGAAGTCGAGCAGAATGCGGGCGGCGACGCCCTCGTTCTCGCGCACCAGGCCGAGCAGGATGTGCTCTGTGCCGATGTAGTTGTGGCCCAGGCTCAGCGCCTCGCGCAGCGCCAGCTCGAGCACCTTCTTGGCGCGCGGCGTGAACGGGATCTGACCGGAGGTGACCTCCTCACCGGACCCGACGATACGGACCACCTGCGCGCGCACGCGTTCGACGGTGATCTCCAGCGACTCGAGCACGCGCGCGGCGAGGCCTTCCTCTTCACGCAGCAATCCCAGCAGGATGTGCTCGGTGCCGATGTAGTTGTGCTTGAGCGTCCGTGCCTCTTCCTGTGCAAGGACGACCACTTGGCGGGCGCGTTCTGTAAATCGCTCGAACATTTCAAGTCTTTCCGTCGCGGGACACGGGGTGGTCGGTCGATTCGTGGTCCTGGACTAAATGAGTCTAACATCGCCCGCCTTCCCGCTCCGCGCGCGAACGGTGTCTTCACGACCCCGACATGCGGGGTTGCCAGCCCTGCTGCGCCGTTTTCCCAGCTAGTTGCGCCAATCGCGCTTTCGGGTCTGTTAATCCCGCATTGCGGGGAACAGCACGACCTCGCGGATCGTCGTGCGGCCCGTGAAGATCATCGCCATGCGGTCGATTCCGAAGCCCAGACCGCCCGTCGGCGGCATCCCGTACTCGAGCGCCTCGATGTAGTTCTCGTCGTAGGGCTGCGCCTCTTCGTCGCCGCTGGCGGCGAGCGCCCGCTGCTCCTCGAAGCGAGCCCGCTGATCGTCGGGGTCGTTGAGCTCAGAGAACGCGTTGGCGACCTCGATGCCGTTGATGAACGCCTCGAACCGCTCGACCATGCCCGCCTCGCTGCGGTGGCGCTTGGCCAGGGGCGAGATCTCGACCGGGTAGTCGAACAGGAATGTGGGCTCGATCAGCGTCGGCTCGACGTGCTTGGACACGAGCTCGTCGACGAGCTGCGGCCATGTGTCGGTCTCCGGCACCGGCAGGCCCCGCGCTGTCATCGCCGCCGCCAGCGAGTCACGATCACGGTGTGCGCGGATGTCGATCCCGGTGCGGGCTTCGATCGCGCCGGCCAGGGTCTCGCGGTGCCACGGCTTCTGGAAGTCGATCGGCCCGTCATAGCCGATCTCCTGCGCGACGGACCCGATCAGCCCCTCGAACAGAGCGGCAGTGTCCATGTAGTCGGCGTAGGCCTCGTACCACTCGATCATCGTGAACTCGGGGTTGTGCTTCGGCGACAGGCCCTCGTTGCGGAAGTTCCGTCCGATCTCGTAGACGCGCTCGAGCCCGCCGACGATCAGGCGCTTGAGGTACAGCTCGCTCGCGATCCGCAGATACAGCTCGCGGTCCAGCGCGTTGTGGTGGGTGGTGAACGGCCGCGCCGCAGCACCGCCGTAGAGCGGCTGCAGGATCGGTGTCTCGACTTCGATGAAGCCGCGCTCGTCGAGGTAGCGTCGCACGGCCGAGATCATGCGCGCCCGAGCGATGAAGACGGCGCGCGTGTCCTCGTTGGACAGCAGGTCGGCCTCGCGGTGGCGGAAGCGGGTCTCGACGTCGGTCAGCCCGTGGTGCTTGTCGGGCGGCGGCCGCAACGACTTGGCGAGCAGCTGGAAGCTGGTCAGGCGCAGCGACAATTCGCCGCGGCGGGAGTTGAAGGCGATCCCGTCGACTCCGATCAGGTCGCCGAGGTCGAGGTCGAGCAGCAGCGCCATCCGCTCCGGGCCGAGCTCGTCGACACGGGCCTGCAGCTGGATCCGGCCCGAACGGTCGACGAGATCGAGGAAGGCCATCTTGCCCTGGCCGCGGCGGGCAGCCAGGCGCCCGGCCACGCGGTGCGCGATCGCGGTCTCCTCGCCGACGTCGAGGCCCGCGTGCGCCGCACGCACCGACGCGACCGACTCCACGTCCGAGAAGCCGTACGGGAACGGCTCGATTCCGGCCTCGCGCAGCGCCGCCAGCTTGTGGCGGCGCGCCGCGAAGACGTCGAGCTGCTCTTCCTCGGAGTGTTCGTCGCCGGGTTCGCTCATGGGACCAAAGCCCCCGTGCGGCTAGGCGACTTCGATCCTGGAGATCTTGAGCTGACGCTCGCCCTTGGGAGTGGCGAACGTCACCGTCTCGCCCTTCTTGCGGCCCATCAGGGCCTTGCCGACGGGCGACTCGTTGGAGAGCTTCAGCTCGGCCGGCTTGGCCTCGGCGGAGCCGACGATCGTGTACTTGCGCTTGTCGCCTTCGCCGTCGACGACGTGCACGACGGTTCCGACGCGGACGACCTCGTTATCGAGGTCGGAGGCGTCGATCACGGTCGCGGAGCGCAGCTTGTCCTCGAGCGCCGCGATGCGGGCCTCGATCATCGCCTGCTCGTTCTTGGCGTCGTCGTATTCGGCGTTCTCCGAGATATCGCCGAAATCACGTGCCTCCTTGATCCGCGCGGCGACCTCGCGCCGGCGCACGGTCGACATGTGCTCGAGCTCCGCCTTCAGAGTGGCGAGCCCTTCGGGAGTGAGAATGACGTCCTTAGGCATAATCAGAAAACTCGTCGATGGGACAAAAAAGCCCGCGTGGAGCGGGAGTGATCCACAGCAGCCTGTGCGGCGTGGGCGCGGAAGTATAGACCTCCCGTACAGGGTGCCCGTGAGGGCGGCCTTACAAACCGCCGGCGGCGGCCGACAGCTCGGCACCGGCCCCCGCAAACAGAGCGCGTGCAGTCTCGATGTTCGGCGCGGTCTGCAACGCCGCCTGCAGTGCCCCGCGCTCGGCGTGGGTCCCGCCCAGCCGCTCGATGTACCAGGGGTAGAACTTGCGCAGATAGTGGTTCGCGCGCTCCGGCCCCATGTGCTCGACGGCGCGATCCAGCACCCAGTCGAGTTCGGCGACGATCTCCGCGCGTGTGGGCTCGCGCTCCTCCCCGCTGACGAGCTGCTCGAATAGCCACGGGTTGCCGAGCGAGCCGCGCGCCAGCAGGATCGCCTCCGCCCCGGTCCGCTCGAAGGCCTCACGCGCCAGCTCGGCGGACCGCAGCCCGCCCGAGATCAGGACCGGCACCGGCAGCTCCTCCACGAGCCTGGCCGCAAGCTCGTAGTCGGGCTTGCCGGCGTGGCGCTGCGAAGCGTGCCGGGGATGGATGCACAGCCCCGCGACCCCGCCGCGCTCGGCGAGGTCGCGGGCCACGGCGACACCCTTGCCGTCGCCGGGGCGCAGCCCGGTGCGAAGCTTTACGGTGACCGGCAGCCCGCCGCCCCTTGCCGCTGCGCGGGCCACCGCAACGGCACGGTCGGGGTCGTCGAGCAGCGCCGCGCCGGCGCCGGTCTTGCAGACCTTCGGGACCGGGCAGCCCATGTTGATGTCGATCAGGTCCGCGCCGGCCGCGGCGACGCGCTCGGCGGCCGACGCCATGATCTCCGGGTCGGCGCCGAACAGCTGCACAGACACAGGGTGCTCATCCGGGTGGATGCGGAGCAGTTCGGTGCAGGTGCGCTCGTTGCCGTAGTGGACCGCGTGGCTCGAGACCATCTCGGAGACGGCCAGCCCGGCGCCGTAGCGCCTGGCCTGGAGGCGCACGAACCAGTTGCCGATCCCGGCCAGCGGCGCGAGCACGACTCGGTTCGGGATCGTGATCGGACCCAGCGTCCACGGCTCTGTCAGCTCTCTGGCCATCGTGTTCATGGTACGAATCCCGATATGGACCTGAATGCCCTGATCACGCCCTGGCTCCAGGTGATCCGTGAGCGGGTGCCCGATCTCGAGCTCTTCGACGCGCACACGCACGTTGGGGAGCACGACCCCGACGGGATGCACCAGACCCCGGACGAGCTCATGCAAGGGCTGCGCTCCGCAGACGCGCGCGGCTGCTTCGTGTTCCCGATGCACGAGCCGGACGGGTACCCCGCCTACAACGACGCCGTGATCGAAGCCGCCGCGCAGGCCGGCGGTATGTTCGTGCCATTCTGCAGGGTCCACCCCGGATTCGGCGCTCCCGCGGAAGCGCAGCGGGCGCTGGACCGGGGGGCCAAGGGGATCAAGCTGCACCCGCGCGCGGAGCAGTTCACGCTCGATCACCCGGACGTGCCGGCGCTGTTCGCCATCGCCAACGAGCGCGGGCTCCCGATCCTGGTCCACGCTGGCCGCGGGATCCCCGCGCTCGGGGAGCACGTGGTCGCATACGCTCGCGAGTATCCGCACGCACGCGTGATCCTCGCCCACGCGGGCGTCACCGACCTTGGCTGGATCTGGCGCGCCGCCGCCGATCTGCCGAACCTGCTGTTCGACACCGCCTGGTGGGTGCCGTCCGACCTGATGGCGCTGTTCTCGCTGGTGCCGCCGGCGCAGATCCTGTTCGCCTCCGACGCGCCCTACGGCCACACGCTGGTCTCGGCCGCTGTGCATCTGCGGCTCGCGCTGCAGGCGGGGCTCACACCGGAGCGGATCGCGCTGATCGCCTCCGGCCAGTCGCTGCGCGTGGCGGCCGGCGAGCCCCTGGCCGTGGCCGGGCCGGCCGTCGGCGAGCACGAGCGCGCCGCCCACCTGCTGCTCGACCGTGTAGCCAACCTGCTGCAGATCGCGACCATGCTCGAGTTCCGCACCGGTGACGGCGGTGAGATGGTGGCGCTGGCCCAGCTCGGCTGCAACGTCCCCGACGAGATCGATGACGCACCCGTGTTCGCCGCCATCCGCAGCCTGCTGAGCCACTACGAGGCCGCCCACACCGCGGACCCCGAGGATCGCACGAGCCGTTTCCTGATGATGCTCGCGATGGCCGCCGCCCTCACGCCGGACGTCCCGCTGCCACCGCAGTCCTGATCAGCGCGCGTTGCGCTCCCAGATCAGGCGTAGCCCCGTCAGCGTCAGCAGCTCGTCGATCGCGTCGATCGTGTCCTTGATGAACGGGTACATGGGCGTCGAGAAGCCGCCCGTGGCGATCACGCGCGTGTCGTCGCCGAGCTCGGCGCGCAGGCGCCGCACGATGCCCTCGACCTGGCCCGCGAACCCGTAGGCGATGCCGCTGCGAATCGCCTCGACGGTGGAGCGGCCGATCACGGCCCGCGGCTCGGTCAGCTCGACGTTCGGCAGCTTGGCGGCGCGCTGCGCCAGCGCGTCCAGGGAGATCTCAACACCGGGAGTGATGATGCCGCCGAGGTACTCGCCCTCGGCGGATACGGCGTCATAGGTGATCGCGGTGCCGAAGTCGACGATCACGCAGGTCGAGCGGAAGCGCTCATAGGCCGCGACGGCATTGACCAGACGGTCGGCGCCGACCTCGTGCGGGTTCTCGGTGCGGATCGGCATGCCGGTCTTAAGTGATGGGCCCACGGCAAGCGCCTCATGCCCGAGGTGACGCGCCGCCAGTTCCCGCCACTGGTCCTGCAGCTGCGGCACGGTCGTGGAGACGATCGAGCTGCGGATGTCCGCGAACGCCAGCCGGTGTAGCGCCAGCAGGCCCGCGAGCACCACGCCGAGCTCGTCGGAGGTCGCCTCGCGGTTGGTGGCGAAGCGCCAGTGCTCGGACACCCTGTCGGCCCCGGCGTCGAACACGCCCAGGTGGGTCTGCGTGTTGCCGACGTCGACGACCAGCAGCTTGCCGTCGGTTTGTGCCGGGTCTGCCATCGGCGCTGACTATATGGCCAGCGGCGGTCCGGCGAGGCGGACCTCCTGACCGCCTCCCAGGGCGGCGAGCGAGCCCGCGAGCCGCTCGCCGCCGGGCAACCTCAGATCAGGATCGAGCTCGAGCAGCGGCACGAGCACGAAGCGGCGGCTCGTCACCTGCTCGTGCGGAAGCGTCAGGCGCTCAGACTCGTAGCGGAGATCGCCGAGCAGGAGTACGTCGACATCGATCACGCGCGGGCCGTGGCGGGGGCCGCCGGAAGCGCGCCCGACCTCCGTCTCCACCTCCTTGCAGGCGCGCAGCAGCTCGGCGGGCGCGTGCTCGGACTCGATCTCGATGCACGCGTTGAGGAACTCCGCCTGGTCGAGGATCAGCCCGACCGGCTCGGTGTCATAGGTGGATGAGGAGCGCAACACGCTCACACCGTGGCGCGGCAGCGCATCCGTCGCAGCCTGGAGGTGGGCGCGGCGGTCGCCGATGTTGGACCCCAGGCCGAGGTATCCGCGGCGTCGCGGCGGGGGTGGGTGGGCGGGATTCAAATCGCCGCCGGGACTCACGCCTCGCGCCAGACCTCGACCGAGACCTCGCTGACGTTCAGCGGAATCGGCGGCTCGGGCTTGGCTGCCTTGACCCAGACCGCATGCACCTCGTAGCGCTCGATCAGGCGGTCGGCAACCGCCGTGCAGAAGCGCTCGAGCGTGCGGTACTCGCGCTGCTGGGCGATGAGGTTGACGAACTCGCAGACCTCGCCGTAGTCGACTGTGTCCTCGATGCGGTCGGTGACGGTCGCGTCGGTCTCGCCGACGTCGAGCCGCAGGTCGACGATCAGGCGCTGGCCGACCTCGCGTTCGGCGGCGGTGACGCCCATGTGCGTGTAGAGCGAGAGGCCGCTGACCTCGATCGTGACCTCGGGCTCGGGGTGGCCCTCATCATCCTCGTCGTCGTCGTACTCGTCGTCGTCCTCTTCTTCTTCTTCGAGGTCCTCGTCCGGCTCGTGCGGGTCGGGCTCCTCGGGCTCCTCGGTGGGCATGGCGCGACTCTACCCGTCGAGCGCGGCCGCCGTGACGACGAGCGCGTCGTACAGCGGCGCCACGTCGTGGACGCGGAAGATCCGGGCGCCGCGCTCGTAGGCGATCACGTTGGTCGCGAGTGTCCCGGGGATGCGGTCGTCCAGGTCGCGACCGGTGAGCCTGCCCAGGAAGGATTTGCGACTGGTGCCGATCAGCACCGGTCGGCCCAGCGCGACCAACTCCGGCAGGCGCCGCAGCAGCTCGAGGTTGTGGGCGACCGTCTTGCCGAAGCCGATGCCGGGGTCGAGGATGATCCTGTCTTCGCGGACGCCGTGCGCGACGGCGAACGCCATGCGCTCCTCGAGGAAGGCCTTCACCTCGGAGACGACGTCGTCGTAGTGCGGGTTGTCCTGCATCGTGCGGGGCGTGCCGGCCATATGCATCAGGCAGAGGTCGGCGCTGGCGGCGGCCGTCAGCTCGGCCATCTCCGGCGCCGCCCGCAGCGCGGTGACGTCGTTGACCAGCGTGGCGCCGGCTGCGAGCGCCCGCTCGGTGACCTCGGCCTTGGACGTGTCGACGGAGATGCGGGCGCTGACACCGGCGGCGACGAGTGCCTCGATCACGGGCACGACCCTGCGCGACTCCTCGTCGGCCGCCACCGGATCGGCGCCCGGACGTGTCGACTCGCCGCCGACGTCGAGGATCGCGGCGCCCTCCGCCTGCAGCGTGAGGGCGTGCTCGACGGCTGCGGCTGGATCGAAGTAGAGGCCCCCGTCACTGAACGAGTCCGGCGTGACGTTGACGACCCCCATGATCGCGAAGCGATGGACGTTATGGGCGGATATCCGCCCATAACGTCCATCGCTGGCCGTGTCGTCGCTATCGCTTCGAGTCTGGTTAGGATCCGGCTCCATGCTGTCCCAGGCACGGTACATGGGGAACTTCGCCGAGTTCCTGGTACGGCGGCGCGCCAACGTCCGCACCGACCTGGAGGCGCTCTCCGAGCTCGAACGGCGCGGCGCCGAGCTCGCATCAGGCGGCCTCGCGACAGGCGGCCTGGCACTGCCCCCGGGGCTGGAGCTGCAGTGGCTGGGCGTCTCCGGCTACCGGCTCACCTATGAGCGCCAGACGCTGTTCATCGACCCGTACGTGTCACGGGTCTCGCTGCGGGACGCGCTGACACGCCGAATGGCACTGCCCGACCCGGCGCTGGTGAAGCGCTACCTCGACCGGCCCGCCGGCGAGCGTGTGCTGGCGGTGCTGGTCGGGCACACGCACTTCGACCACGCGTTGGATGCGCCTGCGCTGGCGCTGCGCCACGGCTGCCCCGCCTACGGATCGGAGTCACTGGCGGCGCTGCTACGCCTGCATCGGCTCCCCGAATCCCAGGTGGTGACGGTCACGCCCCACCGCCGCTACGAGATCGGGCCGTTCACGGTCACGTTCATCCCCAGCGTGCACTCGAAGCTGGTGCTCGGATGGCGCGTGCCGATGGACGGTGAGCTCAGCTGTGATCACCTCGACGGCATGTCCGCCGGCGCCTACCGCTGCGGTCGCGTATACGCGATCCTGATCGAGGTGGCCGGTGTGCGCCTGTACCACCAGGGCAGCTCGAACCTGCTCGACGACGAGGTGCCGGGCGGCGGTGTCGACCTGTTCCTCGCCGGCGTTGCCGGGCGCGGTTTCACCGAGCGCTACTGGCAGCGCATCCTCACCCGCCTGCAGCCGCGCGTCGTCGTGCCGACCCACTACGACGACTTCTTCCGGCCGCTCGACGCCGAGCCCGGGCTGACCCTGAACGTGCGACTGGCACGCGTGCCGGAGGAGGTCGCGAACGTCAGCGACTCGATCACGGTCGCGGCGCTGCCTGTGAACGAGGTGTTAAGCGGGGCCGGACCAAGCCGTTAAACGGCGCCAGGCCGGATATACCTGACGTGTGATGGCCCTGGAAAAGCCCCTCACCCGCAGACAGCTGCTCGCGGGCGCCGGCGCAAGCGCCGCAGGCGTCGCTGCGGCATCGGCCTACTCGAGCCTGCCGGCCTGGGCGCGGACCTTCGCACGAGCTGCGAGCAGGGTGCGAACGCCGGGCTCACGCCCGTTCCCGCACCTGCCTGCCGGACACCCGACCCCGGGGCTCGAGCAGATCGAGCACGTGATCGTGCTGATGATGGAGAACCACTCGTTCGACAATCTGCTCGGGATGGTCCCGCACCAGGTCAAGGGCCGCGCCTCCGTCGACGGTCTCAGCACCAGCGGCGGCGCGGTGACCAACTCCAACCCGACGACTGCGACGCCTGCGATTGCGGGCCCGAATATCGTCGCCCAGCGGGCGGCCTCACCCTGCCAGGCCGATGGCGTCGGTCAGGATTGGAACGCATCTCACACCGCCTGGAACAACGGCGCCAACAACGGCTTCGTGCAGGCCTCGAGCACACAGGCGATGTGGTACTGGGACAAGGGGTACCTGCCGGTCACCTACGCGATCGCCCAGCACTACCCGATCGGCGAGCGCTACTTCTGCTCGGTGCTTGCCCAGACCTACCCGAACCGCCGCTTCCTGTTCTGCGGGACCGCCTCGGGGCTGACGGCGACCAACGACTACACCTTCCAGGTGCCCGCGGCGAACGGCACGATCTTCAACCAGCTGCTCGAGCACAGGATCAGCTGGCGCAACTACGTGCAGCCGACCAGCGGGGCGACGCTCGAGGGCAGTCCCCTGATCGTGCCGGAGTTCGCACGCTCGCCCGGGTGTACGAACCGGATGGTGCCGATCAGCCAGTTCTTCAGCGACGCCGCCCACGGCACCCTGCCCGCGTTCTCGTTCCTCGACCCCAACTACAACACCGACTCCGAGGAGAACCCCCAGGACGTTCAAGCGGGCGAGCGGTTCATCGCCCAGGTCGTCAATGCCGTCACCCGCTCCAAGCAGTGGGCCAAGACCGCGCTGTTCATCACCTGGGACGAGCATGGCGGCTACTACGACCACGTGCCGCCGCCGGCGGCGCTCGCGCCCGACAGCATCGCGCCGATCACCGATCCGCAGGCGCTGACCGACCCGAACGCGCCGCTGGCGCCGGGCGGCTTCAACCAATACGGCTTCCGCGTGCCCCTGCACGTGATCTCCCCGTGGGCGCGCGCCAACTACGCCTCGCGGATCGTTCAGGACCACACCTCGATCCTGGCGTTCATCGAGCGCAAGTGGAACCTGCCCGCGCTCAGCTTCCGCGACGCCAACGCCCACCCGCTGACCGACTACTTCGACTTCAAACGCCCCGCTTTCGCAGCACCGCCGAAGCTCTCGGCGGCGCCGGCGATGACACCCGGCCTCGAGCTCTGCAAGGCCGCCGGTCTCGAGCCGCCCGCTGGCACGCCGGGCCTGGCGAGCGTCTTCGGTTAGCAGCGGATCGCGCCCGGAGCCGCCGTCCGCGCCCGGAGCCGCCGCGCGGGGCGCTCTACTCCTCGTCCGGCCAGTGACCGGTGCGGCGCAGGTGCTCGCGCGCCGCGTCCTCCTTGTCACGGTCGCCACGCTCACTCGCGTTCAGGCGCAGCAGCCAGCCGAGCAGCACGACGATCGCCGCCATCACGATCAGGCCGACGCCGGCCGCGCTGAGCACCGAGTCGCGGTCCAGGGACGTAGATACGAAGACGTTGGACTCCTGCGCATTGTCCTGGACACCGCTCAGGTGCCCACCGGACATGATCAGCAGGACGACGCCGCCCAGCACGAGCAGGGCCGGCACGCCCCAGCGGATCAACAGCACCACCGGTGAGGACCGGTGCCGCGCCGGCATCGCCTACTCCGCGGTGCCGCCGGCGAGACCCGGCCGCGGGAACAGCTTCGGAGCAGACTCGCCACTCGAGCGCTCCGGCGCCGGCGGCGCGGCCGGCAGTTGCGGCGGCGGCGGCGCCTCTGATCCGAACACGTCCTCCTCGCTGCCACCCTCGAGCAGCGCGATGAACTGTTCACGCTCGATCGTCTCGCGCCGCAGCAGGATCTCGGAGATCTTGTTGAGCGACTCGCGATGCTCGGCCAGGATGGCCCGAGCCTGAGTGTGCGCCGACTCGACGATGCGGCGGATCTCAAGGTCGATCTCGCGTGCGATCTCGTCGGAGTAGTCGGGCTCGGCGCTGAACTCGCGGCCGAGGAAGGGCTGGCCATGGTCATGGCCGAAGACGCGCGGACCGAGCTTCTCGGACATGCCGAACCGCATCACCATCTGCTTTGCCGTGGCGGTGACCTTCTCGAGATCGTTGGAGGCGCCAGTCGTGATCTCGCCGAACACGAGCTCCTCGGCGGCACGGCCGCCGAGCGTCATCGCCATCGTGTCGGTGAGCTCCGCGCGCGTGGTGAGGAACTTGTCCTCACCCGGCATCGAGATCGTGTAGCCGAGAGCCTGTCCACGCGAGATCACGGAGATCTTGTGGATCGGATCGGAGTTCGGCAGGTAGTGACCGACGATCGCGTGGCCCATCTCGTGGTAGGCCGTGATCCGGCGTTCCTTCTCGCCCATCACGCGAGTCTTCTTCTCGGGGCCCGCGATCACGCGCATGATCCCCTCTTCAAGCTCCTGCTGCGTGATCTCGCGCTTGCCGCTGCGGGCGGCGAGCAGCGCGGCCTCATTGACCAGGTTCGCAAGGTCGGCGCCGGTGAAACCGGGGGTCTGGCCGGCGAGCGCCTCGGTGTCGATCTCACGCGCGAGCGGCTTGCCGCGCGTGTGCACCTCGAGGATCTTCTTGCGCCCGATGCGATCGGGACGGTCGACCACGATCTGGCGGTCGAAGCGGCCCGGGCGCAGCAGCGCCGGGTCGAGGATGTCGGGACGGTTGGTGGCCGCGATCAGGATGATGTTGTCCTTCATCTCGAAGCCGTCCATCTCGACGAGCAGCTGGTTCAGCGTCTGCTCGCGCTCGTCGTGACCGCCGCCGAGGCCGGCGCCGCGGTGGCGGCCGACAGCGTCGATCTCGTCCATGAAGATGATGCAGGGCGAGTTCTGCTTGGCCTGCTCGAACAGGTCGCGCACGCGCGAGGCGCCGACGCCGACGAACATCTCGACGAAGTCCGAGCCGGAGATCGAGAAGAAGGG
>Ga0123355_10012616_pt1 | contig 13097 bp, 8 predicted proteins | sample TergutEmb28metaG_3_FD_89872 | JGI IMG/M metagenome (GOLD analysis project Ga0123355, IMG submission 89872) | Embiratermes neotenicus P1 segment gut microbial communities from Petit-Saut dam, French Guiana - Emb289 P1 | ecosystem: Host-associated > Arthropoda: Insects > Digestive system > Gut ... | reverse complement strand
GAAGGTTCATTACCGCACTCACAAGCGTCCTCCACCTGTCTCTATCCTGGGCCAGCCCAATCCAGTCCATATAACCACATCCCACCTCCTGGAGATCCATCCTAATATTATCCACCCATCTACTCTTAGGTCTCCCCATTGGTCTCCTTCCCTCCGGTTTCCCCACCAAGACCCTATACACCCTCCTCTCCTCACCCATACATGCCCCATGCCCAGTCTATCTCATTCTTCTCGATTTTATCACCCCCAAAATATTGGGTGAGGAGCACAAATCATTTAGCTCCTCGTTATGCAATCTCCTCCATTCCCCCTTTACCTCGTCCCTCCAAGGTCCAAATATTCTCCTCAACACCCTCTTCTCAAACACCCTCAGCTTCCTTTCCTCCCGCAATGTCAACGACCAAGTTTCACACCCATACAAAACAACAGGCAAAATTATATTTCTATATATCTTGATCTTTAAATTTTTGGATAGCAATCTGGAAGACAAAAGATTCTGCACCGAATGATAGCAAGCATTTTGTGTACACCACTAAGAAAATTTAATATTAAAGGAGGTAGTTTTTATATAAGCCAATGTGCTTCCAGTTATTAATTTGAAAGTACGTAACATATGATTTATGGAATTACAATGGAAAACGCTTAATAATCCAATCAGACAGACAGCCTAGGCCTACCTACAAATAACTCGGCGTACGAATATTACTGGCCTCCACATCTGGTTTGACTCTTTATCTACGTGATTGGGATATAGTTAGAATGTGCCTGATAAGCACTCGACCCAGGATAAATCCGTCGGTAGAGTGACTTGGCTACGGACTAGAAGACCGAAGATTTATTTTTCGATTTCCGGCAAGAACAAGAGAACTTTTATTTACCCACATTGTCGAGAGCGGCTGTGGAACTCACCAAACCCCTGTTTAGGGGCAATTTGTTCTGCGGGTAAAGCCTCCCGTGTGTGAATCTGAAAACTAAGCCTGCCATTTACCAAGACCAGTACTACACGGAGCAATAACTGCACTTTCCCATACGTCTTCGTGTTGTGGCTCTTAATTAAACTTTTGGCGCCGGAATTACTTTTTTTTTTAATTTTAGCACACCCTGTATATAAAATGTGAATAAAACAGGAACCAAATACGTTAGATTTATGAAACAAACTGCTTTTTGAAGAGGAAAAACGGAGAGTATATACCGTGTTTAAAATATTCAATACCCATATTTGTTGAATAAATATATAAAATGCAACGTTTAGAGGTTAGCGGTGCGGTACGACCACTATAGGGGTCTTTTGGCGTCAAAGGGTTAAGCACAGTAACAGCTTTACCTTTTAGCTTCACCCTACAAGTTTTACACGTACTTTACCTCCCACCTGACGTGACGGCAAGATGGCGGTTCTTAGGCGAGAGCTGAAGAACAAAATGCGTGTCGTGCCATTGTGTCTAATATTAACGTGACAGGGGGCACTGTGTCACCGTCAGAACCATGAACTTTCCACTGCAGAAATCAACGTGCATGATTCTTACTCACCTCTTCACAGTGCGCGACATCAGAATGCCGAGGAGAACATTTGGATCTCAAGCCAACGGATGTAACATGGGTGGAAAGCTTCACAATAAAGAGGTTCTTAATTTGTTCTCCTAACACTATCAGGCCCCGTTCCCAGTGGCCGCGCGGTCTAAGGCGTAGGTCTGCGGCCGTTCGCCTACTAAGATGGTGGGTTCCAATCCCACCGGGGACATGGATGTCTGTTGTGAGTGTTGTGTGTTGTCAGGTAGAGTTTTCTGCGACGAGCTGGTCACTTGTCCAGAGGAGTGCTACCTACTGTGGCGCGTCGTGTGTGATCTAGAAACCTCAAGAATGTAGTCATGGCCCGCTGAGGGCTCTTGCGCCAAAAGCAAACAAATACTATCAGGTTGATTTAATGAACGGGAATAAATAGAATAGACGTGTAATAGGGATGAGATAAGACTATAGAATTCAACAGGTGAAATGGAGAGATGAAAGTCGAAAATTTAAGCGTAGGTGGGAGAAATGTATCAAATTCAGAATAGGTGTCAAGTGGTGATTACCGAATCGAGTTTTCTCTTGATTAGGGTGACTAATTTTAACTATGCAAATGATAATTAACCTTCCAGTTCCATACAAGCTGGGAATTTCTTGTTTAACTGAGTGACATTTATATCCTGAGGGAAAACCCTCTAATTTGAGTGACGCCCCTCCACCTGCTTACTTCATATATACAGTATTACTTGTTCATTACAGACTTGATACTGTACCGTTACTGTCTCCTGCTCAAGGGATAGCAGTTGATCTGCACAGCATGGGTAGAGTCCCTCAACACTCGCGACGACGGTAGGGGGAAAACATATTGATCCTGTCATAAACACGAGTGTCTATCACTGCATGACATGAATAATTGTCACCGTTCGTTAGGAGTTTCGTTTATAAAAATCCTAAAGTCAAATATTTGCGCAGCGCTAACCACATGGAGTTAAAACAGAAAAAAAAGTATTATTTCACATACACAAAACACGACTGCACTTCAGCCCAATGTATTTGTAACTGGAATACATTTGTACTGGCCACAAACAAGAGGCAGTCTGCTTTCGCCAGCGCAAATCTCTGTCAAGGTCAACTGCAGATTTCGCAGTCAACAACGGTGCCCAGTTCTGTTTCTTACGATATCCCTTCTGACCTAGTACATAATTTTTTCGGTATAATGATGAAAAAATGAGAATGGTTTGGGCAGGGCTTATAGCAGGAGTGGAAGAGTTGAGTGCGTATTAAGTTATGGTCAGAAACGATGGAGCGAAGAGATGGTTAGTAAAGAAACGGATGGAAGAATGTGGACTGGATTAATCCGGCTCAACATAAATACAGAGGCAGACTGTTGTGCACAAAAGAGAGGTATAGATTTGTTCAATGTCTTGGTGACTACTAGCTTCTCAAGCATGACTCTGCTGTGTGGTTATTTTTTTTACCAAACTGTTTAATGGTGTGGAGTTATTCTCTGAAAATGGTTGTACCCACCAACCAAACGGCACGGTGCTATAAGTATCAATTTTCAACCAATAATTGCTTACGCTTATCATCTCCGACACTCGCATTCTCTTATCTTCTTCCCCCGTCACAATTTGACCAGCAATAAAGATCCCCTTAAGGCAGTTTCATTGCCCTATACGAACTGTACCTCAGTCTTAATGGTCGAAGTTTTCACATTGTAGACAAGCCCATTTTTAACGTGGGCCAGTTTTACTTCTCGCTTGTCTGAGTTTTTCTGGGATAATATTTTGATGAACCACGATCACGTCTTTCATAATTATTCATAATCATCTTCTCATAAATTCAGTGTTATTTTGCCGCTACATAAGAAAGATCATGCTTCAATCACTACATGTCATTAGACGTCACTAACTCATTCTCCTGCTGTGACAGAATTATTTATAGTATATTTTAGTTATAGTCAGGGAGGTATATAGGGTCTTGGTGGGGAAACCGGAGGGAAGGAGACCAATGGGGAGACCTAGGCGTAGAAGGGTGGATAATGTTAAGATGGATCTCTAGGAGGTGGGATGTGGGTATATGGACTGGATTGGGCTGGCCCAGGATAGAGACAGGTAGCGGACGCTTGTGAGTGCTGTAATGAACATTCGGGTTCCGTGAGATGAGGGGAATTTCTTGACTAGCTGCAAACCAGTTAGCTTCTCAAGAAGGACTCTGCACAATGGAATAACTAAGTATATTTTAGTTATAGTAATTATGCTACAAACTGAACTATCCGAGGTCCGAATTCCGGCAGGAGCAAGGGATTTTTATCTTCTGCACATCATCCAGACCGACCCTGGGGCCCACCCAGACTCATATTCAATGGATAAGAGGTTTCCGTTCCGGAGATAAAGCCGACGCGGCTCTGAGAAAAACATTCGCCTCCAACTAGTGTCAAAATTAGGAATAAGGAAAGCTGTAACGCTGCTTCCCCTACTGACACGCCAGGGACAGTTTTTAATTTTTTTAAATTTGTGGCACAGTCAGACGCTGAAATACAGTCATGTCTAGTGGTAGGATAAGGAGAAACTGGAAATGATTCAGAAGTATGCGGTGATGATCTAACCGAGATACTATCCTAATCCTATCCTGGAGGGACTGCAGAAAACCACAAATATTTAAGCACGACAGCTCTTGTTACGGTCGTCATTCGAACTGTGTCCTTTCTGAATATAAACCAAGATCCTTATCTGTGGCTCTAACTTGGTGACGCATTAACTGAAATTTGTTCTGCAGTATAAATATTTTTAAAATCTTGACGAGTTTCACAGGTGGAGATTTATGCCTTTCCTCTCCTTTTCTGTAAAGGTCCATATAATTCGGTTGTAACACGCTTTGAAGAATCAGATCCCTTCTCTGAATGGACAGAATAAAACCATACTGTTTAATGATTTAAAGGAATGGAATGTGAAGCCTCTCAGTTTTTAACGGAGTCCACCCACTAAATGGTAACTGACAGCTATTACATTTTTGATAGGGTGTACATCTTCTGACACATATTGCAGGAATGACAGTGTGCTGAATGTAAACTTGGTTCACATACGCATCAAAAGAAATATATTGTCAAATGCAATGTAAATTTTACGGATCAATATCTCCATGGAACAGATTTCTTCTTCAGAAGATAATAGAATTTGTTGCAAATTAAACACCACGTTATTATAAACATATTTTTAGGAAAATTTTTAAAGATATTTAATTATTACCAGTAAACCTAAATACAAATACTGCAGCCATATAGGACAGCAGTCCTACTATTATTCACAATAATCTCTGACGCGATTTTGATTTTTTTTTGTGACACAGGAGAGACACTTAAATTTTGAACGGTGTTATTCCAAATATAAGATACTGATACCAATTTCGGATGAATATGTAACACAACGATAATTTCACATCAGAGTTAACAAGTAAAACACTATTAAAACAGTTTTTTAAACTAAAATCTCGCTAAATTTGACACCTACTTCAGTATCACAATCGAAAACTCACTACGCTTGTTGGAAGGTGATGTGATCGTGCATATAGATATTCAGCGTTTTGCTCCTGACATTCAAATGGATACAGTTGAGTGTGTCATGAGGAGTGATGTTTGTACTCTAAAATTTGCGATTATTTATTGGCTTTTATAATAAACATAAAGTTTTCCAAAGGTTACGGCGCAAACTGCAATGACGTTGAGAAATGTGTAGCTCAACCATCAACAAGTGTAACTGTTTCAATTTTATGTGTCACCTTGCTTATTTATAACGGTATTTACCTAGAGAGTCTGAGAAAAGCCATGCAAAATCTAAGGCAGGGTGTCAGTTTCGGGACTAAAAGGAGAAACCGATACTCCCGCGCAAGTAGCAGGAATATTTTTACCTGCGTCAAAGTTCTTGTTACACGACCAGCTTATCCTACACACTTTGATATATGCAACTTTACTTAAGCCTACTAAGAGAATAATAAATTTTATGAAGCATCGTAGAACGTATTTTTCTCATTCTCCTTTTACTTTCTGTCAGGCGTAAATCTTCCCCTTATCATTAGCTTCAATCTACTTTTCGCCATCACAGTAAGATACCAAGCTTTCCTCACACACACAAAATAACAGACAAAATTAACGTCTTATTTTTTATGTTCTTAGCGGCGACAAGGAAAAATGATCGATAGTGACGAATCAACATAACTTTATGAACGAAGAAATCTGCAGTAAAACTCGTTTTAAATATGTCTGTTTCCTTGTGCCAACTATGGATAATATTTCTTTAACGTAGACATTTGCAAGTAACTCCTTCCACAACTTACGCTCACACATACACATACCATTCTACATAGCAACTGTCATTTGATTTACTCTGAACTAAAGGCAATAAGCTATTACACTCAGCCAGACTTGTAGAATGAGTTGGGCCTATTTGCTTCTCAGTGCTGCTTATAAAATAATTACCGTGACCTGTTCACTTGCACGTTCGACACCAGTCTAAGACGTTAGACTGGAAAAGGAGTAGAGAATAAAGGGGAATATAAGAACACAAGAAGAAGAAAAATTGTGTTTATTTGCAAGACAAAGGCTTCGGCCGTAACTCAAAGCAACGTAGAGGTTCATTGCAGACAGCGGCTGTCTCGCTGCTTGGCCGCAAGGACTAGTCTTGTGGTAGGTCAGATATTCTTTCTAGGGTCTCCCACGACCCCACTCGCTAACTTTATGCGAATGCAATTTTTTTATTGTAATATCTTCTGTGAAGTTACATTATATCTTGATCCGTGTGAAAAATTTAATTGTTTCCACATATTTCGTGTTTTGTTTCTGTTTTGGGCGCACAATGCTCTTGTGCACAAAGAACATGTTTCTGGTTCGTTAAAGTTTGCCATATTACCACTTTTATTAGACAATATACTAGCGTTAGCCACACGCTCATCTCTTAATATCCGTGGGTTGTGTGTGTGTGCGTGCGTGCGCGCGAGCGTGCGTCTGAGTAGAATCTTAAACGTGTAATATGAGAAAAATGTGCTTGATGGTAGGAAGCTTGAATTTCACGTAAACCTTACCAAAAAAATTCAATTACTACACTTTAAAAAAAAAACTGCTTCTACATTACAAGATTCATTCCAGCAGTTACACCTGCAATCAAAAATAACATAAAATTTAATTACTGGCTGAAGATATTTAACGAAATGTAGAGGTATCAGTGTTTATTGCAATGAGTAATCTACATATATATGCCTCGTCCCCTCTTCAGTCGCTTATTCTTCACTTACGGCAGAACGTACATTACGTTACCCACTTTATGTAAGAAGAACCAACAAAATGCACACTTCCTTATTAATGATTTAATTGAACTATATTGTCTCCGACATGTTTCGAACAACTAAATGTCCATAATCAGGAAGACTGTACAAACAGCTTCGTGGTATTTTATCATGCATCTATATAAGCAGTCTAATACAGTCTTCCAGCTGATGAACACTTAGTTGTTCGAAACATGACGTAGAAAGTATAGTTGAATTGAATCATTGAAGAGAAAATTTTCATCTTTTTGGTTCTTCTTACTTATGTATATCACGATGCACCTTTCAGAAAAGGTAAACAAAAGTTACCATCTTCTTTTGATGTCTGTATTCATTATCAATTTAAATGCTTCCCCTCGTGGGAAATTAATATAACTGAGTAGGCCTATATTAGTGCAATTGAGTACAAACTGCATACTTGTAACCTAGTACATTTATATCACTATTTGGACATACTTTCAGAAAAAAGTAAAAAAAGAAAAAAGAAAAGTGAAGTTTAAGGTGAGACCTGCGCTCTTCTGAGCTATTTCGCAGCGAGAATTGGTAATTTCCTGCCGATATTTCGGGACTAATTATCGGTCCCATCTTCAAGGGTCAATTCAAGGGATTTTTCTTCGATTCTTGACACTTGAAGATGGGACCGATAGGTAGTCCTGAAACGTCGCTAAGAAATTACCACACTCGCTGCATAATGATCCAGAAGAGCACAGTTCTAATCTACCATGCGGCGGAAGGTTGAAATCACGCTTGAGGTTCAAGGTGCTTGCTGCGTCCACGTGTGGGTCAGAAGTGGCAGCGGTACGTTTCCACGCAAGGTCGGTAGAATTCTACCAGTCTACACGGCGTCACATCCGCGAAGACGACAATCTTCAGACTGCAGAACAGATTAATAAGAATCCGACTGCAATTTAGTCCCCTGTAATGCACTTTGTGTCTCCCAGCTCTTCACCAATCGTCCCAGTATTCTTCTCTCCGGTGTTTATGTCCCAGTGTCTGCCGCGGTATTCGGTTTGTAGTCACACTGAGAACCTTACTTTGCTAATCTTCAGTTTCTGACTCGCCTGAATGACGCACTGGTTTATACATAGATAAAGAGGAAGGGGGGGGGGAGGTTGAATTAACTAGAAGGCCGTTATTTACAAACAGTAAGTTACCCTAAGCCTGTCCCAATGGCCGCGCGGTGTCTAAGGCATAGGCCTGCGGTCGCGCGCCTGCTGAGATTGTGGGTTTGAATCCCACCGGGTGTGAGTGCTGTGTGTTGTCAGGTAGAGGTCTCTGCGACGAGCTGATCACTCGTCCGGAGGAGTCCTACCGACTTCGGTGTTTCGTTGTATGTGGTCTGGAAACCTCGTGAATTAGGAGGACCTGGCCCACTGGGGGCTGTTGCACTAAATAAAAAAGTTACCCTAAAAGTACTGTTGCATGACAAGGTAGTGGGCAGTAAGGGCCGTACAGAACTGGGTAAAACACAAAAAAGATGGGTTTTATTGCGTGCTGTCTTAAAAGCGACGATTTATTGTTTCTAATTATTTACTTTGTTATTTTTAACGTTTTTAAAACATTTTGTGAAATGACCAACCAGTGCACAACGCACAGTTGTGCACTGGTTGGCTATTCTACAAATTAAAGAAATAAAAAAAAATACTTTGCTAATGTACTTTCCACATTACTTTCCGTAGATCTATTACGTTTGTTAAATTTCATTACTGAAACTATTCCGGTGTAAGAAGGCTGCAAATTCGTCCCCGTGAGCTGCATATTGGCCAGCCGTAATTTTAAGCAGCAGTAAATTAGAATGCAACAAAAACATAATCCTAGACCTGTCATCTGCTTCAAGACGAAAAGAAAACTTAGGACTGAGTGAAGAAAATGTGTCTTTATGCGAGTCGTGGAGGCGTAGAGAGAAATGGAAATGTACTTCCACTCTTTCTTAACCTCGACCAGATGGATGTGAGTGGTCAGCTTCATGCCCCGACCGTTTTTTGCGAAACCTAACTGTATATGTGGCTCAGTGGAACCCAGGACCAGTCTGGACGTTTCAGAGCAAATAAAATTGGTTTGCCTCTATCAAGAATCGAAGCAGAATTCCTTGGTAGTCCAAACCATCGGCTAGGCACTCCCCTTCCCTTCGGGAAAAACATTTTAAATGTCAGAAACGACTTCAAGTTCGTTGGTTACTTATGGATTCTTTGTCTGTTACCACACATCAGGATGACTGTAAGTGACAAATCAGTAAGGATGGGGAATACTACCGTCTTATCTAATTTCGAAGTTGTATATGCCAAATAATTTGCCTGGTTGGAATGAGGAATGCTATGAAAACCTCAGGCAGGATAATTTGTTTGGGGGCAAAAGTCTGAGTTAAGAACCTGCCAATTTGTTTTCTTTCTTAAATAGGAATATTAAAAGCTGGGACCAATTACCTGCAGGCTTACTAGCGTCTTTCCCTAGTCAACTAAGCACGTTTAGAAAGAGGGTTAGGAATGTAGTTACAAGCAAAGGAATTAAAGTGGGGATTGAGTGTAAATAAGTGAAGTGATATGAAGTGTAGTGGTATGGAGTGAACTGACGTGATTTGTGTGAAGTGATTTTATTTTGAAGTGAAGTGAGTTACGGTGAATCTTGGGATAAAAGTATCATGTATATTAGGGTGAACTTATACTGAGGGTACTTGATTATATTGTGACTATTTCATTTGGGTGTATCATGTACTGGGTTTTAACTTGTTGTGTAATATGTGGGTGTGTGTATGTGTGGGTTTTGTAATGTGTAGGTGTTTTGGAAATATGTGTACTTGTATTTACTGTGTTTATATTTTTTGTGCTGTGTTTTTGTGTTGTTTCGTTTAAGTATATCTATTCTTATTTGTTTTGTCTGTACAAGTGTAAGGACTACTGCCACCGAGTGACAACTCAATCGCAGTTAGTATTAATAATAATAATAATAATAATAATAATAATAATAATAGTTATGAAGTAAGTGTGGAATTAGTGTGTCAAAACTGAGGAAGAGACAGAAAGAATACAAAGACATGGTGAAGGTAAAGGTAAAGGTAAATCTCACCCTAGAACAGGCCATGAAGGCCCAGAGGGGGAGTAGAGTTATAGCTTTACTCTTTCTTTCTAGGTGAGATGGGTGGTCAACACGACGCCCCAGTCGCTTTATCCCCAGGACAGCGACCCAGTACCCATTTTATAAGAGGGGGTAGGACCCAGGGCTGTTCTGGACGAATGCGAAAAATCTCGCCTCCACTACGATTCCATCCCCGGACCGTCCAGGTCCTGGAGAGTCGACAAAGACAAGGGTTTACTTAAAAAACCTAAGTGAAAAGATTTGAGTGGCCTGGATACTGCTGGGATTATGGGAAGACCTGTTTTACTTTTGAAAATAACAATTCCTTTCATAAACTCAATTTTGGTGAAGGAAGAATAAGAAATATTAGGCCCTCAGAATTGCTATAGACAGTATTGGTGTCTAGTAGTAGCTATAGTATGGACATTTTTAACGCAAAATTGAATTAGAGCGAAGTTTTCTTGACGTATATTTCCTGCTGAAGGTGACAGAGTGCTCCCACAGGTCCGTTCACGGTGGTTGCATATTTCTGCAGACTGACCAGATTGCTCTGCGCTATTGTCACTGTGGACTGAAGGGTGATGTCCTTTCATCCTGCAAACAACAAAGAACGTGAAAATAATCCAGATCTCTTGTAGCTTGGAAGCACAGTTTGATCGATCACTGGTAAAAGGCGAGTTCTGATTTCGTCACAGCTCTGGATATTCACCTGCAATCAGGCACAAAGAAGAAAGTTGACACCGACAGTGAGAAAAGATTCCACCCACAATCGAGAAGACAAAATAACTGTGGCGTATGTCGTGATTAAGGGAAATATTTTCTGACTGCAGGAAAATGAGTGGGACAGGGGTTAAAGAAGTAGAAGAGGAAAATTAAAGAAGAGGAGAAGGAACAGGAGGAGGAGAAGGATATGAAATAAGACGGTAATGAAGAGGAGAAGGAGGACATGAATAGACGAGCTGCCTCTTTGGTAGTGTCGCCCAGCGTTTTCCTTGTGGGACTACCGAAAACCTACATAACATGTGTCAAATCAGACAACCTTCGGGCCAAGATTATAACTTGCAAATACCAGAATATGAAACAGAAGATTATAGTGAAATTATCAAATAATAAACTTTATTTTCCTCTAAAATCATCAGTTCTGAGTTATCATGTTCTTTTCCCTAACCAGGAATGTTACCATTGTCACTTTTTAGTGACTTATTATGTAAAAATAACAGTAGTATTTTTCGTATGATACAATGCATTGGTTTCGTTTCTCTGCACCAGTAGTCTTCAGGAAACAAAGGTCTAATCTACAAAATAGAAACAAAAATTCGTTCTGTATTAAAAGAATAAGGAGAAAGGTAGGCCTAAAGATATCCTCGTGTTTTATTGTCATGCAATAAGGCGTATGTATGAATATAACTACAGCTCCGAGCGTTCTTCACGTTGACATTAGATGGTAGTGAGGGTACAGCATCACGCCCCGGCTGTTTAACCCCAAAGAAAGGAACCCAAGAAACTCATTGAATACCAGTCTGGGTGGAATTCAGAGCCAGTCCGGAATCATGGCCAAAAAAAGACCTCTGTCCCTGCCGGAAATCCAAAACCTGTCGTACATCCCTTAGCCGTTCACTGTTCTGACAGAGCTAGTACGACACATTGGTATTTAAAACACATAAACCTGAATCCGCCACTGGTAATATTAACGGTCTGGTAATACCATATAAACGCCACGTGAAAGTGGTAACTTGGGACCGGTGACACGGCCTCCCGCTGCGTGCAGTATTAGCGACATCTCTTTCCATCATCCTGACCCAAATGCATTTTTCGAAGACGAGGATTCTTTTCGTAGAATTGTCCCCTCTGGGTACCTGACGCGTATTATTTTAAACTGTCATGAAAGATGACTTGTAACAAATTTGAAGAATAAGTGAAAGGTGTGACACAAGAAGACAGTATCACTGTTGGTGAAAGACATGGAAACGTAGGGCCTAGACAAGGTGCTGGAAAGGGCAAGTGTGTGTTTTTGTGTTTCCGCATGGGATAGCAAGGCAGTAACGAGGAAGACTTTTGTTTTCTGGGTTGTGTTATCGTGTAATTTGGTGGAAATTTAAAAACCTTTCGGAGAATCTTGCTACTTCTCTCATCAGGGTAGATGAATCAACCACGATGATGTGGCGGCATGTTTCTCTGATAAATCTGTACGTTTCAGCCACACTACACGGTGTTGAAATTCAGACGAGAGCAATTTGCAACATTGCATTCTCCTAGGATATAGAATAAATAATAGCCATTCAAAAATGTTATTTCAATGTTCCTGTGGACACTGGAAAAATATATGTTGAAGGGTCTTTCAGTTAATATTTGAGGAGAGATGAGCAAAATTATAAAAGTTGATACTGCTAACATTTGTGTGTGTATGTATGTATGTGCGTGTGCGTGTGCGTGTATGCGTTTGTGTGTATGTATGTATGTGCGTCTGTGTGTGTATGTGTGTATACGTTTGTGTGTAGGTGTGTGTGTGTGAATGTGTGTGTATGTGTGTGTGCGTGTGTGTGTATGCGTTTGTGTGTATATGTGTGTGTATGTGTGCGTGTGTGTGTTTGTGTGTTGTATCTGCTTTTCAAGAAAGACATTCTTTGCTCTGTTCTTACGAATAAAATTCAGAGGTTGAAACGGTTTATTCAGAAGGATAAAATTTACTTTCTCGAAATAAATTGCATTAATAACTTATGCTTAATTAGCAACGAAATTATTACAATTTTAGAACTAAATATGCAAGTAAGATAGTAAACGTTTTCACTGCAGTGAAATATTAGATTACAGTCTGCTGCTTTAAGAGATCATTCAGCTTAGTGAGAGATTACCAACATTTTAGAGAAACCTACCATCTCCATCTTGTTAGTCTGTGCACCTTCAGAACCTGAAGAACACGTCAAGATTTTACGTTTTCTTACTTCAAAAAATGCCTGGAAGAGTTCTAATTTCTTTTGCAAAAATGTCATTTATATTCAGTAAATTTGTTCTCAATTTTATTTTCATTTTACCGTGCAAAAGTGTATATATATAAAATTGACCAACTACTTGCACTTTTTATTATATTTTTTAATTTATATCTTATATAATTTTCACATATAATATTTTTTTAAAAACATATAATTTTTTATTAAAATTCACTCCTACATGTTTCGGTTATATATAACCATCTTCAGGGAGTTCTT
>Ga0123355_10012615_pt1 | contig 13097 bp, 9 predicted proteins | sample TergutEmb28metaG_3_FD_89872 | JGI IMG/M metagenome (GOLD analysis project Ga0123355, IMG submission 89872) | Embiratermes neotenicus P1 segment gut microbial communities from Petit-Saut dam, French Guiana - Emb289 P1 | ecosystem: Host-associated > Arthropoda: Insects > Digestive system > Gut ... | reverse complement strand
GTAGGTGGTTCTGTGTGGTACATGATCCGAAACCTCCGTTGCACCGTCACAATTGACTCAGTTTTGGCAAATTCCAAGACACAGAACGCTTTCTTATTTACTGTGAACGCCATTTTTCGTCACAACTACCCCCTAGCGGTGGAGCCTACAAGTACACCAAGGCCGCTGGTACAAAAAAAAACTTGGAGAGATTCTCTATCTATTGATATGCTCCTTTCTGCCGTGTCTGTCTTGGTTGTTGCGCAGTCGAGTTCGGAAATCCCGGAGGGACTTATGAATAACCCTGTATATTTCTGCCGATAATTAATGCACCAGAATTTACAACACGATGATTCCCGATTGTATCATTTACTCACTAATTGACTACGCTAATAATAATAATGATAATAATTTCTAGGAAATATTTGGCGTGAATACGTATTAGCATTATTGCTACGGTCTCAGATGACACCATCTTCATCTTGCGGACCACAGTCTGAAATTCACTGACATAAATTCAGCACAACCAGAATAAGAGAACCGACATGAACACACCATGTGAATAAATCGCGAAACTGGAACAGAACACGCTGAGTTGTCTATGGTTCTTGGTGCGTTCATAAATGTGGAATTAATTATATTTTGCTTTTCCTTTTAAAAATAATTCCTCGGATTACGAAAGCCTGTGTGATGTTTAATTATGGAACGTGGTGCCCAGAGTAATAATACCGTTAGTGTGCCGAGGCAGTTCATTTCATTACGAACACACTAAAGGTCACGTAGCGAGGGAGAGGACGTTATAACACGCATGTAAAGTGGTTTACCCCAAATCCGCTACGCATTGCCATGCAGTTCCACACCTGTGGGCCACTTGCATGCAAATACACACTACAGAAGCCAGTCTTCGGAAAGAAGTTAAAACAATAGTTATTATGTACAAAAACAATTTCCTGCTAGACTTCAGAATCAAACTCTATGTTTCCTAGTTTCTGCACAGTATAGCTTGCACCGTTAATGTCATGTTTGGGTAATGGTAATTCAAAATGTCCATCATGATCAGTTACCTCATGGTCACAAGATGGAAAACTGGTCCAGTCAAATATTTTTTTTCCTTTCAACTACAGATATGTTAGAGACTATTATAGCATTTATTATATATTTCTCTATTACTATATTACTGTACCAGATACGTGACCGTCGTACGATGTGCCCAACCAATATTCACGAGCTATTCCAAGGCCTCTTTCATCACTTTTCCTGTTTTGTGATAATTTATCAAATCATTACACTAATGATTATTCATTTATTACTTCATTTTAAACGGGGACCGCGGTGGCACAGTGGTTAAGGTGCTGTGCTACAAATCGGAAAGTTGCTGGTTCGATCCCAACTGGTGTCATTGGAATTTTTCATTGACATAAAATCCTTTCGATCGCACTATGGCCCTGGAGTTGACTCAGCCTTTAACAGAAATGAGTACCAGAAGCATTTCCTGGGAGCAAAGGCGGCCGGTGCGTAAGGCTGACAACCTTACCACCATCCTGTGCCGTTGTCATGAAATCTGGGAACCTTAACTTCCTGGAACCCTCTGGGCCACTTCAGGCCTGTAACGGGACTGTTTTACGTTTTCTACTGCATTTTATACATACCTCGATGCTCTCATTTTTACTCTAGAAAGCTGGCACACATTTCGAGAAACACAAAATTTTATTCTAATGAATTCTCCAGTATATATATATATATATACATACTTTTTCGTGTTTCTTCGCCTGAGAAACGTTTACCTGATTCTGAACCTCTTCAGACAAACGTCCAACATTCTGACAATTTCTTCCTTTTGTCATTGCAATGTAAATATGGCCTCGTCCGAAGACACGATTGAGCAGGCAAATACCCACATGATCAAATGAGTGGATCTCGTACTTAATAATTACCAAATCGGTGGCAAAGATCACAGAACACTGGCGTCTCAAAACAAAGTGACTTATAATTCGAGAAATGAAAACGCGTTTACATATGTTGCTCGCAGTTATTATTTCTGCATCAGTAACATTTTCGTAAGGTTCCTTTACAACCCATCTCTTCTCATTAAGCAATCATTCTATTAGTATCCGTATTCATCAGAAACATGATAAAAGCAACATTTCATCAGATGGGGCCGCATTGTAGATGAACATCGCTGGTTAGGAAGTTCATTCGGACAAAAATGCGTTATTTTTACCTTTAGAACTTATCGTAATGTAAAACACATATTAAAACATTTTTTTCTTAACGTAACAGTATGCTTTTTTGTACCTTAACAATATGAAACTCGTTTTCATCCACAGATTGTTGCACCCGTTAAACATGGCAACCGTGCCAGATGCTCGAATTTTCGTGTGCCTTACACGGTGGACATTCCAGGAAACCAGTCACACCACGTGCCGCCAAAATATTCACAATCTATTCCACGTCTCCTTACCATTGGTGTTTTCTTTACTCCAACAGCAAACCGAGCGCATATCTCATCTATCGGACTGTTGCCAGTTTGTTCTGTTATGACTGGTTATATACTCGATATTCAATTGTTTCTTCTACCTCTGCGCGCAACCAACTTACGGCTAATTCACACCAACAGTGTGAATTGCATATGGTATTGCTTAGAAATATAAGACGATGAAGTAGTCAGATTCCATTGTTTCTGTACAAATTTCGCCTTCGTAACATAAAGCGAACATAACCTCAAAATTCCGCGCCAGTGTCGTTTTGAAATTTTAGAAGCCTAGAGAATATTTCGTGATAACTGAAGAATAAAATCCAACTAGATGCCACGTATTATTTTATTGTACTTCTTATAGGCTCAACATGTTTCGGGCACTACTATGCCCATCATGTCGTGCTTTAGCCTGCAGCCAGGACACTACTCCAGCCTAATCGCACCTACAGCAAACCAAGAACGAAACGACCAACATTATATTTGCGCGCTCCTGATGATGGGCACAGTAGTGCCCGAAACATGTTGAGCCTATAAGAAGTACAATAAAATAACAAGTGGCATCTAGTTGGTTTTTATTCTCCAGTTATCACAACGATGCACGGTCCAACAAACATAAAATACTTCGTGAATCACATGCTGCACCATACTCAAGATAATGCAGTTGACCTGCAAAGCGTGCGTAAAGGGTTACTGGTCAGAAACAATGGGCCGTCGGCCTTCCACAGCGCAGAACACTGCCAAGATCAGCTGCAAATTCCACAGTCAGTAACAGCAGCTACATATACCAAATTTCACGCACGGAATATAGCTGGTGTGCTTCATTAATTGCCGCCATCAATCCAGAAACTAACACCACATTCACGCAGCTGCCATTATGTAGGTTCCTTAAAATTAACATAGGTTGCATCTTACAACAGATCTATTATCATACATTCAATTTGGGATTCTAAACTAAGTGGCACTATCAACGCCTCCCCTTCACAAGTTCTTTTTCTCACCATGTTAATGTGACCGAGCTGAAAAATTTAGTTACGACAAGTTGGGTACAGTACAATGACGTATTTAGGATATACAGACAGCTTAGTGTGAGGCAAATCTACTCTTGTACCTTGTGAAAGGAAAAAACAGTACGAAATGTATGTGTTCTCAGTATTTATTGCATAAATCACGATCCAACACTTATTGGCAATTTTTTGTTCAACATCAAGTCTAAAAATGATTTAAGGGTTTGTGATCCAATTATTTAAACCGGCCGACTGATGAACTGATTTGCTCCCTGACTCACCGTCATTCAATCACTAAATCATGCTGTCCGTCTATCTAAATCGCTGAAATATTGAACAGACTGCCAGTATTGATTTAAGCTGACCTGAAAATTTCTTCTTACTATACAATGCCGTACTCTTCGCTGTTACTACGAATTCCGTTAAAACCCCCATCTTAAAGCATTTAAAAATAGTTCACAAACATGAAATTACGGCTATTTGTATGAAATTCGTAAGTTAATGGAGCCAATGCAGACATTACTTACGTAAAAAAGTGTAATCTTCTGGGATATAAAAGTGATCCCGTTACAGGCCCGGTGTGGCCCAGAGGGTGGGTACAGGTATAGCTCTACTCTTCCATGACCGCGGCACTAGAAGTAGTCAGCAGCACGCCCCGGTCGCACTTTACCCCCGGCGAAGACCCGGTACCCATTGTACAGGAAGCTGGGTGGGCCCCAGGGCCGGTCTGGACGGGCAGAAAATCTCGTACCCACCGGGATTCGATCCCGGACCGTCCAGCCCGTAGTCAGTCGCTATACCGACTGAGTTACCCGGCCCAGATCTGGGATATAAAGCCGCCTATTATTGTCTTGTTAAGAATATGGTGTTTGTTTTCTGTGAAGTAGGTATTACATTCTTGTATTTAATTTGGACGAATTTTATGCTTCAAAATTTTGAACCTCGCTAACCGAATAACTGTGAGACTTTGACTCCCCCGCACCTTCTTTGTTTCTGTAGACATTCGCTGGCACAAAGCTGAAAGTAAAGTTGTAGGTGTGTGCGACATGAAGGCACACAGAAAATGGAGGTAGAACTGCGCGCTTTCATGACATTGGCACTATACGGATGTGAGCAATCCGCTTCACTGCCCGCCAATGCAAACAGCCGCACATATTGCATCGTATGTCACAATTTAGTAGAATCCCAAAATTCATCGCCGCAGGCTCTATTCCATAGGCGGCATTAAATTATTCTAGAATAGTTTATATGTCTAAACAAAGCTGAACAATCTTGCTTATATCATTAAGTGATCATGTTTATAATAATGGAAGCTTAACCTTTCGGCGCCGGAATTATTTTTTTAATTTTAGCACATTCTGTATATAAAATGTGAATAATACAGGAACCAAATATGTTAGATTTATGAAACAAACTGAATTTTGAAGAGAAAAAAAAAACGGAGAGTATATACCGTGTTTAAAATATTCAGTACCTATATTTGTTGAATAAATATATAAAATACAAAGTTTAGAGGTTAGTGGTGCGGTACGACCACTATAGTCGTCGTTAGGCGTCAAAGGGTTAAATTTTGAGCTGTCATTCTGTTTCTTCCAAAATGCTTGAATCTGAGTATTAAAATGGGATGTATACTTCCCATTAATACAACGTGTCAGTCAATAATACAACACTTTATTTTACATACAATAAAAATAGTATATTGTTAGGGCGACATGTTTTGACCTTTATTAGGTCATCTTCAGGCCCTCTGGGAAAACAGATCCAAGAGCTATCTATATTTCAATGCACTGAAATATATATAGCTCTTGGATCTGTTTTGTTATTGACTGACGCGTTGTATTTATATGTTATAACACTTCGGGTTGGAAAACATTAAAAATAAATAAATAAATACTTCCCATAAACGCACAGTAAGAATATTGACGTGTGACATTTGTTTCCTCTTGAAGATGATATATCAAAACAGAAAATCTCTCCAGGAATTATGCGGGTCATATACTTGCACTACGAAAGGACGAGACACGAAATTTTTCAATACTCTCTTACTCTGTGATTGTACCGACACCTACTTATGTACGCATAGTTTCTAATCCAGTGTTTCCCAAACTTCTTCTCCGTGTAGGAAACGCTAAAATAATGTTTCGTGTAGCAAGAAACTCCTATCTGTGGAAAAGATTGCAGGCCAGAAAAGGCTGATGGCGGGGAAACTTTCTATCGCTGCCGGTGAGGCGGCTCTGTAAAAACACGAAACAACGCCGACATAACAGAGCTCAATAAAACCTCAAATATGAACTGACCAAAACAAACCAAAACGGCACATGATAGTGCTTTTTCGGTATTCCAAAATTTGTACTTACTTATTCCACGTTGTCTGGCAGCAACCTGGTGGTTAAACACTATTCTAACCTAATATTACAATTATTTGTAAATAATAATTGTGGAGCTATGTAGTAGACCTACTGGGTATCAATGTCAGAGCATTGAAACTAGATTTCCTAGCGGAAACTGAGGCGAATCGCGATAAATGTCAGTTACTGTATCTAGTGACGAGGGTAGAACTCGAACTGCCTATCTCCTGAATACAAATTATACACGACACCGCTGTGCCAGCGGCCCTGTCTTCGCGTATGCTAATGACAAATGACATTACTTCATAATCAGATTACAGTCTGGAAATATAACCAGCATTCATTCAGAATATCCACTAAGCTGATTACCTACAGTGTATTCGTATCAATATTCTAGGTACCAGAAGAGATATATTACGCTTATCGGGATCAGAGTCATAAATATGTTATACAATTGACAGATGCATTTATGCTGATTACAATTTACAGTAATTGTCATTGTGGGCCAACAATTGGTTGTATTTACGCAACAGCTTACAGTGGGACATTCCGTCAGCCTGGCGTTACAAGAATTACTCATAACATTCGATGCTTATGTAACAGTACGACGTATGATTATACAGGATGTGGTAACAGTATGTAAGATCCTAGCAAAAATGTGCAATTGTGAACGGAATTACCACTTGTATCTTACAATACGGGAACATCTTTTTAATTTTTAGTTTTACTTTTTATTTCATTATTTTAATTTCTGTTCATTTACGTTTTTCGGTTACGATGCTAAGTCAACTGCAGGTACAACTGTTGACAGAGTATATTAAATTGTTTTGGATAATATATGTATTTAAATCTGACGAATACTTTAAAATAATATACAAAATTGCATTCCACAATTGCGTCCCGGTTGCGACCTGGCTTAGGAGAAGAATAGGAATGACTAAAACGACAAAAGTTAGACATAAGACAATCTTAGGGTTAAATTCAGTTCATTTATTGTGTTGACTACATAACCGTACAGAGTTCTAAATAATGTGGACGGTATTCGATCTGAGGGTCTCATAGCCCTACGGACGAAAATCGCTGTTGTCTGGAATATGACGTCATTCAGGGAGTGGTGCACAGGTACCAAACTAAGCTGTGACTATCCTGAAAACAGCCAGCCTGCCATCCCGAAATTTGATACCTGTATAAAAGTCTACAGTCCCAAAGACAGAACACTGAATGATGATGATTAACGTTGCAATATATAATAACGCTCGCTAGTGGTCCAGTGGTCCAATGTTAGTCCATTTAAATACGATAATGAGTTTTCGGACTCCATATAAAACAGGAATTTATAGCGCAGCTAAGTGACCGTCAGCTTCTTAAGAAAAATATACTTCATGTAGTTGTTGACACTACATTCTAGTCGAGCGATGAGATGCTTCAGATTTTAGACGAATATTGTAAATGCGGTGGACTTATGTTACGTCACGTCCCTGTCATAAGCTGCCTCGTCGTTTACCAGCGTAATAAGTTCTGCATCTAGAGTTCCCGGAATGTTCTGGAATTTCACGTGTCTTCTCAGTCAGATTTTGTGAAAATTTTAATTCAGATAATCCAAGAGTTACGTAGTTTCCGCATCGCCAAACGTTTCAGTAAGAATGTTCTGACAGAAACATGAACGTCAGTTGTGTTGGATCTGAGGTGTTTGCTATGTGACACGTGTGGTTCGTGTGAAGAGTTCTGACAGATGTGGACTGGAAACGCGAAACTTATTATTAGTGCTATCCTGCGATATAAACTAAAACGCTTGAGATCAAACTGTTAAAATATTACTCGCCTTTGTCCTGTACCAAGTACAAATACGTTCCTTCCCCACAGTGTGACTTAAACATGCAATCAGTAATATGGCATAGTCACTTTCAAATTTCTTTGTCAAAACCCTCAAATCCTCAAGAAATTCGCGTAGGTTGAAGAGGTAATTTATTTCATCGCATTAAGCGAAATACAATGATTTTAGCTGGGACATAAGAGAGACGTGAAGACCAGAAACCAGTTAGCAGACCTAGACATAAATGACAAAAAAGGTACTGAAAGGGAGAAACCTGACATGAAGGTCTGCACTGGATCGAACTGGCTCATGGTACAGCCTAGTGGCATGCTCTTGAGAACGATAATGAACCCCAGGATTCTACAAACGGCGGGAAATTTCTCGCACACAAAGGGAACTATTAGATCCTAGATACAAACTTTCCATTCTTAAACTTATTTTGTGCAACAATTACGGAAATGTTGATAATTAAGAAGGGGAATGAAAATTAAGAATGTTGTCCAGCTGCAAACTTGTAATCTGAATAAGCAGAAACCAGTAACTATTTAGAAAACTCAGCACATGTGTAATGAGTTTAGCGTTCCGTCCTTTTCTCTAGCTATACAGAAATTATGAAAGATTTTATAAGCCACAACATGTATTAAGACAGTCCATTTTGTCTGCGACTTTCGTTTGAACCGTTCTTGATTTAAGTTCAAAAACAGTTCAGAAACGCAAGTAGATCTCACATAAAATGCTCATTAAAGTCGACGGTTCTCAACCGAACTTGGGGTATACGTCTGTTTTAGCAAAATCGGAAACATCAGATATTAATACAATCCGTCTAGCGGTTACCATTCTGTAATATACGGATAAACTCAAGAACAAATGAGGTGAAACAAACACGGAAAAAGTCGCCAAATTCGGCTTGTTAAACCACCAAAAAGCAATAAAAATATACAATTCGTATTCCAGGTAAAGGATTGAAACGGATATCTCCAGAAAAGTAGGCAGTAATGGTGATTACACAGCTACCCTGACTGAGGTTTTTCCGTGCTTTTCCTCAGTTGGAAGGCAAATGCCGGGGTATAACTCGCAAAGAAGGGATACGGCCTGTACTCTTCCCATATTAAATGTGTTGTTCTGTGTATTTTTTGTGTGTAAATGTGTACTGTACTACTGCCACCGGGTGTCAACCCAACTGCAGTTAAATTTATCTACTTGTATCTATCCATCTATCTATCCATCCACCCATCCATCCATCCACCCATCCATCCATCCATCCATCCATCCATCCATCCATCCATCTATCCATCCATTCATTCATCCATCCTTCCATCCATCCGCCAATCCATCCATCCATCCATCCATCTATATATCTATCTATCGATCTATCATTCAGCAACAGTATAAATATTAATGTAAGTCATCACGTTCAAAGAGTATGACTCATGAATCACAACACACCCTCAGTATAAAATTTACTGAAACATTAAGCAAAATTTAAAATTTCTTCCTCCATAAAAGTGACAAGAAAGTGGTCTTCTTCTGCCTGTCACATGAGGAACGTTATCCCAATTTCAAGCAGTTTCTAGTCTTTATTCTGCAGAAGAAACTTCCTGCAGATTTTTGGCAGTTCGTCAGAATAGTATCCTCTCTCTTTCACTCACCGGACTGTTACACGTCCGTCTGAAGCGTCATTCTGGGCGTCACTAACTCTACTATGACGGGGAGTCAGGTGAAGAGATCAGCCCGCTACGGAGAGAGAAGGGATCCCTAATCCCAGGATCGATCGATTAGGAAAGGAAATCGGGCGAAACCCGTGTTAGTACACTTCGACCCCAGAAGAAACATCGGTCCTGTAGGGATTTCCCACGTCCTAATTGTAAGCCGGTACGAAAAATTTGTTCGGTACACACTGAAACGTATTCTGTTCAAAGCTGACTAGTTTCTCGCTTTAAACGTGAGAAGGTACAGATGCGCTTTATTTTTAAAAACGTTTATTATATAAGACAACAGCTCAAAATTAGGGACATAGATGCCTTTCGGTTTTCTGAAATGCCTTCAAACATTTACATGTGTATCGAATATATATCATCAAACAAAAGTTCAAAATATTCCAGTATTAAAGCATGAAAATAATTAATCCCTACAGTCTGTAATGAACGTAGAGTTTCAAATTAGCAATACTAAAATGAACACAGCAGAAGAGTATTCCATACAGGGTGTATCTCGAATGCTTGGAAAAACTTCAGAACTGAAATCTTCACATAAGAACAAAGAAAACCTTCCTGCAAATATATGTCCGGAACCGAAGGCTTTTGAGGAATCACATTCCAAAATGAACACCGTAATTATCAACACTGTACTTACAACAGACATAATGCATGCACAATACACATCCCAAATTTCATAAATGTTGAGTTCGTATTGTTTAATAATTCATAATTCACAGCAAACGTTCAAAATATCCTCCACCTGAATCAATGCACGCATAGACACGTCTGATCATGGCTTGTCGCATTCTTTTAAAGGGCCTGGGGCTGACGCGAATGGTTTAACAGGCAACAGAAACGGGTTGGTCAAGTGTACCTTCACATTAAATTGGAGCTGAATACACTAGGGGGTTTTAGATGCCTCCAGATAAAAATCTGAAATAATGAGGTTGGCGAACGTGGGGGCTGTATTTCGAAAATTGTTGATGCATATATACGAATTTTTTACATGCTTTGGTGAGGGAAACTCGTCTCTGAAGTTTGTCTCAGTACTTAGATACACCGTGTAGTGGGTAAAAGAGTGTTAACATATTGGATAAACAATGAATATATTACAAAACAATGAAACATTTATTCGTAAAGAAATGAAAGTACCTTCACAGAGAAAGTCGGTTAGACGTCTACATCATCCTGACAGAATTAATAATAGATTTCCCATTGCAGCAGTGTATTCCAAGTTTCGTGAAAATCGGTCGAATTACAAGAAGACAAAACAGGTGGTAAACAGCCTACTTCTTTCCAACTTGAAGCAAACAAATGTGACAACGTAATTTCAAAAACTTTCCTATTTTTCAGCTACAAATTAGTTCGATATTGTTTGGAGAGTCTCACATACTTGTGATTCAGAAGTACAGGTTCTTCCCTGTGTTTTAACCTACTTCCCTATCGAAAAAGAAAAGATTTAAGATCGGGTGTAGTGATGTAAGTTGAAATGGAGCGGTAGGAATTTTAAATGAGCTTAAGCCAAATGAGAGGGTAGTGAAGTGTAGATGGGTGAAATGTATATGGGAAGAAGTGAAGTGTCGACAAATGTAGTGAAGTGGATTGAAGTGTAGTTGTGTGAAGTGTAGTGAAGTGGAATTCAGATCTTACTAACAGGGTGTCTATCATTATTAGAAGATATATAGTTCATATGAAGTTTTCTGCTCATAGGGCTGTTTCGTTTATCACATTCTTTCATATTCTTTTGGTTCTATTTTCTGTCACTGTATATATGGTTGTACTTGTATGTTTTGTATGCTCCTCTTTAATTTTGTAAATTACATATTCTTATTGCTGTGTATGTTCCGTTCTGGGTATTCTGTTGTATTGTGTTGTTCTGTGTACTGTTGGTGTGTAAAAGTGTACTGCACTACTGCCACCGGGTGTCAACCCAACTGCAGTTAACACATATATAATATTATATATACTGCCGTCATGTGCTTGGAGCGCGCACTCGTACCTATCTCTGTGTATGTACTCTAGCCTCCGTCTCCCACTTCACCTTTCAAAGAAAATGATCAGATTTTGCTAAATGTGACATGAAAGTTATTTCAACTGAAATTATCCCACCTTCTTATTTTCTAATTTCCCACAATTAAAAATAACAACAGGGCAGGAGCACGAACTTGTAAGAACGGCCCGGTACCACCGTCACTTAGTTCGCAGAGTCAAAATGACGTAATGTATTATATGTTGGAAGAAGGAGCAACTTTTTTCAGTAATATTTTTTGGAGGCATGAAATAAAAATATGACGGGACTCGCGCACATTTTCTTAGTTTGTAGTTTGAAGAAGTTAAATAAAAAACCAAAAATTCTGCACGTGAAATTTGGTAAGTCGTACGTATTGGTAAATGCACTGACACCCTTTTTGCGCTATTTCCACATGTCGATGTTGCGAAACATTTAGGTTACATTCTACGAACATAACGTGAGCTAAGTTATATACTTGAGTAATAATTTCTTCACAAATATTAAGTTAGACAATAAAAATAATAAATGTTATGTACAGCTACAAATTTATGGTGCTGGGAAAGAGGGTTCTTGAGTCCTGCTCAGAACCATTTCTTTATTCTCAGTCACAATTTCAGTGCTAAATAAAAACAGCAGTAAATGCATGTCTTATTTCGAACGATTAACAAATGTGGAACCCGTAAATTGTAATGATAAGTCACAGATGTTTACAGCTCCAAGGGATAATGGAACACTAGCAAGAAAACAGGAATGAGAGAATTAATCGATAGAACGGAAATATAATCACGAGTATGGAGAACGTAATAAAGTAGAGAAAAGGGCGAGGAAACTGAAAACAGACTCTTAGAACTGAAACAATCCGCACAGTTATTGGAGAGAATTACAGTCCAAGGTCTAGCGTAAGAAGGAAATGTGGCTAAAATTGAATTTATCCTAAAACCAGTAAATTATTCAGCATATTGCACTGCAATGTTATTACTCATATTGTGGCCTTCTGCTTTTGGCACACAGCAGCCCGATAGGCAGTTAGCGATGTACAGGACAAATACACTGACTTTATAATTGTGGTAGATTCTACCATGACATTAACATATGTCGGCATATTTATCAATACGGCCGTGACCGTTACACGTCAGCAACTGCTATCCTTCTTCATTCCATCGTTATAATAATACCAGGTGAAGTATAAAAATTATTAACTTTTTCACGCACTATGTAATTTTCTTTATCCAAGCGTTATTTCTTCGTTTTACATCCGACAATATCCTGGAAAATATTTTATAAATCTCAACACATTCATTCTCTTTGATTGAGGAAAAAAAGTTTCAAACATATGGGAAGAAAGTAAGAAATCTTTGGAATGTTTACTTTAATTTCTGTTCATTTCGGCACAGCCACTAAACGAAAGAGAGAATTTTAAAATTACATCTGCATTGTAGAGAATTACGAAAATTCCCTGGTTTTCCTACCAGTGAAACTGTTGAAACAATAAGTTCATGCCGCAGTGTACAGAAAAGTTTATGGTCTTTAAATGAGCCATTATTTATAATAGAAAGTCTTATTTCTGGTTAACTATTTCAGTTTCCCTTTTCCTTTAATATTTAATATCACACTTCTTCAGTCGTGTTAGATACGAAACTTGGAGCACAAAAGCAATCACAAATTATATACCTTTTGTATTTCTGTCCTCCCCCCCCCCCCCCCCCCCCCCCCCCCCCCTCTTTTTTTTTCTTTCTTCTCCACAATAATCCTTTCTTTTTTTTTTATTT
>Ga0123355_10012614_pt1 | contig 13098 bp, 11 predicted proteins | sample TergutEmb28metaG_3_FD_89872 | JGI IMG/M metagenome (GOLD analysis project Ga0123355, IMG submission 89872) | Embiratermes neotenicus P1 segment gut microbial communities from Petit-Saut dam, French Guiana - Emb289 P1 | ecosystem: Host-associated > Arthropoda: Insects > Digestive system > Gut ... | reverse complement strand
ATAAATAAATATATATATATATATATATATATATATATATATATATATATATATATATATATAAAAAGCAGTTTACAGGTGGGTGAAACGTTTTTCTGAGGGAAGAGAAAGTGTCACTGATGAAGAGAGATCAGAACGGCCAGCAACAAGCAGGACTGAAGAAAAAATTGCAGAAATTCATCAAATTGTGCATGAAAATCATCGGCTGACTGTCAGGAGCATAGCAGAGCAAGTGAACATTGACAGAGAAACAGTTAGGAAGATCTTAACTGAAGATCTTGACATGAGGAATTGTGTGTGCAAAAATGGTCCCAAAGGAGCTCACCAAAGAGCAAAAGCAAAGAAGAGTTACAATTTGCCAAGACCTTTTGGAGAGGCAAGATGACATTTTGGGCCATGTCATAACAGGTGATGAAACATGGGTCTACCAATACGACCCGGAAACGAAGCGGCAAAATGCATAATGGAAGACTGCCAATTCCCCACAACCAAAAAAAATTCTGTAAGTCCAAATGAAGAGTCAAAACAATGTTGCTGACTTTTTTTGATATTAGAGGGATTGTTCATTATGCATTTGTACCAACTGGACAAACAGTCAACCAAGTTTACTATTTGGAAGTACTGGAAAGGCTGCGTGGAAAAGTTAGACGGAAATGACCCAAACTTTTTGCCAGCAACTCATGGATCTTGCATCACGACAATACACCTGCTCACACGGCACTGTCTGTGAGGGAGTTTTTAGCTACGTTGAGTACTTTGAGTACTTTGAAGGCGACCACGGTGGTATTCAGCAATGAGGTATGTAGCACTTTTACCACGATGAGTTCGCAAACTTTATTGTCTGACCACGTATGCTTTCTGCTTATGATAAATTTTAAAACTAAGTCTTATTGTTTGGTATGTCCTGATAGTCTATAGTTTAGATTTTTACAGAGAGTATTTCTAAGGAGCTACAGGCTGGTGTTCTGCCCATCCCTTCCCCTTCCTTGCTTTTACATGTGTTAGATTCCATAGTGTGGGAAGTGTATGTAAAGGTATTGCATATAAAATAGAAGCAGTGGGAACTAACCTGACATGGTGTGATGATTTAAATAATTATTTATAATATGCATAGCAAGAGGTTCATAATACCAAAGCAACAAAAATAGAACTCAGGACAACAACAGGCTACATGCCTTTTGATAGTATATGATGAGGGGATTAAATACATCCTAATTTCTTATAATTTGTAAGCATCGCGGGTGTGACTGGACATGTACATATTTTTTTAATGGTTTGGTCAAGAATCTCATTCCAGATTCTCTGGTTCCAACCAGAGCAATAATGACCTTTATAGAGACTCGGCAGATACTAACAGTGGACTTTAACATGTCACTAGCCCTAAGATGTGAAGGGATGATGATAACAACTTGGTAATTTTTATCTGAGGTTGGTATCCAGAAAAACTTTCAGAAGAGTACTTATCATTTGACATGGGAGCAAATGTACTGTCTTGGCAGGTTGTCACTGACCAAAAACATGTACAGCCACAAAGAAAAGCTGGTAACATAAAGTAGGAGAATTGACATCTTGTATAATTGTTGCAACCTAACATTACTTTACTTTTCAGGAAGAAGTGTATGATACCATAGCAGAAAGTCTGAAGGCAGAGGGTAGAATTGTCCAGAAACGACAAAAAGGAGGTGATTTGAGGTTTCAGATCCTGCCAGTGAAAGAGGAAACAAAAGAATCTTCAGGAGGCTGATGTTCTTCAAGTGTATAACACACTTTTTTAGCATATTGTAATTTATGCCATTCTAAAGGTAGCGTGACGAGATAACCGTGCATATATTATGTCGTGTAGTGGGGTGAAATGAAAACACCTTGTTCACTTTCCTGGCCGGCTTTCCAACAACCAACAGGTCTACCAACCAGTCTTTATACAAGGATCCTAAACTGCATAGATGATATACAACTACCCCTAATGTCTCGGGCACCAATATTAATATAGTGGACATGTTTAATTGTGAGTTCCCAACATATTGTGCATGTCTTTACTTGGGAGATAACACTAATTAATTGCCTTATATTTTGACTTCTGGGGGGCTTCTTCTCAGGTTTGGCAGGGCATTACTTAATGTAAAAGGCAATTAATGGCAGTTCCAAGAAAAGTAATTGATGGAAATAAACTGAACTGTGTTATGTACAGACTGAATAAGATTTGAAAATATATGAATTACTAGTGGAATATATGTTGTGTTGTAGCAATTAGGACTTTTTGTAATAAAAGTAAGCTGGCTTACCACAGATTTGTCAGTTATTTTATGTTTGTGTTTATGCCTAGTTCATAATTATTAATGGAGAAGGTAAGTACTTGGCTTGTTTCTTGGTGTCGCTAAAAAAATACTGAATGGTTTTGTAAGTCTCAGGAAATGCCAGGAATGTACCTTCATACATATCAAAACATTCTCACCATTTATGCTTGCTTCCCATCAGGTTAAACACAGACCCTAACCCATGCAACTGAAACAACATCAGTAAATAGCCTATGAATGCACTCATCATGGACTGGGCAGATTTCTTTTAATGTTTGGGGACTTTGACAGGAACACTGCATAACTTTCAATTGTGGCTTGAATGAATGCCCTAAGAACGGCAAGAGAAGAAATTCAGTGAAGGGATCATAACATTTGTACGCTGCAGTGTATTAGAAAAAAACGACGCATAGAACCGCCCGGCAAAACATGCAAGGTTAAATATTTCAGCTTGTTTACAGGAAATGACGTGTGTCAGTTGAATGTGTCCAATGGCTTCCAAGAAGGGCAAAAAGTCCGTTAAAAATGTACACGCAATTTTATAATACGTTTACCGACATTAATTATGTAATATGATATTCGTGTGTTTGTTGGATAGATGAGCTGACTGCCCGGCATTGAGAATTTTGACATTATGCCTGTCAGACCGTTTCTTATTACGGAAGTGAGAATGCATATCGCACTATTAAAACTGCCAGTGTACACGAAGTTGGGACAAGTTTGCTACCAAAACTAGGGTTAATGGGACGAAAGCACATTAAAATTTGTAATCGTTGCTCGAATTTTCGCCGAAATGGTGTCACTGTTGATACAATAACTAAAAGCGCGTTTGATAATCAAACCGCAGTAAATTAAAGCTTTAATGAAAGATTTTTCCTTCCCGTTCCGAATTTCAGCATTTCGCAATTCGACTACCGTGTGTATTTAGTCGCTGTCAGGTTGCACATTCACGTTCCAATTTTGAAGTGTATTCTTAAAGCACTTGATTTGGTGCGGGTTTCTGGTGGTCCATATTTCGAAGTGCTAATATATTTTATGTTTATTGGACCGTGCATCATCTTGATAGTTGAGTAAAGATAGACCAACTTGATGTCACTTGCTTTATTATTTCTTTATTTAATGCTCAACATGTTTCGGATGTTAATACATCCATCCTCAGGAGTTTGCGACTTAGGTGCTGAGTTATTTCATGGGTTGTATTGATCTGGTTCGATGTGTGTTGGTGTTGTATCCGTATGCAGGTTGAAGCACTACTCTCAACCTGCGTACCGATACCACACCACCACAGCCATACCACAACGTAACACCAACACACATCGAACCAGATCAATACAACCCATGAAATAACTCAGCACCTAAGTCGCAAGCTCCTGAGGATGGATGTATTAACATCCGAAACATGTTGAGCATTAAATAAAGAAATAATAAAGCAAGTGACATCAAGTTGGTTTCTCTTTACTCAACTGCTAATTTATTTTTCCCTGTTTCGTACCCCAGTGCATCTAGTCTGTTTGCTCAGAAGACCAGACCAGGACATGAAGTAACATGCACTAGTAAATCCGCAGAATGTTAGGTTCGAGGTTTACTCTCCGTTTATGCACCGCCATAATCGTCGGTTAGGCTATATATTTTTTTTATCTCCCAGTATCATTGCAATTTGCCCGAGAGCATTCAGCAATCGTGTTTGACGATCACTAGGTTAGGCTATATTGGGTCACTAAAGTCCTTTCTCGTAGATTTCGTCATACTTTTGGTGCCTCACCGTCCACGATACAAGAGAAGTATTTATATAAGCAATGGTATGGATATTTCGGGTGATGTTGCGCTTGGTAACTACGTAGTATCGATATCAATTAAAATGTGTAATGAATGTATACCCTAATGGAACGTATTGTTTTACTACTTGGAAAGATTAGGAAATTCCAAACAGAATGACCATGCACTTGTTTACTTTGTTTTGCTCCTAATTGTCCTTAAATCTGATACCAAAATAGTTCGGATGCTAAATTGCGACGCAAGTGGTGTACAGCTATGACGTTAATATCGCAGCAGTAAACATCTTATTTTCGTAACTAGTGCAGTCTGTCAGCAGTTTTCAGCATCTGGCAGTTGGTGTTTTTGACGCGATGCGTATGGATGTGGTTGTCTACAGCCTGGTTTATAGTGCGGCAAAGTAGGTTAGTTACATGTAGTCAAATTGGTGACGTGCTTTTGTGGACTAAAATTTTGGATTGTAGACTAATCTTAAGGCCTCGATTTCATTAATTTTACCATTTTTTAAGCATTCAACCAAAATCCATGATTACCTATGGGTGTTTTGGCGTTTACTGCTCTGCGCTACATGCAGAGATGGCAGTGACGGGATGTTACGCATTCAACAGCATCCTTTACGAAAGCATGCGGGGGGGGGTTTACAAGTTGTGAGTCGTTTTGTACGTACAACATTATGTTATGAAAGAAGTACAGGAGGTTTATTAATTCATGGAAAACACATTATGATTACTGACCGTTATATTTCGGAACACCAATGTTAAATTCCAACGCTACTGAGTTCACAGGAAAGTATTTGGTGGAAAATAGTGCGGAAAGTCCTTCGCAAAACTTAGCCAGTTCGAGTGCCGTCCGTGACGTTCTTGCACTGAATGGTTCTTGGTTTATTAAATTTTATTGCTTGAGTTTCGTAGCTTTTGTAGGCTAAATGATACGACGTCTTGTGATTGATGATTTAGAAACGGACGCTGGCAGCGTGGTGCAAGACGGTGAACCTGCACCGCCTTGGGATTTTGACCAAATTTACTTCTTAGGCGCTTTCGCAAAATTGCGAAAAGCGACTATAAGCTTCGTCATGTCTGTCCGACCACATGGAATAACTCGGCTCCCACTTGATGGATTTTCATGAAATTTGATATTTGAGGATTTTTCGAAATTCCGTCAATAAAATTCAAGCTTCGTTAAGATTGGACAGAATAACGGACACTTTACATGAAGATCAAGATACATTTTCGATCATATCTCGTTCATTTCATCTTAGAATGAAAAATAATTCAGACAAAAGTTGTAGAGAAACTTGAAACACACATTTCTTGTTCAGTAACTTTTTTTAATAGAAAATCATGCCGTTTATGAGATAATTTGGAAAAATATTGTAGAGCCGGGCAGGCAGGTGATTATATGGTGCACATGTAGCCATAGGCATCCAGCATTACATGCCAGATACGTAAGGCTACAAACATACACTCAGGTCGTGTAATACTCATTGCTTCTCCACTGCAACAATGGTTGCACGAACGCGCCTCGGTGTTACGTTATACGTACATTGCCTGTCTTGTTTTTTTATTTACTAGGTTATTATATCGAACACTAAAATTTCTACAAAACAAAAATAAATTTCGTACAGTCCCTGCAGTTATCCTACATTGTTTGACTTACATGTTTGCTATCTTTAAGTACAAAATGCAGTCTTTACGGCTTACTGCCTTTTTTTTTAATAATATATTATGTACCGTCAATACACAACATACATCAAGACAAGATGCAATAATTACAATTAGATTATATTTTTGACTACATGTTTCGGCCGTAAACGGCCATCGTCAGGCCAATTAAGAACAATATTAAGGTACAGTAAAAATAGTACTCAATGGAATCCCATTTCTTTCACATTAAACCTTGATAAAATATGAAAATTCTTACTTATGATTAAAGCAGTTGAATATTATGGTAAAATGATAAAACTAAGTTTAATTTAGTTTTATCATTTTACCATACTATTCAACTGCTTTAATCATAAGTAAGAATTTTCATATTTTATCAAGGTTTAATGTGAAGGAAATGGGATTCCATTGAGTACTTTTTTACTGTACCATAATATTGTTCTTAATTGGCCTGAAGATGGCCGTTTACGGCCGAAAAATTTAGCCAAAAATATAACCTAATTGTAATTATTACATCTTGTCTTGATGTGTGTTGTGTATTGACGGTACATAATATATTACACAAATTTGATAATACACAACGGGATGGCCTCTCAAATTTAACGCCATTTGATCATTCTACACACAGGTAATGTGCACCACCTTGTAAAAACATACTGCCTGCGTTGTTGTTCAGACATTATGTGTAGGAAATACACAGAAAACAGCAGGAAGACAGATTGACTCTAGTGAAAGAAACGTGATCGTGAAGCGACTTTTAAGAGCATTTGGGTTGAATAAGGAAAAGAAGTCTCATTGCGAGATTCGAACTGCGTCGTTTGGAGGACGCAGCAAGAGTGCTACTCGTCTTGCTCGACATGTTACCAACTGATAGGGATTTACGCCCATGAACTGATCAGAGCCTATTTGTAATTTGGCATTTCGCTTAAAAGGGATTATGAATGGCGAGACTCAGCAGCTGTTCATGGTTCGATAGGCATTCTGGTAATCGGAGACAGGCTCTGTGAAACATGGGGTTTCATTTGATATTATTCACTCTGTGTATTATTCTTACAGTCAATCATATTCTTCAAGGAATCCACGTAATAGAGGTAAAGGTAAAAGTGAATTTCACCCTGGAACAGGCCACGAAGGCCCAGAGGGGGAGTAGAGGTATAGCTCTACTCATTCCTTAACCTCGGCGCTAGTTTGGGGTGGGAGGTCAACGTCACGCCCCGGCCGCTTTACCCCCGAGAAAGACCCGGCACCCATTGTATAGGAGGCTGGGTGGGTCCCAGGGCTGGTCTGGACGGGTGCGGAAAAACTTGCCCCCACCGGGATTCGATCCCCGGACCGTCCAGCCCGTAGTTGGTCGCTATGCCGACTGAGCCATCCCGGTCCAGAGAAAAGCGCATAATAGGATTACAAACTCCTACATGTTTCGGCGCCGAGGTAGTTACTTCAAACTTATGTGCAATTTGTAATTCTTTCGTGCGCATTTGTTGGTGAATGTATTTGATGGGGTTAGGTGTCCGTCATGTAGAACAGAAACGTCTGCAATATCTCGTCCTCACATTTTCAATGAAAGTTTGAAATGCGAACTTCGTCGGAAGTACATAATGAATGAGAACGTCGCCTCTGGGCGCGTATTTTATTTCCGAAAGCGCTCGACAGATGGATAGAACTTATTATTACTCTACTAAACAGTTATATATTCTTAGGGGTTATGATATCGCCTAGTCTGGAAATTGATTACCAACGTATTGTTTCGCTAATCAGTGGCTGGCGTTACGGGGTCAGTGCCGCAGTGAGTCGTCTTGTGCTTCTTGAGACAAGATGGCCCAGCATGTAAAGAGGGACCACGCGTCCTTTAGGTATGAAAGCTGATTTGGTGATTTAAAGTATTTGGCGGATCAAAAACGGGTAGTATGTCGTCGGTGTCTTCCGTATACCATTCATGCTTGTAAACGAAGTTACTGTTTCAGACTTCCCGGTATCTGTTATAAATCCATTGAAGTATCACCTGACGAATAGTATTTTAGAGTGTGATGCCATGTAGTCCGCTAGAAATTGGCCGACCTTTCGGTATATCGAACTTCTTACCCCTGAATATCAAATTTCACAAAAAAAAAATCCCGTGTTTTTAAGGAGGGCTTAGAAAAAAAAATTAACTTTCTGAGTATATGTCTGTCCATACACCAGAAACAACGCCTCTTTCCCTCACATTCGGTGTAATAGACACATAACCAACTTTGTTGAATGTTTTTCTTTAATTCGGTTCATGTGAAGGAACACTTTAATACCTAAGAGCATAGCTGAAATTTTATGTATAACTTTTTTTGAGGCCTTTGACATGTTTTGTTTAAATTTTGTGTCTGGCACATATGTGGTGTTATGTACATGTTATCATGTATTAATTCATCTGGTACAAGGATCATGTTATTTATGGACCTAAAAGTCTCGAGTTTATATTTTTTGTCCCTTCATATGCTTTCATTAACTCTTCATTGTTTTACTTAATGCACTGTACAGACCTGTAATTCTCTACATACTGACAGTCTCAATGCACCATATGGTCATGAATGCATTTATGGTTACTGTAGAATTAAAACCCTTCTGTCCTGTGCAGCAGTTGGAATTTGTACTCCAGCATCAGTGAAAGGTTAAACATTATTTACATCTCCTCTGTTAAGTTAAAGTATTCAAAAGTATATGTTAGTTTAAGAACATTAATTAAATTAAATTTTACAGAACTATAATTTTGCCTGTTGTTTTGTATGAGTGTGAAAATTGGTTGCTCACATTGAGGGAGGAACATAAGCTGAGGGTGTTTGAGAATAGGGTGCTGAGGAGAATATTTGGGCCTAAGAGGGACGGGGTAACAGGGGAGTGTAGAAAACAAATAATGAGGAGCTTATGATCTGTACTACTTTGCAATATTGTCTGGATAATCAAACCGAGAAGAACGAGATGGGCGGGGCATGTGGCACTTATGGAGGAGAGGAGAGGTGTATACAGGGTTTTGTAGGGGAAACCTGAGGGAAAGAGACAGCTTGGAAGATCCAGGCATAGGTGGGAGGATAATATTAAAATGGATCTTCAGGAAGTGGGATATGGGGCATGGACAGGATTGATCTGGCTCAGGATAGGGGCAGGTGGTGAGCTGTTGTGAATGTGGTAATGAACTTTTGGGTTCCATTAAATGTGGGTAATTTCTTGACTAGCTGCGAACCAGTTAGCTTCTCAAGAAGGACTCTGCTGCATGGAGTAAGTAAGTAAGTAAGCAAATTAAATTAAATTTACCTGAAGTCAGCTGAGCCATTATTATTTTTCATGTCTTCACATTGAGTAGATCAGATCAATAACACAGGAAATAATTTTTAAGTAAATCAACCTAAATTTGGAGGTGGCATATACTTAAAACCACATGTTATGTCTACACAACTATGGCAGAGCTTTGTTTGTAAGAAAATTTGCACCTTGTGAAGGTGAATTAGGCATTAGTGTAGATGAGATTTTTTACAGCTTATCATATCTTTACACCTGATATTAACCTTTTGGCGCTGGAATTATTTTTTTTAATTTTAGCACATTCTGTATATAAAATGTGAATAATCCAGGAACCAAATATATTAGAATTATGAAACAAACTGCATTTTGAAGAGAAATAAACGGAGAGTATATACCATGTTTAAAATATTCAGTACCTATATTTGTTGAATAAATATATAAAATGCAACGTTTAGAGGTTAGCAGTGCAGTACGACCACTATAGTTGTCATTAGGCGTCAAAAGGTTAAGCATAAAAGCTGACCCAACCCAGACCAAACCAAACTATTCTCAGTCAACAATAGCCAAAGCGTCCAACGAACCAAACAAAACACAAGCCAAACCATCCAAACCTGATCCATCCAGACCATGAACAAACCATTTTGAAGTGGTTAACCTAGTCCAGATCAGACCATTCGAAGTCAATCCACCGAAATGCAAGCCAGACAATTCCAAGCTGACCTATCTCAATCATTCAGTCACCAAACATGCCTCTGTTTTTACTACATTTTTTTTGGTTCTGACCATTCTGCTTCATATCTGTATAATCTCAACTTGTTTACAGACTTTAAATATGCAGCCTCTTTTTCATTTCATCATCTCCATACTGGTTGCTACAGAATTAAACATGGTGAAGTCTGTTTGCTGCATTCATGATCAAGAAGACACACACTTACCACAGTCAATGAGTAATCATTTTAAAATTGGTATTAGTGGAAACCCTGATAAATATGTGCCAGGAGAGGTCTATACAGGTAAAAAGTTTACAGCTGCATGTGTAATGTATTGATTGCTTGAAATTAAATTGTCTGTTATTCTTCCTCTGTATCTGCTGACAAAATCTGGCATCATAATGGAAAATTGTCTTGGTTTATCTCAGTCTTGTCAGTCAGATTCCAGGATTGTACCTCAAATTAGGTCTTGACGGATTCCTTGCACAGCCATTTTACGTTATTATCCTTTGGTCTTCTTAGAAGTAGATGCTATAAAGTCTGAATTACTGACATTGTCATTAATTTAGTTGTAAATAAATAAATTAAATGGACAATGAGCTGAACCCAGTGATAATGCAGTCTAAGGAATAGGTTTGAAGCCACTTGGGTGCTGAATTTGTGGGTTTAAATCCCACTGAAGGCATGGATGTCTGTCCTTTGTGTTCTGTGTTGTATAGGTAGCAGTTTCTGTGATGTGCTGATTACTTGTTCAGAGGAGTTCTTCTGCGCATATATGCCACATTGTGTGTGTTCTAGACTCCTCAGTAGTGAGGTAGGCTAGACCTGATTTGGGCTGTTGTGCAAAAAAAAAAAATATTGGCAATGAAATTTTAGGATTGTTGCAAAAGAGATGTTACATATATGCAATATTGTTTCTTGTATAGTTACCCTACGTAGCCAGCACAATGGATATTATCAACGAGCATTTAGAAGTTTCAAATTGGCAATTGAACCCAGATGCAGTCACCTCTCACCTTTGGAAAATGGTATTTTCAAACATCGAAACTTAGGAAGTTTAAACTTACTGGGGACAGACAAGGCACAGTACAGCAACCACTGTCCAAATGTCATCACCCAGATGTCATCAGAAAGAAAGACTGAAGTCAGTGTGACATGGACAGCAGCCCCTGCTGGCAGTGGCTGCATAGTCTTCAGGTATATGAATCCCTTCCTATGTGTTTCTCATATAAAAATAAAAGTTCCACTGTGCATGCCATGAAGGCATGTGGAGGAGTGGAAGTATTGCTGTCTATGTTCTTAATTTTGCTGCTAGATGGAGGTGAGTGGTCAGCTTCACTCTCTGGCTAATTGACCTACAGGGGAAAGAACTTTTGGCATCCATAGGAGGTTATGTGGACCCCAGAGCAGATAGGACACTTTGTAGAAGCGATATATCTCTTGTCCATTCTGAGAATCAAACCACTATTCTTTGGTTGACCAGTCTGGTCACTGGTCACTGTGTGACTGCGCTTTTCCAACTTCCCAACTTTCCTGTAGCACATTATTCATGAGTTCAAATGCAGACATTTTATCTTTTTTTTAAAATTGAACAGTTGTGAAAAATCCCTTGTGAAATTGGATGCTTAATTGTTTGAAGGCTTTCATGCTCCAGGCTACTGTATAGTTACTGTAGTAATTGCTGAGTGTAATTAATAAACCTTGTAGTTTAGCTATAACAAAATTGTTTTAAAGTTGAACATCTTGTGTTTCAACTAATAATTATGCAATGACAGTCAACACTGACTGTCATTGCATAATTATAACACACTTGGCCTAACAAGGTGTGAACGATGGATTGAGTTCCCAAAAGTTTGAACACTGCTTGCTAAAACAATATTTTTGATTTAACAGCTTTTAAGGCTGTAATTATGCATAAAACAAAAAGTTAACACTTTGAAACAACACATATAAGCTAGTTTTGACTAAATCTGGTACACTGATCACATACATGACAAAATTGCAAAAAGCACATTTTATTTTGTTGTACTGAATAATTGTTTATGTGTAAGATACAGGTTCATACACTTATTGTGTAATCTGATATAATTCTGTGTAAGTGAGAGTAAATTTCTCTTCACTGAAATCTCGCATTTTCACTTAATATATCACCTCTACCCTTCTAGTTATGCCAGCATTCTATAAGTGATATGTTCATCACAAAATCTCAACTGTTGCTTTGTGTCAACATATACTTTACCAGAGTACAGTAATGATTGTTATCATGGCAACAGAGTGCCCTACCAAGAAAGGAAGGAAGGAAGGTAGGAAGGAAGGAAGGAGGAATTGGAGGAAGGGAGGGAGGGAGGAAGGAAGGTCACTTTTGTACATATCTTTCTCCAATTTAATTCTTAAAATTTAATTTCTTATTTAATTGGCACTGACTGCCTCCAGAAGTATTCAGTGCCAAAAACTTACACAATTCCCACATGTCTGTTTTCTACAGGGCTACTGTGTTGGAGGATAATGAAGTATGGCACAAGGATGATGGATCTTTAAGTCTTGTGTTATGTGAGGATGTTCGTAAAGATGAATTTGACCAGCCTAAGTTTGATTTTCATTGCTGTGCTTGTGGTGATGCACTGTATGAGGTAATGGTTGTGTTATTGGCTGTTAATTGTTCACAAATTTAAGCTGAAATCAAATGAAGTGATAGTCAGGGCTGAATATTAGGTAGACATAGGTAAACATTTATAAATGACTGACAAACCAACTAATGATCTAACTAACTCCATGGACCAGAGTCCTTCTTGAGAAACTAATATTTTCTCAGCTAGTCAAAAATGTGCAGCATTTTGTGGAAAACAAACGTTGATTTCTGTGTTCACAAGAGCTTATCACTTGTTTCTATCATGGTCAGAAAACTGAAGTCGACACCTCCATCCTGTTTCTTGAAGAACCATTTTAATACTATTTTTCTGTCTATGTCTCTGTCTTCCAAGTGGCCTCTCTCCCCCAAGATTTCCCCACCAAAACCCTATGTTAAACTGTCTTGTTGCCCATATGTGCCCCACCCATCTCATTCTTCTTCATTTGATCACCCAGATAGTATTTGGAGAGAAGTACATATCATGTTGCTCCTCTTTAAATGATCTCCTCCAGTCCCTTATTACCTGGTCCCTCTTAGGCCCAAATACCTTCCTCAGTACCTAATTCTTCAATGCCCTTAACCTATGTCCCTCCCTTAAGGTGAGGCATCAAGTGTCACAACAGACAAAAGTGTTTTTTTTTTTTTTTTTTTTTTTAAAAAGTTTATTTTTTTTTTTTTTTTTTTGGGAGGGAGAAAATTTTTTATCAAAAGGGAGAAAGAAATCCCTGGGTTTAACCTCCCTTTTATTTTTTTATGAATTT
>Ga0123355_10012612_pt1 | contig 13100 bp, 7 predicted proteins | sample TergutEmb28metaG_3_FD_89872 | JGI IMG/M metagenome (GOLD analysis project Ga0123355, IMG submission 89872) | Embiratermes neotenicus P1 segment gut microbial communities from Petit-Saut dam, French Guiana - Emb289 P1 | ecosystem: Host-associated > Arthropoda: Insects > Digestive system > Gut ... | reverse complement strand
TTTACCTCCGGATTGTTTTGTGTCCAGAGGAATCATCTCGCCTGTGAGTGTTTCTGAACATTAGTTTTAACAGGGAGGGGTTGTTAGCACCTCGCCCAACCCCCAAGCTGGAGGACCACCCCTTGCTGGCTGTCCGCGACTGCTTATTCAATTTATTCGCAGCTACCCTCCTTATCGGAGGCCATTCCTCTATCCGCAACCTGAGGACGTGCTATGCCGTGGTGACAGGGACCCACTAACACAGAAGTTTAGTCATAACATATTCAAAAACTCTGGACATTCCTAATGTATCACATCCTCTTGTGAGGTGTGATATGAATGAAGGTTGTACAGAAAGTTATGAGCATCATGTAGTTATAAACAAATATCATGCAATATTTCAATGCACTGTATATGATGACTACTTCCAACCAATGTGACATGCCAGAATAAAAATCATGTTGTTGTATGCTTTCTTCTGGGTAGCTCCCTGGCATCTGAATTTTATATTCCAGTGTTTTGGAACACTCTGTGTGTTCCATCTTCATAGGTGGGTAGGTATGAAGATGGAACAGAGAGGGTGTTCCAAAATGTTGGCATACAAAATTCAGACAGTGGGGAATTACCCAGAAGAAATAATACAACATTCAGAACACGGCAAAAGTTTGAAATCAAGAAAAATCACGTTGCCTGCCCCAATGTCGTATGGTCATATTTCTGTGCAAGAAAATGACTGGCAAGGACATGCAACGTGCAGTTACAGAATTATGTGCTGATGGGGAAATGCATCCGTCAGACATTCACACACAGCTTCAATGTGCATATGGAGATGCCTGCATGGGAACCAACAGTGTCAAACAATGATAAACAACTTTAAAAACAGGTACAGACATCAACGATAACCCCCACAGTGGTTCCCCATGAACTGCCTCTACCAAGAAAAACAAAGGATACAATCTAGGAGTTCATCAGAAGAAAATGATGTGTAAGTCAGGGAAATGGCAACGGGGATTGAAATAGGGCACTGTGCAGTCAGGGAAGAGATGCAAAGTTTGTGCCTGATGGGTTACTTGCTGCAGACAAAGGTGAACAAACTTAAGCAAAAAATTTCATCATAATTGCTTGAATGGTATGCTGTCCAATGCAACAACTTTCTTCACAGCATCATGATAAGAGACAAAAGCTGGTTTCATCATTTTGATCCAAAACAAAATGACAGAGTATGGAATGGCTTCACGCAACATTACCCAAGCAAAAGAAGCCAAAACAATGCCCTTAGATCTTAATAGCATGGGATCTGTCTTTTGGGATGCTGAAAGTTACACACTGGCCAAGTTCCTGTCACAGTGGGAAACCATCAATGCCACTTATTACGTTCAGACATTCTAGAAGCTTCATCATGCACTGCGTGGCAAATGTCCAAAGAAGAAAAATATCATCCTGTGACATGACAAACCATGGCCCCACACCACTCATCTGTGCATGGAGAGGATTCACAAGAATGGCTGGAAACCCCCCCCCCAGCACTACAGTCAGGACCTGGCCCCCTCAGACTACGATTTGTTTGGGTTCATACAAGACCAGATGTGAGGCCTGTACTATGCAACCAATGGGTCATTCCAGGAAGCCAAATGTCAATGTCTACAAACTGCTGAAACAGAGTTATACAAGCAGATCTTCAGACATCTAGAATGTTGGTAGAAATGCACTGCTCAATATGAAATTTTTGTGTAGAAGGGAATACAGTGCACAGATTTGACTGATAAGTAGCATTTTCCTATTCATACCTTTGAAAGTACTGCCAGGGTTTGACAGTGAGGTCAAATGTACCCAAATTTGACACCCTTGTATGAATGAAAACTACACAGTGACGGCACTATAAAGATCGATGACAATACGCTATAAAGTATACCGTGCACAACCATGTACGTAAGGTTCCAACTACATAAGATTTTTTATTATCCCAAAACTCACGGTGCTGGAATGTTACGTTTTACTAGCGAGGTTATGTCAGATCAGACTGTATAGGCCTATGAGATGCCTTTACATTCCTTAGTACACATTACATCAATATGTCGAAGTCAGTAAAATGAATCTGCCTGTCTAAACACATTACAGAAGGGCAATTTCAACTAATATAGTTCTGAAAATAGGTCAAATGAAAACCCTTCACACGCAGCACTGACACACAAGTACATAATAAAAGTTGCAATCTAAAACTCTGAATACAAAAATAAAATTGCTTCTAATCAGAGGAGTTCCATACTTTATCTAAGCTGAAATATACCTCATTTTCTGTAAATCATTATTCTTTCAAATTAAGAAAGAGCTTATGGGTACACTGCACAATCGTGTCTCCAATCTCAAGTTCGCGAAAACATTTCATCATTCATTCGTCGCATACCGCCCTCGTGTCATTTCCACGCGAACAAGCATGGAATAAGTTCCGTGGGCGTGAATACCGACTATACTCAACACAAAATTCTGACGACACGCAGAAATACAACTGAAAATCAACTGCAAAAAATAAAGTATTTCAGAATATATGTGAAAATGTCTTTTGCAATTATAAAATCATCTAAACATTCGTTTCACTTTCTAAACTTGTCTCATAATTGTCACACGTTATGCTTCTAACATGAACAGTGACTTGCCAGTTTCTACACGGGCGTGGATTATTGTGCTCGAAATATATGTTTTTTTTATCACATGCCACTGCATAGTTCAAGCAATAATGTATGCAGTATGATCTTTGTGTTTGCAGTGAACATGCATATACTGCAAATAATTTCATTTGCTAGTAAATAGTGGTTGCACTTATATTTAACAACCACGTAAGAAAATTAACTTACTCTGCGGAATTTCTTCGCTGCCATCTATACTGTGACGAAAAACATAGAAGTCCCAGAGAAATCTCGCGCATTAACTATATCAGGGATAAGAATAGTATATTACCTGACGTCGAACGAAATATTCCGCATGCCTCGAAAATGTTTTAAATAGCGTAAAATTGCAGTTGTTATTTTTCCACACTTTGAAACGTCATAGACCGTGCTCATGGGCGGTGATAGATAATATAAAAAAACATTTTATATCGAAGATGTTGTTACGGATTATGCAGGCAATATCTACGGGTGCTAGCTGAGTGTGTGCAGTCAAAACCCATTTTGCAGTAAAGTCGATGACGACATATCTTGACTCTCATGAAACAGCAATATATCGTAACCCACACAGTTCCTCATTTACTTAGACAGTTGGGTCACGAACATATCCGTCAAAATCTCGTGCCAACGACAACGAAAAGTGCTTATATTTTCGTCAAAACATGACACCTACATGTTGGTCTCGCTGTCTCCTGTAAAATTGCTGTTTCATGAGTGTTGTACTAAGCGATGTACCGTTCCTGGGTGAACGAAAGAACGAATCAGTGTACGGACCCCTTGTTCACTTGGATGTGGACGGTTTTTTAGTGCTTATCTGACAACAGTACGTCTTCGCCCACTAACCTCTCGTTCGCCAGTCATCGTCGCTAATGTACACAGATCATATCTAACGTATCTCCTTCACCAGCACGGATCATCTAGTTCACCAGGCTGTGTCCTTTTGTTCGCTGATCGTGCTAACCAATTCCCATTTAGTCAACATGTTCGTTACTGCATAAAATATACCACGAGATCAACAAAAGCACTTGGTTTTATGGATGTAATTTTATTGCATAGTGGTCACCAACATGTTTCGGACACTCATGTGGCCATCTTCAGAGTGGTGGGAACAAGAATACAAATATAATTACAATGTGTATATAAGTCACTCCACAGTTTTAAAAATCATGTACTTTTCAGGTTAAATTTGCAGTTGAATAATAAAATAACAATGTATACAGTATCAGAAGTTACAATTGTTGTTTGAAGTATGGCTCTGTGGACTTCAAGTTACACAGAACCATACTCCAAGTGACATGCACGCTGAAATCAAGAGTCTGAGATTTGTACTACAGTGTTTCATAACACTCCACATTTGTATGACAATACTGCTTGGCAGATTTATTAACAATTTACATGTTCCTTTCACAAGAAGTTGCACCATACCCAAGTGATGAAATTCCTGAACCTGATACAAGTAAACATATGGTAAATTAATACAAATCAGCCTGTAAAATAATTCAGGGCACTAAATAATCAAAACATTCAAATGGATGCAATAACAAAAAACTATATAACATGAATACAACTGAATTGTCTATTAAAGCAACACGTTTTGACTAACTTGTGTGTGCTAACTTTTTCTGTCAGGTTAAGCTATTCAACACACTCGAAGAGTCAAAACATGTTGCTTTAATAAACACCAAAATTTAGCTGCGTTCACTATTATAATTCGTATAGTCATATGATCACATAACTGGATGTTCACCTTAAAGGGAATGAAAAAACAAATTTTCTTTTCACCCAAAATTCTATCTTACAGAAACTTTTCATTGTGAGACTTGAAGTTCTCACAGTAATGCTGCTGAAGATTAAACTAGTAAGATTAAGTATCAACCAATCTAGGCAGCATATCAAGAAGAGTGGACTCTTCAAATATTTCACTGTTTCTTTTGAGACAGGTGTACAGACTGTTAATTCAAAGTGAATCACTACACTAGTAAACATAAGTATTTTGGACTTCAGTAATTATCACTTCCAACTTCATTCATAAGCCAACTGATGCCATGGTGTGAAGTGCATGACACATCCACCACTAACAGCTCAGTAGAAATATGGTGTCTTCAGATTTTTGCACTGTTTAATTTCCTACCAATGAAAGTAATGTCTGGTTATTGTATCTCAAACCCAGAGAGGTATGCTAATTACATGATAACATTATGCAAGTGTGACAGAGATAGATATGATTTTGCTAAAAGTACTGATTACAGTAGTACACGTTATTGGTGAACCCTCACAGTTGCATTCTTAAAGTGGCAATTCAATTACAGACACTGACTGACAGGTAACATCAGGACTGTCAGATTGTCACTTCTACTGCTTTCATTTTTGTTGAGGAAATAATTTCATCACATTCAGTAATTGTAAATTCTTTTCCCAGTACTATTCTTCCAACATATGCATATTACACCAACTCTGCTGCCCAAGAGGCACTGACATAACCACTTTCATGTATTGTCTGTTGCACCCACATCGCAATTAACCCTTTAAATGCCGAGTTAAATCCCATCTGCCATCTGCTAGCATTATTCGGAGCTCACCATATTCTCCACGTTAGCAGGTAAAGGGTTAATTACCTGGTTTGAACATGGTGTTGCTGTCTGTAGCTTATATATCCTTAAAGGACTGGCTGAGATAGGTGCTTTTTCAGACTGTACATTATGGACACAAAGGACATAAGGTCAAACAACATACGGCATGCAAGGATTTCATTAATTTTGAAGGTATTCCCAATACACAACTCATATAAATATATTTATTAGGATACAAGAATTCACTGCATCCATACTGTTCTGATAATATTAATGTTGCACTATTGTACACTTTTAACATTAGATGGAAACAACAATTCAATGCAAATCCAGACTGATTTCACATACATGAAGAGTGAATAAAAACAATTATGTCTGATGATACTTTCTGGGCACTATGATGAATTTACATTGTCACTTTAATGCAACAGGTGTTTACAACATTTCTTGTCAAAACTTTGAATCAAAGTAATGTGAGGTAGTTTACATCACATCCTAGCTGTGGATTTCTCCCAACACTGACAAAACTAGATATTCAATCAATATTCCAAACTTCACATGGTGAAATTAAAATTTGGCCTTTTCATTGGTCAGTTGAGTTATATTTTTTGACATCACTTGAAAACTGCCCAGTCTTGGGAGGTGTCTCATACACAGGAGCCAAAACATATCTCCAAGCTGCACTTGAACTGAGGTGATGCTTCTCTCTGTGATTTAACTCAGGTCAGCTAAAACTTGTCACACAGGACTCGTTAGGCTGGGTTTTTCTTCGTAAGGACACCCTTAGGTCAAATACATATCCCTTCAAGCATGTATTCTGCATACAGTCCTGCTACTTGTCTTAACTTGTCCCTATTCAGTACCCTCCAGTTCCCTAGATATCTGAGCATACAACTCTCAACAGAAACCTTCCACACATTTCTGTCCAGACTGATAGTGCTCCTGGTTACTAACAGAACTTGCAGCAGCTGTTTCTGAGGTACCATAGGCCAGCTAATGTCCTATAGACTACTTAAATAAGTTAACCATTGTCCACATTTCTAACGCACACTTTTAGGTATGAAGAAAATTTCAGGACCAGTATATGTAAATTTCATTTTCACTAAATAATGGTATTAGTACTGACTGACTCTCTTTCTGGCAACACTCTTCCTACTTGAAGCTCATTTCTATTACAACTTCAGGTAATGACTTACTCTGCAGGAATTATATTTTATCATTTATACATCATAATAATTGTGGAAGCTGAATCCTTCTCTATGTACTTACACTTAATGAACAATTACATGTACACAATACAGAAAAATCATCCATATACCTGTAAACAACTGTGCCGAGGCCTGGGTTTACATTTCTTCCCGTTGCTGGCCAGATTTCTGTCTGGATTACTTTTCTGCCCTGTGCTGGTACCTTATGTTATAATTTTAGTTACACCACTGTCTGCATAATATGCTATCCTGTGCAGTGCTTGAAATAAGGGATGCTTTAACCAATTATACGGTAATTCATCACACTGTTTAATTGTGGAACCAATTCGTCTTCTTTGGCGATAAGCCTACACATTCTTCTAAATTCTGTACAGCTATACTGTGGTCATCACTCAACTGACCACAGAAAACTGCCCACATCTATATGTCTACCTAACATTACCATGTTCTTCTATCTTCTGATGTGTCCAAAACTAAGGAATGTGAAATTCCTCCTCAGTGTTTCTGCCTCTTGTCACAATGCTATGGAGTTGGATCATTTCTCTATTCATTATCATTCTACAGTTCCAGTGACACCAAATTATTTTACATGATAATACAGTACCATTAAGTAAGTTAATATAAGAAAAATAAATGTACAAATTAGAATGAAATACCAGTAAAGACTGTACACTGATAACCAGACAGTACTGATATGGCATTAATGCAAATAAGTCTGAGACATGAGTGACAGTGGTGTCACTGTGTATGGTGTTCTTTGCAAACTGTGCATGTCATTTCTGCAGATCCACATCCACTAATTCAGAATAGGCAAATACTCTTTGTGAGAAGACAAATGACAAGTCAGTGTTGTATGCAATGTTCTACACCCATAAGATTCATCTTGCCACAAGTTGCTAATATATGTACAATCTTTATAGTATAAACTTTTTAACAGTTCATTTCTAAGACAATTTTTTTCCCCCATTATGGGAAACTCAAAATTTAATGAAGACAAATATCAGCTGTGTAAATCAGCCAACAACAAACGTGTTGCTTTCCAACTCCATTTGCTTCATTTATTCTGTACAAATGTTGAGACATAACTGTCTCTCTTAACAAATAAATAGTTTGAATAGTAAAACTGTGGTACTATGACACCTATAACAAAGAAGTACATACAGAAATGGATCTGTTCAGTATGTCCATGGTGATGGCAGTGTTAAATGCAATGTGAAGGAGAAAGAGAATTGGTACATGGATTCAACATGGATAGAAAGAGCATTACTACAAGTAATGGGGATGATGAACACAGTTTGTATTTATGAAATAAATATTTTAAAATGCTTCAGAAGGAAGAGAGGTGTAAGTTATTGTCAGTTTTAAATATTACCTTATTTGCTAGTCACACATCTGACAAATAGTACTGGGCCAACAGATGTATAAGTAACAACATATAAGCAAGTTTAATTTACAATGGTGACCAATTTACAACTGAAATTTTAATGAAGCAATTCGAAATCCCTTTTCTCTTTAGCATGAATTACTTTCTGAAGGGTTCAAATGATGGCATATTACACTTAGGATTACTCAATTTTTGGAACTTGCTCATCATCCAGTATTCCAAAAACAACAAAATATTTCAAAAACTGGATCTGTTTCTATTCTCACATGAAAGAGTGGAGAGGAACCTTCTGAGAGGGATCTAAGAGAGGTATCATATATGCCAGGACATACGATCAGCCTGCATGTATGATGTCCCCCTTCACAATCACCAATTTTCATGAATATACTTGCAAAGAATGTGCTTAACTTCTTGCATGTTTAAAAGGAGACCACCCATTTTTCAGACCATGAATAAGGAAAATATTATTTTCTTACATTCAAGCAAATATGATGGCTATTCTCATTCACTGGAAAACCTGTGTCAGTATATCTTCTCCATATATGTACCCAAGAGCAGGTTTTAATCAACAGGAGATAGCAGATGAAGTACAGGGACATTATTTTACCTGTAACTGTCACTAGTCATTTCCTGATTGCTGCCTGCACTCAGAAAACAAGCATAACTTTGATGGGAATTCAGGGTTCTGCAGCCAAGTTGCAAGAGCCAATTACAAAAATCTGATTCAAATTTTGAATCTTGTGAATGCAAAGCATGGTGCATAATACAGCATGGCCTCCGTGTGGGTGATGGCACTCTGTTGCTTTCAAGCATTCTGTTTCGACTTTTCAGCAATTCAACTTCAGTTTCAACCTTACTACAGATATTAAATCAAACTGGTAACATTAAGGTATGGAAAGAAATTCAGTTAAATTTGAATCAGTTACTCCTAAGTATCTCCAACAGTTGTGTGAAAAGCAAGGTACTGAACAAATAAAGAAGACTGAAGTAACTGACTGTAGAACACAAATTTTCATTACTAGGTCATTACTAACAAGTGAACAGAAAATACCATCAATCATGATACCTGTGGATTATTATTATTCTTCCAGTGGCTCATTGGCTGTACATCCTTGGGTGGGACTTGCCCTCCTCAATGAGCTAACGCCACTTCCCTCTTGACTGCACATTAATTCTCCAATGTCTGCGCGTGTTCGACACCCTCCTCTATCTGGTGAAGCTTCCCCGTTGTGCTTTCAATAATTATTAAATATACAAATTTACAGTCTAATACACCTTTATTACATGAAATATAACTAATTACAATAAAACAGCAGCTACAATGTTTCGGCCTTCTTGAAGCCATCAACAGGCTTTATTTTAAAAGGGCTGTAATATACAATTGGCAAAACAAGATAGTCTGAATATGGCTTCATGGAAGCTGAAAAATTGTAGCTGCTATGTTATTTTAATTAATTATTTTTTATATAATAAAGTTGTATTAGACTATAAATTTATATATTTAATAACTCCTCTAACTTGTTGCACCACCTCAACTTCGGCCTGCCTCTCCTCCTATCTCCATTTCCTCTTGGTTTGGTACAAAGGACTTACTTGGCAGGATCACTTTCTTCCATCCTCATCACATGTCCAGCCCATCTAAGTCTTCCAAGCTTAATAAATCATACTCATCATAAAGCTCATATTTCCAAGGTTTTGCACCTCCCCCAACATCCACTGTCAAGTGTTGAGCCAAATGCTTTCTGTAGAACTTTTCTCTCAAAGGATCTAAGAAGAATCTCACCTTGTGTATCCATATTCCAAGTCTTGCTCTAATTAGTGTTCCATCAATGAGGCATTTCACTTTATGTCACAATGGGTTTTGAACTAAGAGGATTACCTGTGGATTCAATATCTTATATGGTGGAAGGGTTTGTAGTGGTGGCCTGACACACCCCACTATATACTCCCTGGAAACAAGTCACTTGTTATCATGGCAAGATAATAAGTGGAAAACTTACAACACGAATATTTTTTTCATTCATGAAAAAAATTACTACATCAGTATTTAATAGTTATAAAGATATGTCACTGGGCTGAAAGACTCACTGATGCAGTAAGAGAATTTTCCAGCTGCTGGACTTAACAAAACCTGGGAAGCCTTTTTTTGTACCAACAAAAATCTATACTATGTCTACACAGTGCCCTTCTGGCAGTGAACAATCTTCAAGGCCTACTGACTATTATAGGTCTTTTTTCAGGCAATACTCCTATTGGAGTTCCATCTCAAAAGACAAGTGAATACTGCATGGTGGACAAAGTACAGAAATAAAGTAATCCCAAGACATAATGTCTTATTTTGCATGCCTGGCTATTTCAACAGCACGCAGGTAACAGACAGATTGTATTAAGTTCATGAATGAAGTTTATTTCTTGGAATATTTAATCATGATTTTACTAGGTCAAATTCTGCAGCACATATTACAGTGAAAGTTGATCACAACATGGTTGTAACAGCATGAGAAACTGTCATTATTTTGAATACCTGCTATACCCAGATTTAGATTGAACAACAAATACTGAATCTGGAACAAAATGCATAGTTTTAGGGATATTTCATAACCAGTGACAATGTGGAGTCCACAAAGGAATTATGAGCCATTATGGAAGACAGAAACTGGGTGAATAACAATGGTAATATGCCAATAAAAACTATCATACTGGCTTGACAATAGTGGTAATTCCTATGTAGTACACCACAAATGCAAGAGAGCACACTGAACTAACACAGTGTCATGACTGTATATTACTGCTCAAACATGGCAGTTGTAAGGATGTATGCAGATGTACTGAGTGGCTGACTGTGTTTATGAGATTAGCATTATTGGGAATGTTAGGCCTCAAAGTTTGCTACACCATGCTACAAAGAACCCTGTCTTTAAAGTTTCATCCCAATTAACAAGAATTTTGTCTAAGCCACACATATCATAGGTGCCAGTCACTTTGTTAACACAACCTTGACTGGAGGAAGGAACTGTGGCTAGGTGAAGGGTATGGGGATGTACCAATTAAACCATTCTTGAAAAACAAAAAAATCAAGCCTTTGTTTGACATGGTGTCTGAAACAATGTAGCAAATTCGTAGCAGCAAACTCATCCATAAAACTGGTTTTACCTCATTCCTCATATTCTCAGGTAAGAAATATTATGTCAGTAGGCATCGATGACCATGTCACTCATGTGCAATGCTTTGCCTTCCACTACTCCCTACTTAATAATGTAAACCTGAGAAAGAGAAAATCTGGCTAGACAGTGTAGGGATGTACCAAAAATGGCTAAATATAGACAAGGACATTCAAACTGACTGTAGTAATGGAGCAGATAACAGAGAGGCATTCAACTGTTACTAAATAACTTTACAACACACAACACATGCAGGCTGATAGTGTATTGTTACAACCAATACAATGGACTTCTTGTAATCAGCTATATCTATAATAACAGATATTCACTGTACTGTAAAGGAACTGGAAATAAGCAGCTACTGCCCAGTTTGAAGTCATACTTGGCATTTGATGAGGAAACCCAAGATAGAGCAAAGTCACTGTAGACAGTACTCAGGCTGACTGGGATGATTAGTCCCAAAGTTTCACGGAGTAGCTTTACATAAAATGACAGCTCAGGCATTAAAGCTATTTTAAGGGCATAAGAAGATAAATATGGTCAGACACAGATCAGCTGACCCACCAACAGTGAAAGAGGTCAGGGAACACACAAAGTCAAACTTGCTAAGTACCAATGCAAAATATTCTTCATGTGTATGCTACTGATCGTACACATCAAACAATGTCCATTGTTTGGGAATGAAGAACACTCATGAACATGTACAAATCTAGCTTGTGGAAATTCTATACCTTGGCATGAAAATGGAGTGGAAGTTACAAAGAACAAATGTAGCACCATGCTTCCTGGTATATATCACAAAGGTCAGACGCCTTCCAACATAACCTCAGAGAGGGGTCACACCACCACCTCTTCTTTCTGTTAACCTGGCCAAGGGACAGCAATAGCTCCCCATGCTTGTCGCTGAGGCCTTTTATCAGTAAGACTTACTCCACGTCCTTGTTCAACTTCAGATCTGATGAAAAACAGGTGAACGCACCTCAAAACCCTGCTGACAATACGAGTGCAACAGTAACGCCTACTTGTTTCCAAACTCTCGGGACCAGGTGTGGTTATGATCACAGGGAATCATCTGCCCTCTGCATCAGAACTTGCTGTGGTCTCTTCAGGCTTAACAATTTGGTATGTGATGAGGTACTCTGGATACGCCTGTTCACCACGATACACTACATATTCTGGAAAGTTCAGACCACCAGCACTTGGCCGCCCCATCACAGAATGGTGTCCAGGTGGAGCATGAGCCATCTTCATAGCACTGAACTGCAGGAATGATTTGCCCAGTGTCACTCGGCACAACAGTAAATGCCTGTCAAAACAGCGAGAACATTAGTGAATGAAAGTGATATCTGCAGTTTCAGCAACACCAATGCACACTTTTAACACGCTTAAAATAAAACGCAGTCCAACACTGTTATAAATGCAGACAATTAACATACTGGTGAATCCTGGGTTCACAAAAGAATAAATACTGTTCCCCCTGCCAGCAACATAACATTACAGGGTCTGCCTTTGAAATCATTTTAGAAAATGATGCATACTGACTTTGTCACATCCCTCCGAATGTAACATCTACATTGTACTGTCCTTTCACCTACAATATTTTCAAAAGGAAACATTTTTTCTTCAAAAGACCATGAACTGAGAGTGCTGTATGTGGGCATGCAATGTCATCAGAATCACAATTCAGGATGACAGGCACAGAAAATTTCTACAGACCACTAAACAACAATGGATTCCTAATTCTTCATTTAATTAGGAAACACAATACTCTGGTGGATGTACTGGATGTCTAATGAATTGTGATCAAATCCCCCAGCAGGCCTAAGAGATTTCCCCCCCCCCCCCATATTACCCAGACAGGCTTAGGAGCCCACCCAGCATCCTAATCAAAGGGTACTGTGGGCCCTTTCTCCAGGAGTAAAGTTGCCAAGGCATGATGCTGCCTATGAGGGGCATCTAAAAAACTCCGTGGCTTTAGTCCGCGAGCAAACCATACCGACAGAGCGGTCGCTGCCGGTAGGCGAAGTTAGTGCCAACTTTTGCGGATAGAGGGGTGTCACATGGTTAGCGCAACGGGTCCCCACGGCCGTTAATCTCTGTTTTCTGAACCTGGAGCCGCTACTTTTTTATTCAAG
>Ga0123355_10012611_pt1 | contig 13101 bp, 4 predicted proteins | sample TergutEmb28metaG_3_FD_89872 | JGI IMG/M metagenome (GOLD analysis project Ga0123355, IMG submission 89872) | Embiratermes neotenicus P1 segment gut microbial communities from Petit-Saut dam, French Guiana - Emb289 P1 | ecosystem: Host-associated > Arthropoda: Insects > Digestive system > Gut ... | reverse complement strand
TATATATATATATATATATATATATATATATATATATATATAATTTTTCCATTGATTACAAAATATATGCCAATGAAATTGTGGAATTGCATTTGAAGTTAATGGAAATACAGGCTGGAGATGGCAGTAAATGTAAATGCATCATACTGAATAAAATTCCACAGTCTCATATGCACATGCATGTGTAACTTGCCTGAGGAGACAATAGACGGTGTTGTGTCATACTTGCGAAGCTGCATTGTTCCAGCTGGCACTTGTTCCTTATCTGTACCAACTTTACAAAATCATAAGCCTACCTTCACCTATGGGGCACAAAGGGACTGTGTTAAGGCCTAGGAGCATCGGGCCCAGAAGGGCTTGAACCCACATATTCTATCCTATTCTTACATTGACCTGCAGAAGAGATGTGGAATTGAATTCATTTTTTTATAATGGGATCTTAAAAGAATCGTGCCAATTGAAATTATGGTCTCTGTCACGTTCGTACGCGCTTTTTAATCTCAGTTCGTTTGTGACTGTGAGAAGTAATACAGCATACATACTGGTTATTCATGCCCTTCTTGTATTCTGCACATGCCAGTTGGTGTATAAATATCACAGGTACATTGTGAGGGTTGTAGCACTTAAATAGGTAGGCTTATGAGAAAATAGCTTTGCAGGTATATAGGTGTCTTCTGTGATAATCTGTCATGTATTTGTAAGTCATATTGTAGTGTTTGACCTCTAAATACACTGTTGGAGCTAGTGGATGTGCCTGCTCCATATGGGACGTGATGAGCACAATACTTGTTCTGTTGTATCCACCAGTACCGAATCACTATACAAGAAATTTGCTGCCATCTGTCTGCTTGAAAAATTTAATCGGCTAGAAACTAAGAAATGACCTGTAGCTGTACGTAATAAGGACTCTTGTTTACATATGGCCTGCTGAGATTTCGGCCACACGGCAACTACTTCATGTTATAATTCAAAATTTTCTTCCATTGCATTATTTGCTAGTTACACTCTGACTGAATGCTTTTCACGCTTACAATTTATCATACATAATAAACATAGTTTGTTTGCCATGGTCTGCTTCATTTGCCTATTTACATACAGGAGGGATGTACAAACCCTGGGCACTAGGTTATCATGGGGGCTGAATTTTTTGTGGTGGTTACTGATATTTTTGGATCCTTAGAGTGGACCTTGCTTCATGTAACACACACTTCTGGCGCCCCGAATTTTGAGGTGACTCATAGATTTTTGGAAGATTCGTGCACCTCTGACATGCAGATTTGGGTATGTTTAGTGGAACGTGGCTTAACTTACCGTACGTAAATTTGCAGCACATTGTATGTGTGCATATTTTCTGTCCACTTTGCTGTTTTCTTCTGTGTGACGACGACAGTGAAGAATGCAACTGTAATGGGGAACATTTAATTCAGATTTCTGTCAATGGTGTGTAGCCATCGGAGGAGAATTATTTATCAGTATGTTAGCCAGGAGCAGTAATGTGTATACATCCAAAACTAATACAACTGAATGGTTTTTTGATCAGCATCATAGAATGATTTTGTAGAACTTTGTGTGTTTAATGGTCATATGGAAATATTCAAATCTGGAGGAGATAAATTAGTTAAAATGGGGGGGGAGGGGTGCAGAGGTTTTCAGACCGTTAAATTCTTTAAAGGAAAGTTCATAACTCCAAATTAAATGCATACAGAAATGTTTTCTTTAATTTAATACATCAGTAGTTACATGCAAATTGTATTTAGAGGTGTATTAAAATTCTGGCAAACACATTAGATACATTTGGAGGAAAAAAATTGCATTTTTTTTTTAAGCTCGTGGTTCTGTGCATTGTAATTCATTGTGAATATCTGCATACTGTTGCATCTGTTGGATTTTTATTCACATTGAAAAAATTACAGTTCGTACAAGAAATAACAAAATGTTTGCTAATGAAGATTCTGTTCATTGATCAGAACCAAACTATAGAAATAAATTTAGGAAATGAAGACCAATTGTTCATATTGTGCAAGTAAATGTGGCATGATATTGTATCATATAGTAAGTTTCTTCCCAGCATGTTTTCAGTTAATGCTTATTTAGAAACTATATTGACAAAAAGGATAGTAATTTGGTATATTCTCAAAACTGAAATTGCACTGGAATTGTGTATGCACATTAGAAACTGTATGCAAGAGTATCAGATGTTTTAGTGTGCGGTACACATTTGTGATATATGAAGCACATCCATTTCCCCCCCCTAATATTTTGTAACATTTCCATTTTGTGTGTATATAATGTATATTACATTACATTACATTACCATATTGAGTTTTTAGCTAGAAGTATCAGTACTGATTTCACATGACAAATGGCCAGTGGCCAATGGGCTTTTTAAAGGAACAAGATTGTTAAAAGTGTACATAAACATTGCACACATTTTTATCATAATGTTGATAAATATTTTTATTATAAAATAATGGGGCATGTGTAATGCATAAAAACAAATTATGTTGGATACTTTTTTTAAAAAAAAAAAAAACTAAAGTGAGATGCTTGATTTGTATTCTTCTGCCTAAATTTGTAATGTTGTACAAAAAGCCTTTTATCCTGAGTTGTAATAAATGATATGTGTTACAATATACAACAGACACCAATGTCTGTGGAAACACCCAATACACATCTTTGGAAGTACATCATTCAAATTTTTTGGGAATGACACACCATCCAGTTTTCCACAAACATTTATTATTTCCCATTTACTTCATCTTTGATTACAAGTTTTGTTAACTCCTGTTCGATGTTAATTAGTGCATTTATTATTGATCGTACGAGCAAGTGTTGACAGGTTTCTGAAGGATTTATCGAAATTATTACTTAATTACCTTCCATAAGTTTCCACAGGGTTAAAATAGCCAGGGCATGAAACTTTCTGCTCAATGCCATCTGTTGCAGAGGTGAAGAATGAGCAGAGCTGTGCCCCCAGTCCCCTGTATACCTTAATGTCATGCACAAAGACAATTGTAGCTTAATTTTCAGTCGTATAAGTCTGTTGACTTCTTTCATAGCTTTTCATGAATTTCCTGAAATCCTGGTGATTTCCCAAGTATTTCACAGAATGTGGTATAAATCTGGCCATGAAACTTTTCTTCGTGTCAGAGAGTGGCAGGCACTGTCTATGTTAGTTATTTGGGTGAGGAATGATTCACAGATTAATGTCATATCACAACTGTAGAAAGTGACATATCTCCAAATGTAAGAGAGTTTACCATTAATAAACTTAATGTAATATTTCCAAAATTTTATTCTCTTTGTTGGAAGTGCAATATTTTCTGGACTGTAGGATGCACTTTTTGTGTAGGTGAAGTGCTATAAGAAATTCTCCTGCACCTTAGGGTTCAAAGGTTAATAAAACATCCCCCACCCCCCTAACTTTGGTTTCTGAAATCTTGGTATATGATTGTGTGGAAACTATGGAAACTAATTAAGATTTTGTGGTTTCTGTACTTGGCCCCTCATCCAGTATTTTTGTTAATAACACATGGCAAGCAGTGGATCATATTCCATCAATTTAAAAACTGGGAAGCATGCCTTCTCATTTGATTTGATAGATCTGTTCTCAGTTGCTGGACAACATGCTGTTGAGAAGTGCATTTCCCGTCAGACCCAAACTAAGTCCATCACCACCATTTCTCACCTGAATGCAGAAACAGATACAGTTTATAAAACATGTTCTCTTTGGAATGTGAGATCAGTGTCCCACAGCCTGTACCATAGCATGCTAACATGAACTTTCATTAGCAGTTGGGGTGCTGACGTTACAGAGTCTATATACAAAATGAAATTATTAAATCTGAAATATTTATTATTTGTTATGATTTATGCGTTGCAGTTTTCTCAAGTATCTACATACCACTGCTATCTCATTTTTACAAATACACGTATAATTCGTAACATTTGATTATAAGTTTATGATGAGAGATTAGTGTTTGAAGTACATCCCACCCGCAGCACTAGTTAGCATCTAGGCAGATTATTTGCAGCAGTAGTTGTATGCTCATTCTCTTATTCTCTGCCCTTGCAGTAAAACTTGAAAGTTGACAAAATATGTGATAGCAGAAACAAAGAGTTTTATCCCTGTATGAATTTGTCTTCATGTATTCCCATACAGATGTCATTGTCACTAATATATGTTCAATTCAGTCAAGTTGTGACTTAATGGCTGTTCCATCCTGTTTGAAGTGCTGCCCACTGCTTCTTTTGTCAGCAACCAACTGGTAGCAATATTTATTTGCTTCTGTTGGCATGAATTTGAGCCAGCATTCACCTGTACAGTATTACTGTTTTCATACTGCCGTGTCCCTAACTAGTTTGAATATCGTAAACAGTTGAAATATTTGCAATAATCTTCTCCTTCATTGCCCATTGTATAATGGTTTCCATTATTGACATATGTATTATAGAGCACCTTTCACTAAGAAGTGCTAGTGCTGAAGTGAAAGTAATAATTCTTGAAAAAAGAAACCAGTATGGTTTCAAAAATATAGCAATAATTAACCATCTTTAGGTTTTTTCTGAGGTGCAAGATTCCTGATTGTCCTGTGCATGTGTGTATGTCCGGAAGAGAACTGGTAACAGTGCATTGGTTCCAAGAATGCTGAAACAAAACAAAGAGCATTTTGAATATGAGGTCCAGGATTGCTAGTTGTAATGTGAAATTTCCGAAGACAAATGAAAGTGAAAGCCTACCAAAGACAAGTTTTCTGTCTTTGAGATTGAAGATAATGTGAATGTTTTTGATGTAAAGGAATGTCTTTTTTACAAATTTGCCCCTCCAAGACATCTAACCAGACGCTTCACCTTGAGGTTTTTGATAGTTAACTGCAGAGTCTTTGTTTATAAAGCTCAGATCTGAATGGGATATGTGGGTTTTGACTAACTGTAAATATTCTGGCAGTTGTAATTTACTGGTTTTCTGTCCTTCAACTACAGGGATGTTAACTGAGTAAGGTTTCTTAGACCACAAAATTGAAATGAGAAGTTATTACAGTTTTAAATGCAGTTTGTTTGTTCCACATAAACATCATATTTTACCATGACACAGTCATATCCCAGAAGACAAAACTTCAACAACAATGCTGTGAGAACTAAACCTCACACATCAGACTGGCCGTAAATCACCGGCAGTACCCAGTCTAGATATGCGAAACGTAGCAGGAAAGCAGTTGCAGTTCATATAGTGCATTTCTCATTTATACATATATTTCTCAAACATGTTAGAAAATTAAGGTAATAATTTCAGATACAAACTGACAGGTATGAAATAATACCATATATCGTCATATATTTGGGAGTTTATTGTACTTTGTAAGGTAAGAAATGGAAGTAAATTTTATTAGTACGTACTAGTACGTGTGCCATTGGAATCATGTGGGCACTTGATTGCAAATAGCCCTATTGCTGTGTAAGCTGATGTGTGTTATCAGAACTTTGGATCACCGGAAAGATAATGCAAATATACCGTCGAAATGTAATGTGACAAATGTCTATATAAGTGTAAATGTGTTCGGTTACAGATTATCTCTTAACAATAATGTGCCAAATGAGAAATCTGGTTTCAAGAAAACAGGACGTTACATTTCAATATATTTAGTGGCTTTAAAATATTGGGAATGTCTTCAACAATTTAGTCTTTGAAATATGTTTGTCAGGTTGTTCAACTTTCATCTCGATTATGGAAAACTTCTGATATTTTGGTGTACCGCTTATACAATGGTAACTAATGTACACTTGTGTATAAATTACTCTTACGAACTAATTATCATGCTTTGCTGTCACAAAACTGGTTGGCATGGATACACAAATCTGTTGTGCAGAAATTTTTCCTTGCTCAGTTGGCGACACTAGAGACGTCACCAAATGGTTGAAGCCTAATGTTGCTGTATAATGTTAGTTGCAATGACGGTAAATAGATCCGCTAAAATCCAATGATATCTCTGCACATCGAAGTAAATAACAATTAAATTTCCATACTAAAATACCCGAGCAGCTCTTATTTGTTTATAATTCAATAAAGAACCTGATACAGAATTGAACTATTAAGACTGGAATGAAGACTAGCATATATACGAGAAGTCCTCGACGAAGGACGTTCGAATATTTAATTTCTGGCTGAAAACAAGTACCCATCACTCTGGTGAGTACATTTTAGTGATGCATATATTGTATTTGCATGTATTGTTACTTTGTGCTGTGAGTGTTCTACAATTCCTAAAATAGCTTTCTGTGCCTGTAAACGAACTGCGGGGAAGTAAGATGGCGGAAGGGTAGTGGCAGTGTGGGTTTGGAAACTAACCGAAGTTTGGAATTGATAGAAGTGCCTTTCATAGTGAAGTGAAAATTCCTGATAAAGCCGGTGAGTGCTACGGTTTGGGTGACGTTTAAGTCTTTAAGTGAATGAATGTAAGCACCCACAAGTTTAGGTTAGGGCAGTGTTTATTGGTATGTAAAGTAGGGAAGAGGGTTTAGAAATATGCAAGGAAATATGGAATTGCGATAGTATTGTTGAAATCAGGTGTGAATTCATAAGTTACATCGTATTTCATCAGAGTAAATAGTTTGTTTGCAGTGATGCAAGATTATGTTCATCAGTTCTTGAAATTATTTAAGTAGCTGGCACATATATTTTTCAGTCGGTGATATGCCAAGTGGTCGTGATGTGGAGCGAAATGGAAGGATTAGTGAACATCGTCGTCGATCAAGCAATGCTCAGAGATCAGATGCATCAGGAAGTGACTTAGATGGTAGTGGAATTCAGACCAATATGGACTTGGAGTCTGGTAGAGGTAGGCATAGTAGGCATCATATTGAAAGTCATGGGAGAATATCAGGGAATAATAAGAAGAATAGGAAAAAGCGACGGTCCAGAGAATGCAGTTCCGGTGGTGCTGACAATCCAGTGGTTTCTGTAGCATCTTCAGTCATAAAGCCTTTAGTTGAATATTCAGATGTAAGTTCAGAAGATCTCTCTGGTCCTGAAGCTGGTGAGATACAGAGTGATGAAAGTACACGAATTAGTTTAAGTGAGGGGGAGGTGAGTCCAACTTCTCCGCATTCAGGACTCCGTCATGGTTCTAGTAGTCGGAGTCAACATAAACATGGCCGGACATCACAAAGTGGTGCTAATAGTAAGTTAGTGGACTCAGATGTTGATAGGGTTAAAGGGTACAGACATCACAGTGATAGAAAATCACTCTCATCGCATTCCCGTGTTGTGTCTTCCCCTCCGCCAAGAAGCAGTGAAAATAGGCGGAGCCATAGTGGGCGACATGCTGTTTCTCCTCCATTAATAATTCGTTCACCATCACCAATTTCCATGCCAAAAATCAGCGGTAAACGGAAGGAACGGAGGGCTTCTGTTTCTTCAGTTACATCACGAGGTAGTGAACTGAGGCATAGAAAACACCACGATCGTTCACCTTCTGCTGAGAAGCTCCATGGTGGCAGAAGTATGTCCCCATCTTCTATGGATATTTATAGGAAAATGAAGGATGGACATTCTTCCAGTGGCCACCATCGATCCAGCTCCCTGAAAAAGAAGGAAAAGAAACACAAACGGGATCGAGATAGGAAGTTGAAAACTTCTCACAGGTCTAGTAGAAGTCCTAATTCTACTAGTGCTAGGAGGAGAAAGAAGAAATCTAGACATCATTCTAGAAGCTCTTCTCCTGGTGATGTGGTAGAAACAAATGTTGGTGGTTTAACTCCTCACTCAGATAATGATATGAGCGTGGTTGTTACGGGAGAGGAGCTAGTGGATGGTGGTCAGTTGGTAGGTTCATGGCATAATCCAGCTTCTCCAGATGAAATAGTGCTGCCACCTTCCATACCAAGATCTGCTTCTCCAGGTGATCATACAAAGAGTAATGCAGTGATTTCTCCAGAGTCTCCTCCATTCATTGGAGAAGGGAACACACCACCATGTGAGACAAGTGATATGGATATTGATTCTTCTGAACAAGAGGAAAGTGTGTCACCTCAGACAAGGACTCCAACTATTTTAGTTCCTGTTTCTGTAAGGTCTTCAAGAGGTAGGGGTGGTAGCTCTCCAGTTTCTTCTCCCCATACTCCACCATTACCCCCAAAGGCATATGAAAAGTTGAGCTCATCGAAGCTGGCTGCTGTGGACTCAAGGTACAGTGGGAGACGTTCACCCAGCCCAACAGATAGGAGGTCCCCTAGTATGATTCGAAGACAGACACCATCGTTAAGCCCTGTGCGAAGACGATCCCGTAGTATTTTGGAGGAAGAAGAAATAATGCGATGGAAACCCTCAGACTCTTCACCAGGTCCTCCGTCTCCTCTTCCTCGCCTTCCTACTCCAGTCCACTTAACATCCAGGCGAAGTGCGGGCTCACCATCTCGAAGAAGAAGGAAAAGCACCAGAAGTGAAAAGGACAGGACACGAAGTCACAGGAGAGAGAAGGAGAGACACCGAGAGAGGGAAAGAGAGAGAGAACGTGAACGAGAAAGAGAAAGGGAACGTGAGAGAGAACGTGAGAGGGAGCGTGATAGAAGCCATAAGTCCAGTCGAATGCGCAGGAGCAGCCGTTCAAGAAGCCGTTCTCCAATGAGGTAAGTGTTGCACTATTTGTTAGGTAGTGTTTAAAAAAATGTTGCATAAGTTTGTTGATTTACATTCTTCAAGTGACTTTACTTTATCTGTGATACCAGAATTAAACACTGAATTTTTTGTCTTTCAAAGATCCAAAAGGTGAAGAGAAACAAAAATCAGTAATTTTGGATCAGTACGTCCCATTGCATGTGTAACGTCTTTGTAATTTGCATTTTTGTGTTATGTAACTGCACATTGGCTTGCACTGATACGTGATGGGTCTTTTTTTTTTTGGTGCATGTTGCTGTCCTCATGTCATAAGTGGTTGTTAGTGCCCTATACGTTCAGGTGTGTTTTGTATAGTGTTGGAAGGAAGCAAAGTGCTCACAACATTGGCATTTGTCCATAATGCATAGTTCCACTGAAAGCCTCTAATATAAACCACATCTGTGATACCATCCTCATGTGGATGGTTTGATGGAGGGTGAATAAATAACATACTTTTTTGAATGTGTAGTAGTCTTTCAAAAAATGTAAGCGGCACCTGCAAATTCTAGACACCAGCAGGGTGACATGTCGCAGATTCCATACTGATGACTATATAACACTGTAGTGACCTGTGAACCTCACACATATGATGCTTTTTGCCTGGTGCATGTGAATTCATGTGTGTTCTTTTACGTAAGGAACAAGGAATGGTAACAATTATATTGAAAATATTAGGTATTAATGCACAAAATTTAGTTGCTTGGGTGACCTGGTGCCTGGAAATTTTGCCTCCTTGGTCTGCAGTTAATAAAACAGAATCGTCGGATCTGAAGCGTGAAAATCAAAGGAACACTCAGCATCTTTCTTAAATCACATACGGTATACGAGAAGTTGAACTTGCAAAATTTATTAACTTAGTCTCTCATAATGCATTGAGTTTTTGTATGTTAGAAACTAACCATTGAACCTTTCACAAAGAAAAGTAAGTTGTTTTTCTTATCTCTTCAGGCCTGCTGGAAATTGGAATGTTAGTGGAACCATTAACCTTTTCGTCTAAATACATTACAGATAAAATTTACCTTGATTATGACTGATACTGGAAATGTTAATTTTTACATAAATTCCTCCATGTTTCTGCAAAGTGTGTACCTTAAATAATTAAAGTTTCCTTTAGGAAATAGTGTTTCAGCACATATTTTTTAAATTCTTTTTTAAATATTTGTCAATGTTTGTTCTGTAAGCGTTTAATGTTAGGTATCCCCCAAAAATGAAAGTCAAATGTTGAGGAAGGAGGAATGTGCTGGCCACAAACTGCTCCCAGTGATTTTGTCCCAAAACTCTTACGTATGTGCCATAGCTTTTTATGAGTAGCAGTCTTGAAGATTCCGGACTTGTAGGGTGTTACATAATGTCACTGGGTAAGTTGTTCCTGACAGTGGACTGCTTGATCTTGAAGATGACCACTAAACCCTCTGAAACTTCAGGAACTACAGTTTTTTTCCATACTATAAGACACACTTTTTCCCTGGGAAGTACTATATAAAATTCTCCTGCAACTTGTAGTCCAAAGGTGCATCACTGCGACCTTCGTAGCAGCTGAGAATCGCTCGTACGCTACAGGATAACAGTAGTTATCGTTGACTTGTCCCTGTGGGGACAGAAACAAAGCTGCATTGTACCTTGCACTAGTTCTTCACTGCTATGCATTCTCAAGTGGCACAACATGATTATGCAATTACTGAAATTAAATTTGTTCTCCTAATGGAATGTGTAGTAACCAGGGGAGGACTTGATATATTGTACATTTCAAATTAAGTTTCAGGTCACACTAAATTAAGTTAAATCAAGAAAAAGGTGCATGAATGGAGAAGGCAGGAGGAAGAATTGTGGAAGTTAAAACAATAAGCTTTTTGTACACTTTTTACAAATTTGACATTCAGAGGACCGAGCATCATGATATATTCTTATGATAAAAGCCAACAAGATGCACAATTTCTCAAATTTATTTGATAAAGTACTTTAACCTTTTGGCACCGGAATTATTTTTTTAAATTGTAGCACACTGTATATAAAATGTGAGTAATATAGGAAGCAGATATGTTAGAATTATGAAGCAAACTGCATTTTGAAGAGAAAAAAAGGAGATTAAATACCGTGTTTAAGATATTCAGTACCTGTATTTGTTGAATAAATATATAAAATGCAACGTTTAGAGGTTAGCGGTGCGGTATGACCACTATAGGGATTGTTAGGCATCAAATGGTTAAGTGATGGAGAGTGGACCTGTCCGAAACACGTAGAGTACTTTATCAAATAAATTAGAGAAACTGTGCATCTTGTTGGCTTTTATTATAAGAAATTTTTACAAAATTGCCTGACCTGGAAGCAGAGGTGGAGAACTGGTTAACTGACCACAGGAATAACAGAATTTTTGTGTCCACAAAGCGATCATTTTCGAAGCAACATGGTATTGCAGATGGCACAGGGACAACTTCTTAGCATTATGTCAATAATGTCTTGGCATTACACGATTCATGGAAGATCATGAGCTGTTAAATATAAGGTAAATGTGAAATCTTTCAAGAAATGTGGTATCAGTAATGCCCGTGATGGTGCTGAAAGTAATGGTGTGTTTGAAGAATGTCAGAATCAGTAATAATGAAGGAATAAAGGGTGGCGTGTTTTAGTGAATTCTGTGACCAGTTATAAATTCTGTCTTCCATTGCCATTTTGTTGAGTATGTGTGAATGTCATCTTCAATTGTGAATAAGATATTTTTTTCTTAAATGTTCTTTCTAAAATCTTGGTGTGTCGTGTGGTCCAGAAAATACAGTACTTACCCAGTGATATTGTTACATCCTGGACTAGCTGCACTGTGACAACCTCAGATCTTGCATAGTGGAGCCTTGTTAGAGGAAGATTTTGTACTGGTGCTGTTCATCTATTAGCCATGTGAATATTTGGCAGTGTCCTCCATGTACGTTTCGGATTGTGCTTTTGAATAAAATTAGTCAAATTCTGTCAGGACTTGCATTAAACCACGCGTGACTTTCGGAATTAACCTAGTGGAACCTCGTGTATTTGTCTCAGGTTGTGTGGACTGCAGTTTCATTGTGGTGTGAGCGAGATTTTGTTGGGAAAGAAAACCAGGTGACAGTTCTACTGTCATGAAGGAACCAAAAATATCCAATTATAAAAATTCACTTCCTTACTGGGACCATGCCATTGAAATCCATTCACTGCTATTCTTGCATAATTTGGGGAAATTTTTGTCAGTCTGTCCTTGTGCTTTTGAATCCCTGTTTTTCCAAGCAATGCAGATTGGAGGTTTTTATGGATAGATACAGTGTACTGTCTATTATTCAGTGTAATGGTGGGTTTGATGGTGCATGGGTAATTGAGAAACATGAGTAGTCCAAAACATATGCATTATTGAGCCATGAACAAAAAGAAATGTGTACTGTATTTATTTATGTATTGTATATATAATACATATAGTTTAAGAATTGATGCTTACGGTTCATGTTACTAGTCCCTGATTTTTGTTTATGTTGAGAATTTGTTTGGGCACGCGGCACTAAATCATGTTATTTCCCACCTTTGTCATTAATGATGATGATGTGCAAAAAGTCTGCAAACCAGATAATTTGCATACCGTTAATCAAAAGTAGATTGTATATTCAAACTTATTACTGGTTTCAGACATTTTTTGTTATATGTAAGACTGCATTCAGTTCAGTTTTTTTAAATCCTACAGGTGGTTTTCCTGTATGGAACTGTGACACACTTTCGTGTATTGCAGAATGATTCTGTTTTTTTTGGTTGAATCACCCTTCACATAGGTGTTGCTTGTCCCTCTTTCTGTTTCCTAGCATTTTGATGTAGCAAATAACATAGCTGAAGGTGTGTTGACTGTACAGATCAAATGCAGTAGCTGGAATTAAAGCATGGTGCCTTTTTGAGGTGTAGGATACCCATAATTCATTAAGTTCTCTTCATGGTCATAGTGTCCAGAAGATTTGGTGTGTAACAGCATATTTACAGTATGGATTGACTTAAGTAAATAGAAGTAATGATGGATTAATTTTATCATTACCTTCCGTTATTTTAATCAGTGGCCCGTATCATAAAGGTAAAGGAAAAGGTAAAGTTCACCCTAGAACAGGCCATGAAGGCCCAGAGGGGGAGTAGAGGTATAGCCCTACTCTTTCTTTAACCTTGGCGCTAGATGGAAGTGGTACCCATTGAATAGGAGGCATGGTGGGCCCCAGGGCCGGTCTGGAGGGTACGAAAAATGTCGCCTCCACCAGGATTCAATCCCTGGACCGTCCAGCCCGTAGCGAGTCACTGTGCCGACTGAGCTATCCCAGCCCATGACCCATATCATATACCAGTCCGACAGTAAAGTAATGAGACAGGTTCAAAAAAATAGTTTTGTATTATTTATTTATCAACTAAAATACGGTCACCTTCAAAGTACATCCCTTGTACCTGCACACACGTTTTCC
>Ga0123355_10012610_pt1 | contig 13101 bp, 7 predicted proteins | sample TergutEmb28metaG_3_FD_89872 | JGI IMG/M metagenome (GOLD analysis project Ga0123355, IMG submission 89872) | Embiratermes neotenicus P1 segment gut microbial communities from Petit-Saut dam, French Guiana - Emb289 P1 | ecosystem: Host-associated > Arthropoda: Insects > Digestive system > Gut ... | reverse complement strand
GTCCACCTGCGCATCGACGACGACTTTCCCCAGATTACCGAAGCTCTCCTGAATATTCTCTACCCCCACTACCTCCGCCCGGTTCCGTCGATGACGGTGGCGCAGTTTCACTCCGACCCGGAGAGCGGAAAGCTCACCAGCGCGCTGAAGATTCCGAAGGGAACGGTCTTGTATTCCCGCCCGGTCGATGGCGTGCCCTGCAAGTTTCGCACTGCCTATGACTCGACTTTGTGGCCTCTGAAGGTGTCGCAGGTGCAATGGATGACGCCGGACCGGGTTCGCCCGGCGCTGCGCTCCTCCGAGGCTGCCGTGCTGCGCGTGGAACTGGAATGTTTTCCCGATGTTTCCTTCGAAAAGCTCGAGCTGGAAACGCTCGGCTTCTATTTGAACGGGGAAAGCGCGGTGGTGCACGCGCTCTATGAATTGCTGTGCCGCAACTGCGTCCGCATCCTGGTGCGCGATCCCTTGAAGCCGAAAGCGCCGGCGCGCGAACTCCCGGCGCGGAGTCTCGAGCCCACGGGTTTCGGTGAGAACGAAGACGTGTTGCCCTATCCCAGACGCTCGTTCATCGGGTACCGGCTGCTGCAGGAGTACTTCGCGTTTCCCGAAAAGTTCTTTTTCATGAGCCTGAAGGGTCTCGGGGAACTGCAGCGGGGCGGGCTCACCACCCGGGCGGAGCTGCTTTTTCTGATCTCGCCCTTCGAGCAGGACGGCCGCCATCAGCGGCTCGAGGTCGCCGTCAACGAAAAGACCGTGCGCCTGGGCTGTGCGCCCATCATTAATCTGTTCTCGCAGGCGGCTGAGCCCATCCTGGTGGATCAGACGCGCTATCAGTATCCCATCGTTCCCGATGCGCGCCGCCGGCAGACCATGGAGATCTACTCGGTCGACGAGGTCGTCAGCACGGACGCCGAAACCCACGAGACGGTTACCTATCACCCGCTCTATTCCGAGCGGCACGCGGTCGAGGGAACGACTCCTGCCTATTGGTACATCACCCGCGCCTTGTCCAACCGCAAGGGCGATGAGGGTACCGACGTTTTTCTGTCGCTGGTCGATATTTCGGCCCGCCCCATGCTGCTCGACTATGACACGGTGACGGTGCGCTGCACCTGTACGAACCGGGATCTGGTGACGCGCCTGCCCTTTGGCAGCGAGGCGGGGGATTTTGAGATGACGGGTTCTGCCGCCATCAAGCGTATCGTGGCGCTGCACAAGCCGACGCGTACGCAGCGTCCGCCGCTGGATGGAAAAACCCTCTGGGCGCTGATTTCTCATCTTTCGTTGAACTATCTTTCCATCGTGGACGACGGCAAGGAAGCGCTGCAGAAGATTCTTGAGCTCTACGATTTTTCCGATTCCCCGGAAATCAAGAAGCAGATCAGCGGAATCGCCGCGGTGAGTTCCCGGCGCCACTTTACCCGGGTTGCCTCGGAGTACGGCGTGGGTTTCGCACGCGGTACTCGCGTGGAGATCGAATTCGACGAAGAGCAGTTCTCGGGTTCGGGCGCGTACTTGTTCGCCAGCGTGCTCGAGAAATTCCTCAGCCTGTACACATCGATGAACAGCTTTACCCAACTGGTAGCGCGCAGCCGCCAGCGAAAGGAGGTCCTCGAAGAGTGGGCGCCGAGAGCGGGACAGTCAATGTTGATTTGAGCCATGCGGAGAGGAAGCTTTCCGAGGTGGAAGAAAAGCTCCGGCGCGAGCCTTACGCCTTCGAGTTCTTTCAGGCGGTGCGTCTGCTCGAGAGATTTTTCCCGGAGAGAACCCCGGTCGGCCGCTTCAGCCATCCGGAGGGGGAAGTCGTGCGCTTTCGAGCGCACCCTTCTCTGGCCTTTCCGGCGTCGGAGATCCAGGCGGCAGAGTGGTCCGAAGACGGTCCGGTCAAAATGATGGTCAACTTCATGGGCCTGACCGGACCGGAGGGAGTTCTTCCCAATCCCTACACCACCCTGATCATCGAGCGCCTGCGGGACTCCGATCACTCGCTCCGCGACTTTCTCGATCTTTTCAATCATCGGATCATTTCGCTGTTCTACCGGGCGTGGAGAAAGTACCGCTTTGATGTGGCCTCGGAACAGAACGAACGGGATCGCTTTTCCCGGCATCTGGTCAGTCTGCTGGGGCTTGGCACCGACGGTATGCGCGATCGCCAGGTCGTCTCCGACGATGCCCTGGTCTACTACGCCGGCCTGCTCGCCAAGCGGCCGCGCTCGGCTCAGGCGCTGAAACAGATTCTCTCCGATTACTTTGACGTGCCGGTAGAAATCGAACAATTCTCGGGAGCCTGGTACCGGCTCGATCCCGAAGCCCAGTGCCGGATGTCGGACGAAAACCTGGACAGCGGCGAACTCGGGTTCGGGGCTGTCGTCGGCGATGAAATGTGGAACCAGCAGTCGCGGGTGCAGATCGTTCTCGGCCCTCTGAGCCTGAAACGCTACGCCGATTTTCTGCCGGACGGCGAATCCTTCTCGCCGCTGCGGTCATGGGTCAAGTTCTTTTCCAATGATGAGTGGGATTTCGAAGTTCGGCTGATTCTGGAACGCGAGAATGTTCCGGCCTGCACCCTGGGAGCCGAGGGGGTCTCCGGGCCACAACTGGGATGGGTGTCGTGGGTAAAGTCCAGGCCCTTCGACCGCGATCCCGGCGATACGGTGCTTCGGCTGGAGTCAGCCCAGAGGAGTCAACATGAATCTCAAGTCTCTGATCGGCAAGCTTAACGACTCGACCCGCGGCGCACTGGAAGCCGCGGCCGGTCTGTGCCTTGCCCGCACCCACTACGACATTGAAGTCGAGCACTATCTGACCAAGGTCCTCGACTCCACCGACAACGATGCAGCTGCGATCTTTAAACATTTTGAGATCGATACCTCGCGATTGTCCGGCGAGTTGGCGCGGGCGATGGACAAGTTGAAGTCCGGCAACGCGCGCACGCCGGCATTGAGCCCGACGGTCATGAGAATGCTGATCGAGGCGTGGACCATTGGATCGATCGACTATAGCGCCGTCCAGGTCCGCACCGGATTCACCATCCTGGCTCTGGCGACGCACGAGGAACTGGTGCGCCTGATGCGCGACGTCAGCCGCGAATTCCAGAAGATTCAGCCCGATGCGCTCAAGAAAGACTTCGCGTCGATCGTCCGGCACTCGGCCGAGGAGGCCGAAGCGCCCGGGGCTTCGGCTGCCGCCGCAGCCCCGGGCGCGCCCTCCGGCGCCCCCCGGCCGCCAGGGAAATCGCCCAATCTCGATCAGTTCACCATCAATCTCACCGAGAAAGCCAGGACGGGCAGGATCGATCCGGTGCTGGGGCGGGACTTTGAAATTCGCCAGGTCGTCGACATTCTGATGAGACGCCGCCAGAACAACCCGATTCTGACGGGCGAGGCCGGCGTGGGGAAAACGGCGGTGGTCGAAGGATTCGCGCTGCGCGTTGCCCAGGGCGATGTGCCGCCGCCGCTCGGCAATGTCGTCGTCCGCACGCTCGACCTGGCTCTGCTGCAGGCCGGCGCCGGAATCAAAGGTGAATTTGAAAACCGGTTGAAAGGCTTGATCGAAGAAGTGAAGGCCTCGCCGATCCCGATCATTCTTTTCATCGACGAAGCCCACACCATGATCGGCGCTGGCGGTCAGGCGGGTCAGGGGGATGCGGCGAACCTGCTGAAGCCGGCGCTGGCACGCGGCGAGCTCCGCACCATCGCCGCTACTACCTGGTCGGAGTACAAAAAATACTTTGAAAAAGATCCTGCACTGGCGCGCCGTTTCCAGGTGGTAAAGGTCGAAGAGCCGGTCGAGGCGCAATGCATGACCATGCTGCGCGGAACCGTTCCCGTACTCGAGAAGCACCACAAGGTTCGCATCCTCGACGAGGGGCTGACCGCGGCCGTTCATCTTTCGCATCGCTATCTCGCCGGACGCCAGCTCCCTGACAAGGCGGTCAGCGTGCTCGACACCGCCTGCGCCCGGCTGGCGCTGGGGCAAAGTGCGACTCCCCCGGCCATTGAAGACAGCGTTCGCCAGATCGATGATCTGGCGGTACAAAAGCGAATTCTCGAACGGGAGTCGGCGGTGGGAGCCGACCACCGCGAGAGGCTCGAGGAGATCACGACCAGAACCGCCGAGATCGAATCGCGCCTGTCCGGTCTGCGCACCCGTTTCGGAAAAGAGCGCGATCTGGTGACCACCATCCGCGATTTGCGGAACCGTCTGGAGGGTGCGGCTGCCTCCGAAGACGGCAAGGGCACGGGCGGGAATCCCGAAATTCCCGGGGTCGCCGCTGATTCGACTGCCGGCGCACCGGCTGCGGCCCACACGGCCGCTGAACCGTCCTCAGCCACTGCCACTGCCACTGCCGTTGCCGAGCCGCCGAAGCAGGTCGACCCTGCCGAGTTGCGCCGCGAGCTCGCCCGGGCCGAGGCGGAACTGGCGGCGCTGCAGGGCGAGTCGCCGATGATCCGGGTTGCGGTAGATGCCCAAATCATCGGCGAAGTCATCTCCGCCTGGACGGGAATTCCGGTCGGCAAAATGATGAAGGACGAAATCTCCACCGTTCTCTCTTTGCCATCGCTTCTCGGCCAGCGGGTGATTGGCCAGAATCACGCTCTCGAAATGATCAGCCAGCGAATTTCGACAGCGCGCGCCCGGCTCGACGATCCCAAAAAGCCGATCGGCGTTTTCATGCTGGTCGGTCCAAGCGGCGTGGGCAAGACCGAGACTGCGCTGGCCCTGTCGGACCTTTTTTATGGCGGAGAGCGCAATCTCATCGCCATCAACATGTCAGAGTTTCAGGAAGCTCATACCGTATCGACGCTGAAGGGCTCGCCTCCCGGATACGTCGGCTATGGCGAAGGGGGTGTGCTGACCGAGGCGGTGCGGCGGCGGCCCTATGCGGTGGTGCTGCTGGATGAAGTGGAGAAAGCGCATCCCGACGTGCTGGAGCTCTTCTATCAGGTTTTCGACAAGGGAATGATGGAAGACGGCGAAGGCCGGGAGATCGACTTCAAAAACACCATCATCATTCTCACCACCAACGCAGGCAGCGATACCATCGCCAAGCTCTGCGCCGATCCCGAGACCATGCCCGGTCCCGACGGCCTGGTCAAAGCCCTGAAGCCGGAGCTGAACAAGATTTTCAAACCGGCGTTCCTCGGGCGCATGGTAATGATTCCGTACATGCCGATTCGCGACGAGAATTTGAAGCAGATCATCCGCCTGAAGCTCGGCAAGATTCAGGGGCGGATCGCGGAGAACCACAAGATCGAACTGGCGTACGACGGCGCCCTGGTGGATGAAGTGGCGAGGCGCTGCACCGAAGTCGAAAGCGGCGCGCGCAACGTCGACAACATTCTGACCAACACCCTGCTGCCCGATATTTCGCGCCAGCTGCTGGGCAATATGGCGGCGGGCGAACGGATGTCGCGCATTGAAGTCGGGATCGGAGACAACGGCGCGTTTGTGTACCGCTGAGATGTGTACTGCCGAGCCCGGCGCTGTAACAATAACTGATTCGCCGAGGAGCGGCCGGGATTTCCGGCCGCCAGGACCAGAGAAAGCCCATTGTGCCAGACTACACTCAAGATCACCGGCTACTTTTGCTGAACACTCCTTTAGGCAAGGATGTCCTCCTGCTCCAGGAGATCACGGGCCATGAAGGCATCTCGCGGCTGTTCAGCTACGAGCTGCACCTGCTCGCCTATGACAACCCTTCGATCTCGTTCCAGAGCATCGTAGGGCAGAAGGTTTCCGTCACGATACGCCTTCCCGACGGCTCGCCCCGCTACATCAGCGGCTACGTCAGCCGCTTCACCCAGGGTGAAACCGACAAGCGCTTGTTCACGCATTATCACGCCCAGGTGGTGCCCTGGCTCTGGTTCCTCACGCGAGAATCGGACTGCAAGATCTTTCAGAACATGCAGGTGCCGGACATCATCAGCGAGGTTTTTAATGCGTTTGCTTTCAAGGATTTTCGCCTCAGCCTGAAGAGCAGTTATCAGCCGCTGGAATACTGCGTGCAGTATCGCGAGACCTCGTACAATTTTGTCTCGCGCCTGATGGAAGAGTTCGGCATCTTCTACTATTTCGACCACACCACCCAGGGAAAGCACACCATGGTGCTGGCCGACCAGTCGAGCAACCAGCCGGCCTGCCCCAACTCTCCCATCAGCTACGACGTCCAGGTCGGCGGCTTGGCGGATCCGGAAGTGATCAACGATTGGCACATCGGGCAGGAGGTTCGCACCGGCAAGTACACGGTCACGGACTACAATTTCATCACGCCCTCGACCACTTTGCTCGCCAACGATCCCACGGTGGTGGAGCTTGCCGCCAGCCAGCCGCTGGAGCTTTATGACTACCCGGGCCCGCACACGACCAAGGACCAGGGCGACACGGTCGCCAAAGTTCACATGCAGGAGGAGGAAGCGAGCCACCTGGTGGTTGCCGGCACGGGAAATGCTCGCGCCCTGATGTCGGGATTCTCCTTTGAATTGAAGAATCACTATCGCGGTGACCAGAACACGAATTATGTGGTCACCGAAGTGCGGCACTTTGGGTCCGTGGGCGAAAGTTATACCGCGGGGATCACCGCAGCGGAATCCTATTCCAACCACTTCGCCTGCATTCCGGCCTCAGTCCCCTATCGCCCGCAGCGGATCACGCCGAAACCCTTTGTGCAGGGACCGCAGCCTGCACTGGTCGTCGGTAAAGCCGGTGAGGAAATCTGGGTCGACAAGTACGGCCGCGTGGTGGTGCAGTTTTACTGGGACCGTCTCGGGCAGAAAAACGAAAACAGCTCCTGCTGGATTCGCGTGTCGCAGCCCTGGGCTGGAGCAAATTGGGGATCCATCTGGATTCCGCGCATTGGGCAGGAAGTGCTGGTGGATTTTCTCGAAGGAGATCCCGACCGGCCGGTCATCATCGGCCGCGTCTACAACGCCGACCAGATGCCGCCTTACACGCTGCCTGAATACCAGACGCGCAGCACGTTCAAGTCCCGCAGCTCGAAGGGCGGTAGCTCTTCGACCTACAACGAGCTCCGCTTTGAAGATCTGAAGGGGCAGGAGCAGGTCTTCGTGAAGGCCGAGAAAGACAAGGACGAGCGGGTCAACAACGATTCGCGGGAGTTCATCGGCGCCAACCGCCATCTGATCGTCACCTCCGAGCAGCGGGAACTGGTCAAGACCGACAAGAGTCTTCATGTCCAGGGCAACCACCTCGAGAAGGTCGAAGGCAATATGTCGCTGCAGGTGACCGGGAATCAGATGGAGAGCGTGACGGGAAACAAGTCACTCCACGTGACGGGCGATCAGAAAGAAAGTGTGACCGGCAATGTGTCGCTCTCGGTGAGTCAGGGAAAGTCCGACTCGATCACGATGGGCTACGCCATGAAGGCGATGTGCATTCATCTCAGCGGACAAAGCGGCATCGTGATCGATTGTCCCGCGGGAATCACGCTGAGTTCGGGGGCGAATTCCATTGATATTGGCCCCGCCGGCGTGTTCGTCACGGGAACTCCGTTTGTCTTCCTCAACAGCGGCAGTTCTCCGGTCAGCACGCAAGACCCCAGCGCAGGATCGCCGGATTCTCCCACCGCTCCCAAGGATCCGGACACCGCTGACGATGGGACGAAGGGAACGAAGTTGAATTAGTGCCGCCGGCAATGCCCCCTCATCTCTGGTTCGGTGGGCGGTGGCGGCGAAAGGAAGCGAGCCGACGTTCTGAAGGTGCACGTGAGCTTTCGGAGCACCGCCCAATTGCCAGTTCGGCGGTCGCTTCGGCGGCTGATTCATCGGGATTCGCGACCAGTGGGTACGGCGGACTGCCAAGGCGCGGTCCTGCCTTGGGGTCAACACGGGGATGTCGTCGGGTACGCACCTTCGGGTGCCACACGCAGAACTTTGACGGTTCCTTCCTTTTCAGAGGGGTGCAGGACGTTTTCAAACTCTCCAGTGGCCGCCCCGGCGCTGTTTCGACTGCCTGCGCGCCCGTCGCTCCGGCCCCGGACGCAGACCGCGCGGTATCTCTCCACCGGATCCGCCAAGCCGTCTGTTGCGCGCTTATCTCAACTGCGCCTGTGAATCCCAGAACGAAGGATCGCGGGCAACCCATTCCGTTGCGGGCATGCTGAACTCGGGACGCACGGCGAAGATCTTGGCATCCGGACCCGCCGCTGACAGCTTCCCGTCTGCTTCGGCCCGTGTCTTGGCGGCCGTCACTACGAACCGCACACCATCCTGAGTTTCGAAGACCGACCCGTCGCCATGTGAATTGCCCTTCGTCACTGCGATCACCAGGAATCGCTCGTGCCCCATTTTCCATTCAGCGCCACGGCTTAACTCCGGCCGGTAGGTCGCGGATCCCTCGCTATTGGGCTGCGACTTGAATTCATCTCTCTGCTGGGCGAATCGATGCATCACCGCCAGCAGCTCTGGTTTCTTGCTGTATGCCTCGGTGACCTGCGCCAGTTCTTCGGGCGAGGAGAATCCGTTGATGTACCAGACTTCTTTCGAACCGGTGAGGGACTCGATACCCAGGTACGCATGCGGGACACCGAGGCCAATGCACGTACGCGCCGCTTCGGCTTCAATTCGGTTCAGCGCTGCTTCGTGTCCCGGCTTCCAAAACTCGCGAGAGATATACAGGATTCGCGGCGCCTGAGCGCGCGCCGACGTTTCAAGCGCGAGGCCGAGCACTAATGGCAAAAGCTTCAGCATGGTTTTGCTGCCTGGCCAGAAGCGTGTCTGGATTTGCCTTTTGGAGAGGTCCATTTTACGGGCATTGCAAGGGCACCACTCTACTCGCCGCTGCCCATCCTTTTCGGCCAGGCAGGATTCATTCTATTACGGGCGGCGGGAGTCGCTATCTGGCCGTGTCGCGATAATTGGCCTTCCGCTTCAACTCCTCGGCGTGCCGGCCGTACTGGCTAGATAACCCCATTTTGGCCCAGTTGCGCCATCAACGAGTTTGCTTCCGACGTCTGATAAAGGATGCTTATCAGACGTCAGAGATGATAGCGTCACTTTTTGGCCAGAAATTTGCTTCTTGAACCTCTCCTGGTGCGCGTTGGGCTCGCTCCACACCTCCCGCACCGGGTTTGGCCATGGGGATGATCACCACCGTCCGTCGACAATAATGATGCTCTCGCCAAACCCAAGGGAAGGGAATCGATACATGGTTAGCCGTCTTTTCTGGCCGCACACTTGCACACGATTGGCAAAACGAAAAAGGGGATTTTGGATGAAACCAGAGCCTCCCATTTTCGAGCCCGAATCGCGGCAGTTTGCCCGTCTCAACACCTTCTGGCTAGTGGTCTCGCTCGTTTTCTTAGGCGTGCTGTCGGTGTTGCCTCCGCAGCTCGAACGACACAAGCAATTCATCCTGCTGACCATCGGCCTCGTGTACCTGTCGGAACCGTGGATCGTAAAGCGCTTCCCGAAACGAGGCGTGTCCTATATCCTGCTGCTCAAGATTCTGCTCGCCACGCTTCTCATGGCTCACACAGGCGAGGTAGCCATCAATAGTGGTTACTATCCGATTTACTACCTTCCGGTCATCAGCGCAGCGTTTTATTGTGGCCCGTGGATGCTCTGCTGTGGACCCTATTCGCTTCTGTCGCCTGCTGCTTTTATCTTTTTCCCGCCCTGCGAGAGTACGAACTGACACCAGGGCCCTCGGCAGTCTTGCGCTGCGGGTAGTGGGTTTCTTTCTTGTGGCCATCGCGGTCAATCGAGTCTTGCAGTTCGAACGCTCCAGGAACGATGCCCAGCGCCGGACGTAATCAGTCGTTTTGCCCTCTTCCACCCAGAGAAAAATATTTTTCCTGATGGTAGAAAAGTGAATGGCGATATTACGCCATTCGTACCGCCTAAATGGAACAGGAGTAGAATCCGGAACATGAAGGCATTCAACAGCGGAGGAGAAGCCAAAGAGTTCCCTGTCGACGTGCGCCCGCGTGTGCCCCCGCTTTTACTCGCTTGTCTTTTTTCATGCGTGGTCGCACTAAACGCGTTTGCTCAACAAGCTCCGCCCAAGATTGAAGTTGTCAACGGCAGGCTCCACACGTTTGGCGAATTGTTGGTGGAGCGCAATGTAGAGCTAACAGAGTCGGCGCTGCTGGCGGCTTTGAACAGTTCGGATGCCGATACGAGATATCTATCGGCCCTGAAGCTTGCTGAAGACAAAGTCGTGGGTGCGGTCCCGGCAATCAAAGCGGCCCTTGCAGCAGAGAGCGTTCCTCGGGATAGAGTCAACATTGCATTCGCTCTCGGGCTACTGGGCGATCCGTCTGGACGCGATGAACTGAAGAGAATGTGCGCCGATGAGAGTTTCCCTTCCGAGTTCCGCCTTTATGCGGTGCGATACATGTCTGACCTCGGCGCTGGAGGGAATGAAGGTTGTCAGCACGCCGCGATGGACATTGCAAAGCTGGTTGACTCAGGAAATAGGAGTGTCGGTGACCGCGTCACCGCTTTTGAGTTGCTAGCGCGCTTTCGAAACCTGACGTCGGTGGAGTCGCAATCGGTTTTCGACTTGCTGCTCCACGGCTTGAGCGACCCTGATCCCTATGTTCGGATGCAAGCGAGTAGCGCTTTTGCCACGTTAGGCGACCGAAATGCCATTCCTTATCTCGAGACTGCAATCTCGCAGGAGAAGGATGAGAATATTCGCATACCGCTGACGATTAATCTGAAAAAATTGCAGGAGAAGATGAAGCGATAACCGGAGCGCCGAAACCATCTTCCCTTCTGGAATCCATTCTTGACGAGATCAGGCGATTGCGCACATGCCGCGGCCTTGGGGCATTGGGGTTCTGAGTTTAATGGCGATATCACCAATTATGGGGCTGGTAGGCCGCAAACTTGTTCCCATGCTTCAGCGTCAATGCAATCCGCCGGCAGGCGTTGCTGGCACCGACCGCATCAATCCTGTGGAGTTCCTTAGTCTCTTCCGTTCAACGTCGCTTTCCGTCCTCCCAAATATGGGATTGCGTATACTCTCTCGCTTGATGTGAAATTCGGAGATCTAGGGGCGATATGTTCGATTCCTGACGTGAGAACCCACCAGAGATGTAAGATCTGACTGCTGCACACACGAATTCTGCCGAGAGCCATCCGTAAACTCATAACTCCGGCAGATCAACGCCGCCCTAAGCCCTGCGAATGCAGGGTTTGAGTTTGGACCTTCCATTGCGACGCGCATCAGCGGCAGTAGGGAGTCCGCGAAGCGTATTCCGGTTTGAGTGAGTGGGAGTCGGGTGAAGTCATTGCCTAAAATTCGCGTTTGAGGCGAGAGGTATCGCGATGGGGCTCTTCGAAATGCTTAGAACAATTACAACGGAAGCCAAAGGGACAATCGTAGCGGCGATTTCGCTGGTGAGTCTGCTGAGTATGACTGCGAGCACGCGGGCACAGGATGCAGACAGGCCCTATCCGAAGATGCTGCCGCTTGAGCAGTATCTAATGGACAGAAATGAGGCAATCGCGCTGGCGCGAAGCGCCGCTCCGGAAAGCATTTCAAAGGGTGCATCTGTTTTGGTGCTCACGCCCAAAGGCTGGGAAACAGCGGTTAAAGGTACGAACGGTTTTGTGTGCATGGCGGGGCCGTCATGGACGGCCAGCATTAACTTTTATGACCTCTGGAGTCCGAAGCAGAAAGGGGCGATTTGCCTCAACCCAATGGCTGTGCGGTCGATCCTGCCGATTTATTACAAGATGACGCAAATGACGCTGGCTGGAGTAGTCGATGTAAAAGGGCGCATCGCGGGCATTCAAGAAGCGTACGCGAAGAAGGAGATTCCGCCGCTAGAGCCGGGGGCAATGAGCTATATGATGTCCAAGGATGCATATCTTACCCATTTGGGCCATTCACACAATTTATGCCACGTGATGTTTTTCTTGCCGATGAAAGCTCCTGGTGAATTGGGCGACAATGATCCGAACTCGCCCATTTCTTCCACGTCTATGTGGTTCCCGGACCCCGACCAACCGGATAGTCCACTGAACAAAGAGCTGCCGCCGCTGCGAACCGTCCCAATCGCCGTGCCGTATTGGTCCGATGGGACTGTTGCGTTCAAATAGAGCAGTATAGCCATCGCAACGATCAAAGCAGCACCCGCGACAGCCGACGTAACCTATTTAGAATCCGAAGATCAGAGGGGCTTACCCGCCTCCCCATCGTTAGTCCAGAGATAATGAGACTTTCTCCGGTTTTTGTTCGCCTCTACCAACGCTATTCATAGCGGGAACGGAGGTATGGGATGGGGAGCGTAGTAGCAATCAGCCCGAGATGACGGCGACAATACCTTTGCCGGTCTTTGTCAGCCTGACGTAAGCGGGGGCGCAGAGTGGAGACCCTGGGATTGACACAGGGTGTTGCTGCACGACTTGGCTGAGTCCGGGCACAAACGCAAAGATGTGGACCGAATCGAAAGGAATCGAGACTTGAGCGTGAACGCCTGGTTTTGTCAACGACTCAGCGTATGATTGTTCGGGATGGGCGAGACAGCCGAAAGCTCGTGTTCGAGATGCGGCGCTTCTGCCGACGCTGGACTAGTCTTCTGCCAGAAATGCGGGGCAGTGCTCAAATCGATTCATCCCCTGATCACATCAGCCATGCAGGATTCAAATTCCGTCACGATTAGACCTCGTTCAGGAAAGTCGATATTCCTCATTTTCTTAGTTTGTGCCATGATCGATTTCCTCCTTAGCTACCTTGATCATCGATCGGTACCTTTTGGCGTGATCAGCACAATAGGGGGTTTGTTTGGGACTGCATTCTACTTGTTCCTATTCGGCACATTTGGCACAGGTAGCAAGTAAGGGTCCGCGCAGAAATAACGAAGCATTCTCTGGTTGAACTATCCCAATTATTGGTGAGGCCATAAGGGCTACACCTCAGCTGAACCAGCTCTGGACGCCACGTTCAGAGGAATTGCTGCTGATTGCCGATGGTATAATTCACCCTGCTAATCGATTTTTAGGGGGAACTATACCACCATGGTCTTCTAGGGGTAACACAAGGAAAGCTTTTATGACCTTCTCATAGAAGCTTCCCTTGTGTTACCCCTCCTTGCCCGCTCGAGCCAGTCCTTCACCGCCCGCACCGGGC